>Ga0194130_10005229_pt1 | contig 15795 bp, 15 predicted proteins | sample TA2KigsurfametaG_FD_160084 | JGI IMG/M metagenome (GOLD analysis project Ga0194130, IMG submission 160084) | Freshwater microbial communities from Lake Tanganyika, Tanzania - TA2015050 Kigoma 12 surface | ecosystem: Environmental > Aquatic > Freshwater > Lake | place: Tanzania: Lake Tanganyika... | reverse complement strand
TGTCTGCACAAACGATTGGGGCCCATGGAAAATCGCGATTGAGTTGACGTTGTTGCTGCCAGCGCTTGATGGCCGCGATGCTTTTAGCAATGGTGACCCGTTGTGTGTAGTCGGCGGCGCGCTCGTTTTTAAGGACTAACTCCAAAGACTCAGCATCTTCTTCGGGGGTTGGAAGCAGTAACTGAAAGCGAACTCCAATTTGCGAGAGTAGCTCTTGACGGCGCGGGCTTTGGGAGGCGAGGTAGATAAAGTCGTACTTCATACAAAATGATTACCAATTTACTCGCGATGATAGGGGTGACCTTGGAGGATCGTCCAGGCACGATAGAGTTGTTCGATCAGCACAAGGCGAGCAAATGCGTGGGGCAGTGTCAGGCTTGATAGTTTCCAGATGTGGTTTCCATTCGCTTTAAGGCTTGGGTCAAGCCCATTTGCGCCCCCAATCAAGAAAGCAACATCTTGACCGTTCGTGCGCCAATTCGTGAGGTGATCGGCAATCGCTTGGGTTCGTAGATCGACGCCATGCTCATCCAAGGCAATAACGACCGCACCCTTCGGAATCGCGGCGACGATCTTACCCGCTTCTTTGGCAGGGCTGATATCAGGCTTTAGCTCCTTAATCTCAATCGTGCAGTCGCTGGGCATGCGTTTTTGGTATTCCTGGCATGCTTTAGACACCCAGTCTGGCATTTTGTGACCAACCGCAATAATCCAAAGACGCATGTTTATTCGTCGCCAGCGTCTTCACTGGCTTTGACTAGCTTCTTAGTGCCAGATAATTTGACCCGAACCGGTTTATCTCCCCAAAGCCCTTCCAGTTGGTAGTAGGCTCTGAGCATGGGTTGCAAGATATGAACCACAATATCACCGCAATCCACCAGAACCCATTCACCCGTCTCCAAGCCCTCGATCGAAATTACTTCGCCGCCCTTTTCAAGAACCTTTTCCTTCACCGATAGAGCGAGTGAGCGAGTTTGCCGATTACTGTTACCCGTTACAATAATGACTCGATCAAAAAGTTCGCTGAGCTTACTGCTGTCGTAGACACGAATGTCTTGTGCTTTGACATCTTCGAGGGCGTCAATGATGGTGCGCTGTAGTTTTTTGATATCCATATGGGTTTAAGAACTCATCTTACCTTGGATTGGTAGAGGCCTTTTTCTAGAATAATGTCCCAGACCGATTCTGGTAGCCATTGTTGAATGGCATCGTCATTGGGATGCTGGGCAAGTAATGGTCGAAGGCTACTCGATGCTAAATCAATCGATAGCTCCTCATCCAAATAAATAAGACCGCAAGATTGCTTGCCTAATTGCAATGCATTGGTGCTTTGATGAGCCTCATAGTGAGTTAGTAACGGTGGATGGTCACGCAGTTGCACCTTAATCCGATAGGGTGGCCGACTCGCGACCGCTAAGTGGATGTAATGCATTAAGTCTCGCCAGTCATTCCAGGTGTAGAGCTGTAAAAAACTATCAGCACCCATAAGCCAAATGAGTGAAGTTTGATCGCCATAGTTTTGTCGCAGGGCTTTGGCGCTATCGATCGTATAACTGGGTCCAGCTCGATCGATTTCCATGGTGTTTACAGTAACTCGAGTACCTAAGCCAAGTTGTTGAAGCTCGAATTCTAGAACCTCAGCTGCTGCGATCGTCATGGCATAGCGATCAACTGCTGGAGTAATGTGCGCACCTTTTTGCCATGGCTCACCGCTAGGTAACCACATGAGTTCGTTGAGCTTTAGGCGTTTAGCAAAATGCGCTGCAAGATGAATATGGCCCAAATGCGGCGGGTCAAATGTGCCCCCCAGGATGCCGATGGTTTTATTCAAGAATGATTCGCCCTAAGCCTCAGTTAGCCAATCGCGTGGCTTCAGATAGCGATCATAGAGGCGTGCCTCAGGAGTCCCCGGTTGGGGCTGCCAATTGTATTTCCAGGTGACAACGGGCGGCATCGACATGAGGATGGATTCAGAGCGCCCGCCCGATTGCAGACCAAAGATGGTTCCACGATCAAAGATTAAGTTGTATTCCACATAACGACCGCGACGGTATTCCTGAAAATCGCGTTCTGCTTGGGTATAGGGTTCTTGATAACGGCGCTTGAGAATCGGTAAATACGCCTCGATGAATGCGTCCCCGACTGAACGCATCATGGCAAAACTTGTTTCAAATCCCAACTCATTGAAATCATCAAAGAAAATGCCTCCAATGCCACGCGGTTCATCGCGATGCTTAAGATAAAAATACTCATCGCACCATTTCTTAAAGCGTGGATACAAATCGGCACCGAATGGATCGAGAGCGTCTTTAGCGGTTTGATGAAAATGCTTACAGTCTTCATCAACCCCATAGTAAGGGGTTAGATCAAAGCCACCGCCAAACCACCAAACCGGATCTTGATTGGGAGCTTGGGCAATAAAGCAACGCACATTCATATGGGTTGTGGGTGCCTTGGGATTGCGGGGATGAAACACTAAGGAAACGCCCATTGCCTCAAAAGTGCGCCCAGCAATCTCAGGACGATTTTGGGTGGCCGCTGGCGGTAATTGATTTCCGCTTACGTGCGAGAACCCGACACCACCTTTTTCAAGGACATTGCCATTTTCCAGAATGCAGGTTCGCCCCGAGCCCTGCAATTTACTATTTTTGGGTTTTTCCCAGCTATCCGTAGCAAATGATTTGCCATCGACTGCGCCGGTTGAGCTGGTAATTCGGTCTTGTAAATCGAGTAAATAAGCCTTGACGGCCTGAGTATCAATCGTTGCTGCCATTCAATATCCTTAACTTGTTCTTACCTATTTACTTAAAGGCTCGAAAGCCAATATCGCTGCGGTACTGCATTCCATCAAAATGAATTTGTTCAATGGCAGAATACGCTTTTTGTTGCGCACCTTTTACGGTGTCAGCTAGACCAACAACGCACAATACTCGGCCACCGGATGTGAGGAGCTCACCATCCTGTATTTTGGTACCTGCATGAAAGGTGATTTGATCAGTCGTTTCAACAGGTATTCCAGTAATTGCATCACCTGTTTTGGGATTTTCTGGGTAGTTAGCAGCTGCTAATACCACCCCAAGAGCAATACGCCGATCCCAAGTTAGTTCGACTTCGTCAAGTTTGCCGTCAATGGCTTTATCCAACGCAGGCACTAAATCGCTCTCAAGGCGCGCCATAATCGGCTGGGTTTCAGGATCGCCCATGCGGCAATTGAACTCCAAGGTTTTAATCTGACCATTAGGCTGAATCATCAGGCCGGCATAGAGAAAGCCGGTATACGGAATCCCGTCTGCGCGCATACCCTCCACGGTTGGCATGATCACTTCACGTATAGCACGTGCATGCACCTCGGGAGTCACCACTGGGGCTGGCGAGTAGGCACCCATACCGCCTGTATTGGGGCCTTGGTCACCATCGAGTAAACGCTTATGGTCTTGGCTACTGGCAAGCGGTAAGACATTTTTGCCATCGACCAAAACAATAAAGCTTGCCTCCTCACCTGTAATAAATTCTTCAATCACAACCCGTGCGCCAGCGTGCCCCAATTTGTTATCCGAGAGCATCATGTCAACCGCCATGTGCGCTTCGGGCAGACTCATTGCTACAACTACCCCTTTACCTGCAGCAAGACCATCTGCTTTAATCACAATCGGCGCACCTTTTTGATCAATGTAGTCATGCGCAGCTTCTGCATTGGTAAAGGTTTGGTAATCTGCTGTTGGAATACCATGACGCTTCATGAATGCTTTTGAGAAATCTTTAGACGATTCTAGTTGCGCTGCCAATTGCGTCGGACCAAAAATCCGCAAGCCCTGATTGCGAAAGACATCAACAATTCCGGCGGCTAAGGGGGCCTCAGGTCCAACCACGGTCAGGCCAATTTGCTCACGTTTAGCAAATGCAGCAAGCTCTTCCAGATCAATGATTGGTAAATTTTCAATACCAGCATTTTTTTGATTAGCCGTGCCACCATTACCAGGAGCCACGAATACTTTTTGCACTTTCGGTGAGCGCGCTAATTTCCAAGCCAGAGCATGTTCGCGACCGCCTGAGCCAATTAATAAAATTTTCATAAGGAACTTTTTTGTTCGGGCTTAAAGGTTAGCATTGGTATAGACCGCCTGGACATCATCTAAATTCTCGAGTGCATCTAATAATTTTTGCATCGACTCGGCTTGCTCTTCACTGAGTTCAACCTCTGTCGATGGGCGCATTGTGACCTCGGCTAACTCGGGTTTTAAACCTGCCAATTCCAAGGCATTTCGAATATTGCTGAACTCAAATGGTTCGGTCATCACCTCCAGCGATCCATCATCATGCGTAATCACGTCCTCCGCACCAGCCTCAAGGGCTAACTCGAGTAATTGCTCTTCATTCGTACCTGGGGCAAAAAGAAGTTGGCCGCAGTGTTTAAATAAGAAAGCTACGGAGCCCTCTGTACCCATATTGCCACCATGCTTTGAAAAGGCATGGCGGACCTCGGCAACCGTGCGAGTACGATTATCGGTCATCGAATCCACAATCACGGCAGCACCATTAATGCCATAGCCTTCATACCGAATCTCTTCGTAGTCGACGCCATCGGCAGCACCCGTTCCACGAGCAATAGCACGTTGCACATTATCGTTGGGCATATTGGCATCTTTGGCTTTGTCAATTGCCAGGCGCAGACGCGGATTGGCGCTCAGATCACCTCCACCTAAGCGGGCCGCAACAGTAATCTCTTTAATGAGTTTGGTCCAAACTTTGCCACGCTTTTCGTCCTGGCGGCCCTTGCGGTGTTGAATATTGGCCCATTTTGAATGACCCGCCATGGTGGCAATCCTTTTTAGATGAATAAATGAATTTCGGCTTAGAACCGTAATTTTAGGCAAAATACTGGCTTGGCTTAAAAAATGACATCCCAAACATCGATTTCGATGAATTTGGAACAAGAACATTCAGGAGAATCTATATGTCAGTCATGAACACAAAAGCGATTCGGATCGATGAAGTTGGACCGCCCGAGGTCATGAAATACGTCGATGTTTCATTAGGTGAACCAGGACCCGGAGAGGTTTTAATTGCGCAAAAAGCATGTGGCTTGAACTACATTGATATTTACTTTCGATCGGGCTACTATCCCCAGCCATTGCCAGGCGGTATTGGCATGGAAGCGTCGGGCATGATTGAGAAAGTGGGTCCAGGCGTAACGCACCTTAAAGCAGGCGATCGCGTTGCCTATGCAGGTAGACCAACAGGAGCGTATGCACAGGCTCGCATCATGCCCGCAGAGGCGATTGTGAAGTTACCCGATGCGATCTCGTTTGAGACCGGAGCTGGCATGATGTTGCAAGGACTAACAGTGCAATATCTCCTAAACGATACCTATAAGGTACAGCGCGGTGATACGGTCCTCTTTCATGCGATTGCTGGCGGCGTTGGCTTAATTGCCTTGCAATGGTTAAAGGCAATTGGTGCCACAGTAATTGGTACGGTAGGCAGCCCTGAGAAAGCGGCGCTAGCCAAATCCTACGGCTGCGATCATGTGATTGAATACCGTACCGAAGATTTTGTCACGCGCGTAAAAGAGATTACCAATTGCAAAGGGGTCGCGGTTGCCTACGATGCGGTCGGCAAAGATACCTTCATGAAGACCTTGGACTGTATCGCGCCCCGTGGCATGGCAGTGAGCTTTGGTAATGCCTCTGGATCAGTTCCGCCGATCGATTTAGCGGTCCTATCAAGCAAGGGGTCGCTAAAGTTAACACGTCCTACCTTAATGACCTATGTACATAACCGCGCATTACTGGAGCCAATGGCTAAGGATTTATTTGAGCGAGTGACTCAGGGTCAAATCAAGATTGAGATTAAGCAAACATATCCTCTGGCAGATGCTGTGCAGGCGCATCGCGATCTTGAGGGACGCAAGACGACGGGTACAACGATCCTCATCCCTTAATTGGTTAATTTAGGCATTTTGGGTACAAGGCGATGAGATTGGTTAAAATCATCGCTTCAATCATGATTGTTAACTATTCAACGTTAACGAACTTGCCTCGGTGATGGAATTGGTAGACGTGCCGGACTCAAAATCCGGTGCCGCAAGGCGTGTCGGTTCGAGTCCGACCCGAGGCACCATCAAATTTGGTAATCACTCGACTCGCTCGACATGGCTTGTTCCACAATTTTGCGTGTGAGCGTGGGTGAAAAAAGCTCAATAAAAGTGAAGATAAACGAGCGCAGGTAAGCGCCTTGTTTGATGCCGATGTGCGTGACATTGGTACCAAAAATATGTCCGACCGAAATTGATTTCAGTTGCCGATCGCGTTCGGGATCTAAGGCAACCCCTGCTACAATCCCAACGCCCATCCCATTCTCAACATAGGTTTTGATCACATCCGCATCAATTGCTTCCAAAATGATGTCCGGGGTGAGATTACGTTGCGCAAATGCCGCATCGATTTTGCTGCGCCCAGAGAATGCTTTTGCATAGGTGATGAGTGGATACTTAGTTAAGAGTTCCAGAGTAATCGACTCATGATTGAGTAAGGGATGACCAGATGGCACAACGACTGCATGCTGCCATTGGTGACTCGGTAAGGCTAAGACCCCGGGTGTATTGGCAAGTCCTTCTGTAGCAATTGCCAGATCCGTACGATCCTCGAGCAGCATTTGGGCAATTTGACTTGGGTTACCCTGCAACAGGATTACGCGCACTTTTGGAAACCGCTTTGTAAATTCGCTCAAGACCTTAGGCAAAGCATAACGGGCCTGGGTATGGGTCGTGGCAATCACAAAGCTACCTTGGTCTTGATTGGCGTAATCATTGCCAACCCGTTTTAAGGTCTCCGCTTCCTCTAATAAGCGTTCAATCGAGACTAAGATACGCTTACCGGGTTCGGTTAATGAGCGAATTCGTTTGCCATGGCGTCGAAAGATTTCAACACCTAACTCATCTTCAAGTTCAATAATTGCTTTGGAGACGCCCGGCTGGGAAGTAAAGAGCGCCTTCGCAGCTGCAGTCAGATTAAAGTTCTGACGGACCACCTCGCGAACAAAACGCAGTTGATGCAGGTTCATCCGAAAATATCCTTACGCACGGGCTACCCACTTAAGAGCGGCAATTGCTAACAGTAAATAAATCAATGGTGGAAAGATTGCCGTAAATAGGGCGGGCAGTGCACCAAGTAAGCCAACACTTGAGAACAAGGTATTGAATAGTTGAAAACTCATACCCAGCATGATGCCACCAAAGACCTTGATGCCAACGCTTCCAGCCCGCACTTTCATGAACGCAAAGGGCAGGGCGAGTGCGAGCATCACAAAGATGATGAAGGGGTAAACCACTTTTTTCCAAAAGGCGATCGCATGGCGTTGTGCATCTTGCTTGTTTTCTTGAAGGTGCAAAATAAATTGGCCCAAACTGATGATGGACATCTTCTCGGGGCTGATTAGAAGAACATTAAGGATTTGTGGAGTAACTTGGGATTCCAAGCTCAGTTTTGGAATGGTTTTAGTTTGGGCGGTATAGACCGCATCTAAGGGATCACCACTGCGTTTCTCGACAAATCGGGTTTCTGAAACATCATTTAGTTCCCAGATACCCGCATTATTAAAGCGACCGGACGCAGCGCTACGAATTGAGAGAAGGCGGTAGTTGGGATCAAATTCATACATCCGAATTTGACGAATTTGATCATCTTGATCAATCGAGCCAAGATTGACATACCGAACCCCTGCTTTAATCGGACCCGCTCCATCCTGATCGCGTAATTGATCTTTGAGCCAAACACCCGATCGGAACTGGGAGCTAAAGGTCGAGCCCAAGGCTTCCATTCGAATCCGCTCCGAGAGCCGCTCACTATATGGCCCTAAGCCCTCACTGATCGCAAGGGTCAATGCGACGATTGGTAAGGAAATTTTGGCAAGCGTGTAGAGGCTTTGTTTGATATCTAATCCAGCCACGCGAAAGATGGCGAACTCTGATTGACTGGCCATCATCGCAAAGACATAAATACTGCCAATTAAGCCAGCGATTGGAATAATTTCAACCATACGGCTAGGCGCCTTCAAGAGCACATGCAAAAGTGCCAGCGGCAGTGTGTATTTTGAATTGACCGATCCCAGTTCACTCAGAATGTCAAAAAATAGGAAGAGCGCGAGCAGGGCAAAGAGAATGAAGCCAAAGCTAGCATATATTTGCTTAGCAAAGTAACGCTCGTAAATCTTGGGAAAGAGCCAACTCATTTACTTTGCCATGCCCTCGGGAGTTGTCGTTGCCACCACTTCACGGATGGATTAATCCGATTACGAATCAAAACAAAGGCCAATCCGAATGCAAGCAGATGAATTGGCCACAGGCCGACAAAGAAATCGACACGCCCTTGTGCAACATAATTTTGACTGAGATTTAATAGATTGCTGTACATCAGATAAATGAGGACGGCATAAAACATTGCCGTATAGTTACCTAAGCGAGGATTGACATAGGCTAAGGGAATGGCAATTAAGACCAAACCAAGGGCCATGATGGGTAAACCGATGCGCCAAAGCAGTTCACCAAAGTTAGCGCGCAGGATATTAGGATCGGTTTCTTGCATCAGCTCAATCACATTTTTTTCTCGGTCGCGTGGCGGCGGCTTACTGACCTCTTTGCTTAAGATCTTGGTCTCGTATTCGTCAAACTCTAAGATTCTGAAATTGGCTTGGGTCGGCTGGCCCTCATAACGACGGCCTTTTAAGAGAACCACGCTTTTGTCACCGTTGGGTGCATTTTCGATATAGCCAGTGGCAGCGACTGAAACACTTAACTTTTGATTGCGCGTATCAGCGACAAAGATATTCTTGACTTCCCCTTTATCGACATCAATCTCTTCAATGAAAAAGACTCGCTCTGCCTTAGCGGATTCTTTAAATTGACCTGCTGCAACCATGGATACATCGTCGCGTTGTTGAAAGCGTTGACTAATCACACTCGATTCGCGATTTGCCCATGGCCAAACCAAAGCAGCCAATAAGGCAATGATGATGATGAGCGGAATTGCAAATCGCAGGATTGGGCCAATTAAATTCGTAATACTCAGTCCGCTAGCAAACCACACGATCATTTCTGAGTCTTTGTACCAGCGAACCAAAACAATTAAAATCGCAATAAATAGTGAGACGGTTAATAGAACCGCAAAATAACCGAGGGTGGCTAGAGCAATTAACACTAAGGCGTCTTCGGGATTTACTGAACCACTCGCTGCAAATCCTAAAATTCGAATCACGAGCGTGGTAATCATGATGGTGACCAAGACCAAAAACACAGCACCTGTGGTCATGCTGAGTTCGCGGCGGAGGGCTTGTTCAAAGATCATGGTTACGGGGTCTAATTCTGCGACTTTAATTCGGTCGGTGGATAATGTAAAAAAACCCTTAATGGTGAAAGACGATGACGATTCAATTTAGCACGAAAGTTCTTGCCGATATCGATTTTAAAAGCCCTAAGGGCGCCGCTGCGGTTTGTGGCTTAAGTGGCGATTGTTTGGTGGTGGCGTACCGAGCCAACGAACTCTCCCAGCTAGAGGCGCTTGATGATCTTCTCGGTGGCGCCATTTCAGAGGCCCGCTCAGTGGGAGACCTCGATGGTAAAGCAGGAGCATGCACCTTATTACGCTCCACTCGGGCGTGGGCCTTAAATAACGAAAAGCTCAAACGGGTTTTATTGGTAGGCCTTGGTGATAACGAGTCTTATGGTGATTTTGCTAAGATTGTGCGCTCGGCTCTTAAGGTATTGAGTGGTGGCTCTATCCAGTCAGTGCTTTGGCATACATCTAGCTTTACCGGCAAGCAAAAAGCCAATCAAAGTCCTAATGCGATTGCTGAGCGTATTCGTTTGCTGGCCCAAATTGTGGGTGATCAGGTTTATCGATTTGGGGCTCGACAAGAACAATTTAAGACCAAGCCGCAAGAGAAAGCAGACACCCTCGAGCACTTCACCTTGCTCACCAATGCCAAGCAAGCTGCGCTCGTGAAAACAGCGGCTCAAGAGGGCTCGGCTTTAGTAGAGGGAATGAATTTGACCAAAGATCTTGGTAATTTGCCACCCAATGTTTGCACTCCAACGTTTTTGGCACAAACCGCACTGAACCTTCCCAAGAAAACCAAGTTAAAGGTACAGGTTTTCAATCAGCAGCAAATTGAAGCGCTAGGCATGGGTTCATTCTTAGCAGTTGCTAAGGGTTCAGACACCCCCCCACAATTCATCATCATACGCCATGAGGGTGGGAAGGCGAATGAGGATCCGATCGTTTTGGTTGGTAAGGGCATTACCTTTGATACCGGCGGCATCTCATTGAAGCCTGGTGAAGCGATGGATGAAATGAAGTACGACATGTGTGGCGCAGCATCGGTATTTGGCACCATGTATGCCGTATCGTTGATGGGATTAAAAAAGAATGTGATTGGTGTGGTGCCAACCTGTGAGAACATGCCTTCAGGTCGCGCAACGCGTCCAGGCGACATTGTGAAGAGCATGTCTGGGCAGACCATTGAGGTTTTAAATACCGATGCTGAGGGTCGTCTGATTTTGTGTGACGCGCTCACCTATGTCGAGCGCTTTAAGCCCAAGGCCGTCATCGATGTAGCCACTCTGACGGGCGCTTGCATTATTGCCCTAGGCCATGTCCATAGTGGTTTGTTCTCGGATGATGAGGTCTTAGTGAAAGCCTTGAGTAAGGCCGGTCATCAATCTTTAGATACGGTATGGCGCTTGCCTCTCGATGCGGCTTACCATGAGCAATTGAAGTCAAACTTTGCGGACCTCGCCAATATTGGGGGGCGTCCCGCAGGGAGCGTAACCGCTGCTTGTTTCCTATCGCGCTTTGCTGAAAAATTCCGGTGGGCTCATTTGGATATTGCTGGAACTGCTTGGAAGAGTGGGGCTGCTAAAGGGGCAACGGGTAGACCAGTTCCACTTCTCCTCAATTTCTTACTCGATCAATAAGCGCTTAGTGCTCAGCGAATGGCCAGAATTGATTTCCATAGTCATGTTTCGGACAAACTACTCTATTGCTGTCGCCTAAGTCGTAAAATTTTAGCGAGTACCCATCCTCAGGGATTGCCGCGTACCATCGTTATTACGGGTGGTGAGCAAGACCTAAAAGGGCTTGACGATTTATTGTGGACCTTTAGTAAAACCGATTTTTTACCTCACGCCTGGTTGCATCAAGAGGGCGCCCACGAGACTCCGATTTTGTTGGTTCATCACTTATCCGAGTTAGATAATCAGGCATTGGCGCATCAAGATGTCTTACTTTACTTGCACGCGGAGGCACCACTTGGTCTTGATGCCTTGCTTGAGCGGTTTCCTCGCTGGATAGAAGTAGTTACGACCCAAGAGAATGAACTAAAAGCAGGGCGTGAGCGTTTTAAAGGTTACCGCGCCTTGGGCCATAAGCTTCATTATTTTGATCAAAGCAAGGCAGCAACTTAATGTTGATACACCCCCAAATCGATCCAGTAGCTCTCCAACTAGGCCCATTGGCGATTCATTGGTACGGACTAATGTATTTGTTTGCCTTTGCTCAATTTTTGTTTCTTGGGCGACTGCGAGTTCGCCAAGAACCCTACCAATCGATGCGTTGGACTTTTAAAGATGTCGAGGACATTTTATTTTGGGGTGTACTGGGTGTAATTGTTGGGGGCCGCTTGGGGTACGTGCTTTTTTACATGCCAAGTTTTTATCTGCAAAATCCAATCGCTATTTTTAAGTTATGGGAAGGGGGCATGTCCTTTCATGGCGGTTTATTAGGGGTCTTAATTGCCTTAGCGTGGTTTGCAAAGCGTCGTCAGATCTCCTATTTCGTGATAACGGATTTTGTAGCGCCACTCGTACCGCTGGGACTTGCATTTGGTCGCCTCGGAAATTTCATTAATGGAGAGCTGTGGGGTCGGCCTAGCGATTGGCCTTGGGCAATGGTCTTTCCGATGGTCGATCAAGTTACTCGCCATCCGTCGCAGTTGTATCAGTTTGCAGGCGAAGGCCTTTTATTGGCTTTGATTTTATGGCTGTATGCGAGCCAGCCAAGACGAGTAGGGCAGGTATCGGGCCTCTTTTTACTGGGATATGGACTGCTTCGTTTTCTGGTGGAGTTTGCTAGGGAGCCCGATGCGTACTTGGGCTTATTAGGCTTGGGTTTATCTATGGGGCAGTGGCTATCGATACCCATGATTGTTTTGGGAATTTACTTACTACAGCGAAAGCCGCGCTAATAAACCATTTTTGGCCAATTGATTTAAACCTTTGTTAAAAAATCTGGTTATGCTGTCAGCATGCTAGAAAAAATTGCCCAAACTCGTTTTTTATCCCGAGCGACCAGCGCAGTTCGCCGATTGGTCTCCGGGCGAGGTGAGTCAAACGCTGTCAGCATGGCCCTCGATGTGATTTCAAACTATCGCAAGCTGAATGCCGAGCAACGACCAAAGTTCTTTGCCATGCTTGCTGAGCAATTTAATATTGATGCAGAGCAATTGATGAAAGCCGCTCAAAGTTTTGCAGCAGATCCAAATGCAAGAAACTACATTCGCTTACAGAAGATTTCAGAATCCCCACGGCAAGAGCTGTTAAGGCGACTCAACCGCGCTCCGGGCGGCACGGCCGCGGTAGTCGAGATGCGTCGCGACCTTTTGACTTTACTGAATAAAAAACCAGAGTTCATGGGTTTGGACTATGACATGCGGCATCTCCTGTCATCTTGGTTTAATCCCGGCTTTTTGAAGATGCACCGTGTTGACTGGAAATCGCCTGCCGAGATTTTGGAGAAGATCATTGCTCATGAGGCCGTCCATGCCATTGATGGCTGGGATGATCTACGCCGGCGTTTACAACCCGATCGGCGTTGTTTTGCCTTTTTCCATCCGCAACTCCCCGATGAGCCTTTGATCTTTGTGGAAGTTGCTCTACTTCCTGAGATACCGGTTGCCATCATGCCCTTGGTGGATAAGAAATCCACCCCCGTAGAGCAATCTAACCAATTCAAGGTGGCCGCTTTTTACTCCATTAGTAACTGCGAATCTGGATTACGGGGTGTTTCGATGGGCAACTTCTTAATTAAGCGCGTTGCCGAGCAACTGCACGCCGAGTTCCCAGGATTAAAAACCTTTGTGACTTTATCGCCGATTCCAGGCCTCATGGAGTGGATCACCGCTGGGGCGCATTTGGGCGATCTACCAAGCTCCGACAAAATTAAGCCAGCAGTTCGTAAGGCGCGCGATGATGCCCTGGAGCTCCTAAAATTAAATGGCAGCAATTGGATGGATAAGCTAGGTAAAGTATGGCATCCAGATCAATGCAGTGAGCGCGAGAAAGCGGCATTCATGGCATTAACCGCGATTTATCTAACAACCGTGACCCCAAGTCGGGATGGGAATCCGGTCGCTAAATTCCACTTGGGAAACGGCGCCAAACTACATCAAATTAACTGGGCGGGGGATTTGTCCAAGAATGGCCTGCGGCAATCTGCTGGGTTAATGGTTAATTATCTTTATGATCTGTCGAGCGTTGAAGAAAATCATGAGCGCTTTGTTAATGGGGAGATTATTTATTCCCGTTCCGTTGGCAAGCTGATTAATACCTAAGTCTAGATAAGTCCTATATAAGACCCCCCCAATCCACTTTTAGGGGTTTTGCCCTAGTTTTTGAAGTTCGATTTAGAATGATGTTCGAAATCGATTTACCCTTTATAAGAATTGAAGAGGAGACAAATAATGGTATCAATTCAGAAGAAAAAAATAGCGGGCTTATTGTTAAGCTTATTCGCTGCGCTGGGCTTATCGAGTACCGCTCATGCGCAAGAGTGGCCAGTAAAAACCGTCACATTTTTGAACCCATTCCCAGCCGGTGGTGGAACGGACGCATTTGCCCGTCCATTGGCTGCTCAGTTAACCGAGCAATTGGGTAAGCAGTTCATTATCGATAACCGTGGTGGTGCAGGCGGTACGGTAGGTGCATCGGTGGCAGCCAAAGCGGCACCAGATGGCTATACCTGGTTCATTGGCGCATCGCATCACACGATTGCTCCTTCCATGTACAAAAACTTGGACTATGACATCCAAAAGAGTTTCATTCCTGTCGCTCTTCTAGCCAGCGTTCCACAGGTATTGGTAGTTAACCCTAATCGTGTGAGTGCTCGTAACTTAAAAGACTTCATTGCACTCATGAAGAAGAACCCTGGTAAATATAACTTTGCTAGCGCAGGCAGTGGTACCGTGCATCACTTAGCTGGTGAGTTATTTAAGATTCAGACAGGTACCTTTATTGTTCATATTCCTTATCGTGGCGCAGGTCCAGCCATGAGCGATCTTTTAGCCGGTCAGGTTGATTTGGAATTTGATGGCTTGGGAACATCCGCTCCGCAAATTAATGCTGGCAAGTTGTTTGCAATTGCTGTTGCTTCTGAGAAACGTAATCCAGCGATTCCAAACGTGCCAACGTTTGTAGAAGCTGGTTTGCCTGACTATCGTGTATCAACTTGGTACGGTATGTTTGCTCCTGCTGGAACACCAAAACCAATCGTTGACAAGATGACTGCTGAAGTTCAAAAGGCACTAAATTCACCCAAGTTGAAAGCGATTTGGGCTCAAAACGGTGCGGATAATCCCAATCTATACGGAGAGGCGTTTGGTAAACAAGTTGCTTCAGACGTAACGCGTTGGGCCGAAGTCGTTAAGAAATCAGGCGCTAAGCTCGATTAATTTTGTATTTGTGGTTAAGGGTTTTGAGTGAATTTATACGCATTACTAGAGTCTGGCTTTCCTAAAAATCGCGAGGACTGTGCACTCGAAACCCAAGAAGGACTGTATTACTCGTGGCGTGATTTAGATCGCGCCACGGCCATGATGGCAAATCTTCTCAAGAGCTTGAACTTACCCCAAGGCTCCCGAGTTGCCGTCCAAGTTGAAAAATCCCCAGAAGCACTTTTTTTATACCTAGCTACCTTGCGTGCTGGGTATGTTTATTTGCCCCTGAACACGGCTTATCAAGAATCCGAGATTCAGTATTTTCTTGAGAATGCAGAGCCAGCTGTTGTCGTTTGTAGTTCCAAGAACTTTTCTTGGATTTCGAAGATTGCATTCAAAAGTGGCACCCAAAATGTATTTACATTGGATGAGAACCGCACCGGATCGCTCTTGGATCGTGCTGCACAATGTTCTGATCAGTTTAAGACCGTTAAAAAGGCTAACGATGATCTAGCAGCCATTTTGTATACCTCGGGTACCACCGGGCGCAGTAAAGGAGCCATGCTGACGCATGGCAATCTTGGTAGCAATGCTCAGGTATTAAAAGAGTTTTGGGGTTGGAAAAAAGGCGACATCCTTTTGCATGCACTGCCCATTTTCCATGTTCACGGTTTGTTTGTTGCGGCTCATGGGGCATTATTAAATGGCAGCAAAATGATTTGGTTGCCTCGTTTATATACAGCGCAATTAATTAAGCATTTGCCACGTTCAACCATCATGATGGGCGTACCCACATTCTACGTTCGCTTATTGCTTGATCCAAACTTTAACCAGAGTGTTTGTAAAAACATGCGTCTTTTTGTATCGGGTTCAGCGCCATTGTTAACCGAGACCTTTAATACTTTTCAGAAGGTATCTGGGCATACCATTCTTGAGCGTTATGGTATGAGCGAGACCGTGATGTTGGTTTCTAATCCCTATCAGGGGTCGAGAGTTGGCGGATCTGTTGGAGTTCCTCTCCCAGGTGTTGAGGTTCGCGTCGTTAATGAATCTGGATCCCTATGCGGTGTTAATGAGATTGGTGCCATTGAA
>Ga0194130_10005228_pt1 | contig 15799 bp, 16 predicted proteins | sample TA2KigsurfametaG_FD_160084 | JGI IMG/M metagenome (GOLD analysis project Ga0194130, IMG submission 160084) | Freshwater microbial communities from Lake Tanganyika, Tanzania - TA2015050 Kigoma 12 surface | ecosystem: Environmental > Aquatic > Freshwater > Lake | place: Tanzania: Lake Tanganyika... | reverse complement strand
CCGTGGGCCCAGTGGCCCAGCCTGCGGCGGCCCTGGAGGCTCCAACCTCCGCTCCACCTCAGCCTCCCGCTCCGGCCGCCCCCCTCGATGAGAAAGCGCGGCGGCTGGCCGAGTTCTTCAACGGCGAGGTGATCGAACTCGATGGCCCCCTCGACGCCATTCCCTCCAACGCAGCCGACGAGGCGGCGGCCTGAACAACCCGGGGCCAAGCGGACCCTCTAGCTCAAGCCGTGCCTCTAGCTCAGGCGGCAGCAGGATCCTCGATCGGTGCGTCCTCGTCTTCGCCGAGGTGCATGGTTTTGGCCCACACCAGGGTTTTGGGCAGCAGGGCCATGCGCAGGCTGGTCCAGGGAATCACCACAAACCAGTGGGCCAGGTAGGCGATGCCCAGGGCCAGGTTCCAGGGATTCATGGCTGGCAGGGCCGGGCCTTCGCCGGGCCGGCGGCAGCCGGCCAGGATCGCGCCGCCCGAGAGACCGAAGGCCACAAACGACAGGGGCCAGATCGTCGGCGGGGTGCGGGTGAGCACGGCGCCCAGCAGATCGGCGATCGCCACCACCGGCAAGCCGTACTGGAGGAGGAAAAAACAGGCCAGATCGAGCTTCTGGGCGCCGTTGAGCCGATCCGAGAGCAGACCGGGCCCATAGTCGAAAAAGCGCTGCAAGCCCCCTTCGGCCCAGCGCTGACGCTGGCGCCACAGGGCCGCCAGGCTGAGCACGGCCTCCTCCTGCACCGGCGGGTCCCAGAGGATGCCGATCGGTTGACGATCGAGCAGCAGCCGGAAGCTGAGGTCGAGATCGTCGGTAACCGTGGCCTCGTTGAAGCCACCGCTGCTGAGCAGGGCATCACGGCGCAGCAGCTGGCCGTTGCCCCGCAACTCGGCCACACCGCCCACCGCCAGTCGGCCCTGCTGGATCACCGCATCCAGGGCCATCTCCATGGCCTGGGCCCGGGTGAGCCAGTTGGCGTTGGCATTCACCTCCGCCTTGCGCAGCTGCACCGCCGACCACCCGCCGGCTTCGGCGTAGGGGATCAGCCGCTCCAGGGTGTCGCTCTGAAGGTCGGCGTCGGCATCGAGCACAAACATCCAGCGCCCCTGCAGCTGCTGCAGCACGAGGTTGAGGGCACCGGATTTGCCACCGCCGGCATCGGCCTCCCGGCGCAGCACCTGCAGAAAGGGATGGCGCTCCTGCAGCTCGGCCAACACCTGGGGGGTGCGGTCGCGGCTGGCGTCGTCGATCACCCAGAGCCGCAGCTGGCCCTCCGGGTAGCGCAGCTGGGCGATGCGCTCCACCAGCCGGCCGATCACGGCCTGCTCGTCGCGGGCGGCCACCACCACATCCACCGCCGGCAACGGCTCAGGGGGCTGGGGCGGATCTGCCGCAGGGGCAGACGCGGGGCGGAAGGCCTGCAACAACACGGTGCGCAAGCTGTAGCTCCCAAGCAGCAGCGCCAGGCTGAGGGCAGGAATCAGGCGCAGGGATTCGGAGAGCCAGTGGGGGGCCAACCCCACCCAGCCGCAACCGATCAGGAAGAGGGCGGACTTGCCACGACGGTGATCGGTGGAACGGTCACCCGCAGCCATGGCGATCCCGGAAGTCGCCGAACTCTAAAGGGAGCCTGCGGCAGGGCTGTTGGGAGGCGTGGGCTTGGCACCTGGCAGCGCGCCCAAGGGCTGCAGGCTGGTGCCTAGGTAGTAGTGCTCGAGAATCCGCGCCAGGCTCCAGCCGCGCCGGGCCAAATCGATGGCACCGGCCTGCGACAAGCCAGCCCCGTGGCCAAACCCACCGCCCTCGAAGCGCCAGCGCCCCGGACCATCGGGGCGCACCACAAACAACGTGCTCGGCAACTGCCGCAGGGTGCGGCGGATGGCATCACGCCGCAGCACCACAGGCTGCGGGGCACCAGCCGATCCCTGCGCCTCGATCTCCAGGGCCAACACCCGGCCGCTGGGGCCCCGCTGCAGCACCGCCACACGGGTGGGTGCCGCCAATGGCAGGGCGGCACGGCTGAGGGCCTGCTGAATCTGGGCCGCATCGAGGCTGCGACTCCAGCGGAAGCGGGGATGGTCGAAGCCGTAGGCCTGGGCGGTGGCGGCCAGAGCCGCCGGCACGCGCGCCGGCTCCAGGGGCAGGGCAACGCGGGCCTGCACGGCAGGCGCAGCATCCACCCGCGGCCGCAGGTAGGGCAGCGCTTCGCCGCTCCACACCTCCTCAAAGCCGGCCGCAATGCCGCCGTTGGTGGCGTGATACACGGCGTGAATCGGGGCGCCTTGCCAGGCCAACACCTGGTGGCGGGTGGCCCCGATCGCCTGGCGCACCGCCGCACCGGCCTGGCGCGGATCGCCATACACCTGGCACTGGGTGTCTGCGCAGAGGTGGTAGCCATCCACCGCAAACCGCTCCTGGTTGCGCACGGCCCAGGTGCGGGCCAGCACCGCCTGGGCCGCCAAGGCGGCCGCGGGAGCACCCGCCCCGATCTCGTGGGGCACCACGCCGAGCAGATAACGCTCCAGAGGCACCTCCTCCACCAGCGTCCAGCTGCCGTAGGCATCGCTCTGCAGCCGGAACGGGCCGGCAAACACGCCCCCCTGCCAGCGCAGGCCCCCCGGCGCCTCGAGTCGCAGCGGACCCTCCAGCAGCAGCGGGCCATCGGGACGCCGCAGCTCCAACACGAGGCGCTGGCGCTGCAGCTGCTCCAGGCGCCGCACGGTCACCCCCGCAGGCACCGGCGCGTCGACGGCGGCCCACACCTCCCACTCCCCCGGATGGGCGATCACCGGGCTGGCCCCGGCCTGGCGCCAGCGGGATGCGGCCTCCAGGGCACTTTCGTGGCTGGCAAAGGGGCCCCACACCTGGCGCCGCAGGGTCAGGGGTTCGGCCAAGGGCACGCTGCGCCAGCGCAACTGCAGCTGGGGTGCCTGAACACGCTGGCCGCTGGCGGTCTGCAGGGTGAGGTTGCCGGCGGCACTGCGCAGCTCCAGGGGAGCTGGCGGGCGCAGATGGGCCGCCAAGGCCACCCAGAGCACGGGTGCGGCGGCGGCCACCGCCGGGGGTGGCGGCACGGGCCAATGCAGCGCCGACGGGGGTGTCGCCGCCCGACAGCCCCCGGCCAGCAGCAGCGAACCCAGCCAGACCGCCGCCGGCAACAGCGATTGGGGCGGGGAGATCCGGGAGGAGGGCATCGCGGTGGCGCGGGGTTCTTGGTGGAAGGCACTGCCACGTCGTACTCTGCTTGTTTGTGCCCGCCGCGACGCGAGACATGCCAAAGCTCAAGACCCGCAAAGCAGCCGCCAAGCGGTTCAAGGCCACCGGCAGCGGCAAGTTCATGCGTCGTCGGGCTTTCCGCAGCCACCTGCTCGACCACAAGAGCCCCAAGCGCAAGCGCTACCTGGGCACCATGGCGGTGGTGGATGAGCGCGATGCCGACAACGTGAGCGCCATGATCCCCTACGCCTGACCTGCAGGCCCGCCGACGCATCCTCAAGTTTTTATTTTTTCTGATTCCCTGCCATGGCTCGCGTCAAGAGGGGCAACGTTGCCCGCAAACGCCGTAACAAGATCCTTCGCCTCGCCCGCGGCTTCCGCGGTGGCAACGGCTCCCTCTTCCGCACCGCCAACCAGCGGGTGATGAAGGCGCTGTGCAACGCCTACCGCGACCGTCGCCGCCGCAAGCGCGACTTCCGCCGTCTGTGGATTGCCCGCATCAATGCCGCCGCCCGCCTGAACGGCCTCAGCTACAGCCGCCTGATGGGGGGCCTGAAGAAAGCCGACGTGCGCATCAACCGCAAGATGTTGGCCCAGCTCGCGGTGGTGGATCCGGCCAGCTTCACCAGCGTGGTGGGTGCCGCCAACAACTGAGTTTCCCCCGTAGGTCTCCTTGGACGCCCTCCTGCCGCAGGCCTACCTCATTGGGCTGATTGTTCTTCTCGGGGTCGCCGCTGTGGTGGTGGCCCGTCAGATCTGGCGGGTGCGGGCCGATGAGGTCACCCTCGCCAAGCTGGAGCAAAACGATGCAGCCAAGCCCTCCGATGCAGCCACGCTGTACGAACTTGGCTCCGTCCAACTGCGCAAGCGGCTCTACGGCCAGGCCGCCGAGTCGCTCAAGCAGGCTCTGAAGAAAGCCGAAGCGGCCAAAGAACCCCCCGAAGCCCAGGCCGTCATCCAAAACGCCCTGGGCTTTGCGCTGGCTGCTCAAAACAACTACAAGGGCGCCATTCGCCACTACCGCCTGGCCCTGGAGGCCAAGCCCGCCTATCCCGTGGCGCTCAACAACCTGGCCTACGCCCTCGAAAAGCAACTGAAGCTGGAAGAGGCCCGGGCCGCCTACGAGCAGGTGATTGCCCTGGATGCCGGCAACAAAACCGCGCGCAAACGCCTGAAGCTGCTCGAGCGCAAGGCGGGCCTCAACCAGGCTGCCTGAACCAGCCGCCAGCCTGGGCTTACCAGAGTCCGCGCACCGCTGCACCGGAGGCACTGCCCATCCCGGCTGAGCTGCCGGTGCTGCTGGAGCTGACCGGGCGCAGATCCAGTCGGCCGCCAGGGTTGGTGAGCCGAGGCGCCTGCCAACCGGACAGCTGCAGCCCCTGCAAGCCCGTGAACACCCCACCGGGCTCGAGACCGGCCACCTCGCACTGACAGAGCATCAGCAAATCGAGCTGGTCCGACTCCGCATTGAGATTGCCCTGCACCGGCGTGGTGACCCCGCCCAGCGTGAGCTCACCGCGCAGGTCAATCATCTGGCCCATCGGCGTGACACTGGCCAGCCGCAGCTCGGCGTTGACGGCTTGGGATTGGCCAAACGCCTGATAGCGCCCGCTCCAATTGAGCGGCATCTCCCGCGCCAGCAGTTGGGCCCGGGCAACGGGATCGAAGGTTTCGGCGCCACCGAGACCGCTGAGCGACTCCCCACCCAAGCTCGACCCTGCAGGCGGCGTGAACGGCACAAAGGCGTCGCTGGTCAGGGGGGTGGCGGCCATCGCAGGAGCCGCCAGCAGGGGCAGAACAGCCAGGGGCAGAGCAGCCAACGGCCAGGCAGCCCGGAGAACGGCGATGGACACGACAGGTGTCACCAACTGATGGGAGGCTAGGACCGTTGCCGAGATCTGGGCCTGCTCCGTGGTCACCCCCGTTCCCTCCGGCGATCCGCTCGTGATCGGCGGTCGCCACTTCCATAGCCGCCTGATGACCGGCACCGGCAAGTACCCCAGCCTGCAGGCCATGCAGGCCAGCCTGGCCGCCAGCGCCTGCGAGATCGTCACCGTGGCCGTGCGGCGTGTGCAGAGCCAGGCCGCCGGCCATGAAGGCCTGATGGAAGCGATCGACTGGACGCGGATCTGGATGCTGCCCAACACCGCCGGCTGCGCCACTGCCGAGGAAGCGATCCGCGTGGCCCGCCTGGGGCGGGAGCTGGCCAAGCTGGCGGGCCAGGAGGACAACAGCTTCGTGAAGCTGGAGGTGATCCCCGACAGCAAACACCTGCTGCCCGACCCCTTCGGCACCCTCGAGGCGGCCGAACAACTGGTGAAGGAGGGCTTCACCGTGCTGCCTTACATCAATGCCGATCCGCTGCTGGCCAAGCGGCTGGAGGAGGCGGGCTGCGCCACGGTGATGCCGCTGGGCTCGCCGATCGGCTCGGGCCAGGGGATCCGCAACGCCGCCAACATCGCCCTGATCATCGAAAACGCCTCGGTGCCGGTGGTGGTGGACGCGGGCATCGGTGTGCCCAGTGAGGCCGCCCAGGCCATGGAGATGGGGGCGGACGCCCTGCTGATCAACAGCGCCATCGCCCTGGCGGGCGATCCCCCAGCCATGGCCCGCGCCATGGCCCTGGCCGCCGAAGCCGGTCGCACCGCCTTCCACGCCGGCCGGCTGCCAGTCCGAAGCCAGGCCAGCGCCAGTTCCCCCAGCACCGGCCGGGTGGGTGCTCTGTAAGGGGGCGCTCTGTGACGAACTGCTCTGTGACGAACGGTGCCAAGCGCTAGGCAGCGCCAGACGGCATCCATAGCTTGATCGTCCTTGCCCTCCCTCCCCCATGCAAGTGACCAAAGAAGACGGCGGACGGCTCAACGCCTTCGCCCGCGAACCCCGCATGGTGGTGATGGCGCAAGGCGAAGCCAACACAGCCAGCTCCCGGGTGCTGCTGATCGGCGGCGCCGTGCTGGTGGGAGCGCTGGTGCTGCTAGCCGCCCAGATCAGCTGAGCTCCCTGCCGGAAGCCTGTAGTAGCTTGCGAGGCAGAGCATCCGCTCGTCCTGCAGGGGTCTGGGGTTTTTCGGAATGAGGTCGGAATGGGGGTTGGGATGAAGGTCTTCGTTCTCGGTGGCGACGGCTTCTGTGGGTGGCCCTGTGCGGTGAACCTGGCCGATGCGGGCCACGAGGTGGTGATCATCGACAACCTCAGCCGCCGCAAGATCGACGTCGACCTGGAGGTCGACTCGCTCACCCCAATCGCCACCATGGGCGATCGCCTCAGGGCCTGGGAGCAGGTGGGAGGGAAGCCGATGCGCTTCGTGCACCTCGACCTGGCCCACGAATACCAGCGGCTGGTGGATCTGCTGCTGGCGGAGCGCCCCGATGCAGTCGTGCACTTCGCCGAGCAGCGGGCCGCGCCCTACTCGATGAAGAGCAGCGCCACCAAGCGCTACACCGTCGACAACAACGTCAACGGCACCCACAACCTGCTAGCCGCGATTGTGGAGAGCGGCCTCGACATTCACATCGTGCACCTGGGCACGATGGGCGTGTACGGCTACGGCTCCCACCGCGGCGCCACCATCCCCGAGGGCTACCTCAAGGTGGAGGTGCCCCAGCCCGATGGCAGCCGCTTTGAGGAGGAGATCCTGCACCCGGCCAGCCCGGGCAGCGTCTATCACATGACCAAGACGCTGGATCAGCTGCTCTTCCTCTACTACAACAAAAACGACCAGATCCGCATCACCGACCTGCACCAGGGGATCGTCTGGGGCACCAACACCGAAGCCACCGAGCGGGATCCGCGCCTCACCAACCGCTTCGACTACGACGGCGACTACGGCACCGTGCTCAACCGCTTCCTGATGCAGGCGGCCATCGGCTACCCGCTCACGGTGCATGGCACCGGCGGCCAGACCCGCGCCTTCATCCACATCCGCGACTCGGTCAAATGTGTGCAGCTGGCGCTGGAGAACCCGCCGAGCCGGGGCGAACGGGTGAAGATCTTCAACCAGATGACCGAGAGCCACCAGGTGGGTGAACTGGCCCGCAAGGTGGCGGGTCTGACCGGGGCCGAGATCAACTACCTGCCCAACCCCCGCAACGAGGCCGTCGAAAACGACCTGATCGTCGACAACCGCTGCTTCATTGAGCTGGGCCTCAACCCCACCACCCTCGACGACGGCCTGCTCGCGGAGGTGGTCGACGTGGCCCGTCGCTGGGCCGACCGCTGCGACCGCAGCCGCATCCCCTGCCAGTCCGCCTGGACCCGCACCCAGGCCCAGGCCATCCAAACGGTCTGACGCCGGCCCCCCTCCCTTGAAGATCGCCTTTTTCACCGAGACCTTCCTGCCCAAGGTGGACGGCATCGTCACGCGGCTCACCAAGACGGTGCAGCACCTCGTGACCGCCGGCGATGAGGTGTTGATCTTCTGCCCCGAAGGCGCGCCGGACACCTACATGGGAGCGCAGGTGGTGGGGGTGCCGGCCATGCCGCTGCCCCTCTACCCCGAACTGAAACTGGCCCTGCCGCGGCCAGCGGTGGCCGAAGCCCTGGATCGCTTCCAGCCCGACCTGGTGCACGTGGTGAATCCGGCGGTGCTGGGCCTGGGCGGCATCTGGCTGGCGAAAACCAAGGCCTACCCCCTGGTGGCCAGCTACCACACCCACCTGCCCAAGTACCTCGAGCACTACGGCATGGGCATGCTCGAGCCGCTGCTGTGGGAGCTGCTCAAGGCCGCCCACAACCAGGCCCGCCTCAACCTCTGCACCTCCACGGCGATGGTGCAGGAGCTCAGCGAGAAGGGCATCCAGCACACCGACCTGTGGCAACGCGGTGTCGACACCGAGCTGTTCCAGCCCGCGCTGCGCTCCGAGACCATGCGGGCGCGGCTGCTCAACGGCCAGAGCGACACCGGCAAGCTGCTGCTCTACATCGGCCGCCTCTCCGCCGAAAAGCAGATCGAGCGGATTCGGCCGGTGCTCGAGGCCATGCCCGATGCCCGCCTGGCCCTGGTGGGCGATGGTCCCTACCGCCAGCAACTGGAAAAGATCTTTGCCGGCACCCCCACCCATTTCGTGGGCTACCTGGCCGGCCAAGACCTGGCGGCTGCCTATGCCAGCGGCGACGCCTTCCTGTTCCCGTCCAGCACCGAAACCCTGGGGCTCGTGCTGCTCGAAGCCATGGCTGCAGGCTGCCCGGTGGTGGGCGCCAACCGGGGCGGCATTCCCGACATCGTCAGTGACGGGGTGAACGGTTGTCTGTACGAGCCCAACCAGGAGGGCAGCCTGGCCGCCGCCGTGGAACGCCTGCTCGGGGATGCGAGCCAGCGGGCCCAATTGCGCCAAAACGCCCGCGAGGAAGCCGAACGCTGGGGCTGGGCCGGAGCCACCGAGCAGCTGCGCGGCTACTACCGCACCCTGTTGGAGAAACCAAACCTGCAGCTGGTGGCCTGAATCAGGTTCGGGCGGCCGCGCTGGGCAGGCTGCCTCGGAACCAGGTCGTCATCAGGGCCTTCACCATCGGCACCGCCACGGTGCCGCCATAGCCGCCGGAATTCTCCCCAAAGGCAATGATCACCAAGGTGGGTTTGTCGGACGGCGCATAGCCGCCAAACCAGGCATGGTCGGGCCGGGGCGGATCCTCGCCCGTGCCGGTCTTGCCCGCCACCGGCGGCAGGCTGGGATCGTTGAGCAGCTTGGCGGTGCCGTTGGTGACCACCTGGCGCAACCCATCGCGCAGCACCTGCAGGGTGGCTGGCTTGAGGCCGATCCAGGTGCGTTCGGTGGGGCGCTCCACCAGGTGGGGCGTCACCAGCCAGCCGCCATTAGCCACCGCGGCGTAGAGCCGGGCCATCTGGATCGGGGTCACCTGCAGGGCCCCCTGGCCAATCGCCGAGGTGATGGTGTCGACCGGCGTCCAGCCCTCACCCAGCACCTCCCGTTTCCAGGCCTGATCCCCCAACAGGCCGGGCGTCTCCTCCTCCACCAGCTCAATGCCGGTGACCCGGCCGTAGCCCATGCGGCGCGCCGCCTTGAACAGCTCATCGGGGCCCACCTTCAGCCCCACTTGGTAATAGAAGGTGTTGCTGCTCACCGCCAGGGCGAAGGGAAAGCCGATGGCCCCATGGGCGCCATGGTCGCCATAGCAGAGGCCGGCGTAGCAGAACGAATTCATCGTCATCACCTTGGAATCGGCCGCATAGCGGCCCGATTCCAGCCCCGCCACGGAGGTGACGATCTTGAAGGTGCTGGCGGGGGGGAAGCCCTGGAAGGCGCGGTTGAGCAGGGGCGCGTGCGGGGCGTTGAGGTTGGCCCACTCGCGGCTGCTGGGAGCGGGTGAAAAGACGTTGGGGTCAAAGCTGGGGCGGCTGGCCAGGGCCCGGATCGCCCCGGTCTGGGGGTCGAGCGCCACGATCGCTCCCTTGCGCACCCCATCGAGGGCCCGCTCCGCCGCTTGCTGCAAGGCCAGATCGAGGGTGAGGCGCAGGTCCTGGCCGGCCCGGGCGGGTTTCTCCCCGAGGATCCGCTGCACCTGGCCCGCCGCATTCACCTCCACCTGCTGGCCACCCCACTCGCCACGCAGGTGGCTTTCAAACTGCTTCTCCAGCCCACTGCGGCCGACCCGATCGCGGATCCGGTAGCCCTTGGCCTGCAGCTGGTCGTATTCCTCCTCGGTGATGCCGCTGGTGTAACCCAGCACGTGGGCCGCCAGCCGGCCATGGGGATAGCTGCGCAGGATGTCCACATCCACCTCGGCGCCCGTCAGCCCGGCGGCCTGCTCGCGGAAGCGCAGCACCTGCTCGGGCTTGAGGCCACTGGCCAGGGCGATGCGAAACCCTTCCGCATTGGCACCGCTGCGGCGCTTCTGCTCCAGCTGGGACGTCGGCACGCCGATCACCGCCGCCAGCCGCTCGCGCAGGGCCGGCCACTGGGCATCGTCCACCTCCCGGGGCTGGATGTAGAGGTTGTAGGTGAGACGGCTGGTGGCCAGCACCTGGCCATGGCGATCCAACAGCCGGCCCCGGATCGGATTGCGGGGCATCAACCGGATCCGGTTTTCATCGGCCCGGGCGCGGTTCTCAGCGCCGTGGGCCAGCTGCAGCCAGGCCAGGCGCGCCACCATGGCGCTGCTGAACAGCAACACCACCGCCAGCAACACGGCCGGTTGACGGCCCATGCCGGAGTGGCGCGACGCTGCTGGACCAAACGCCATGGTCAGTTGCTGCCGAGCCGCTGGTCCAGCTGCTCCAGCCGCTCCGCAATACGGGCCAACCCCTGCTGGAGCTCCAGGGCGTCCTGGGGATCAGCGGCCGGAACGTCCGCAGCCTCGGCGGCCACGTCGTGCACCTCCACCTTCATCACGGGATTGCCCAGGCCAGGACTGACGCGATCCAAGCCCTGGCGCAGCTCGCTGGCGGCGGGCTCCCCTTCCTGACGCAAGGTGCCGAGGGGATCGGCGGAGCGGCCATCGAAGGCCGCCATCACCTCCTGGGCCCCGCCCTTGCGGGCCCGCTCCACCACGGCCAGCCCCACGGGCAGCACGTCCTGCATGAGGGTGAGCCGGAGGGCGTCGAGAGGGTCGGTGGCCATGGCGGCGATCCAGGCGCAGGAACTCCAGTCTGACGCGCGCCCGGCCGCCCTTAGGAAGCCGGGCGCTCCATACCGGGATTGATGATCCGCAGCGGGGGATTCTGCTGGCTGCCCCACCACCAGCCCGCCCCCACCGCAATCACCAGCAGCGAGGCCAGCGGCACCAGGGCCTGGCGGGTCACATCCAAGGCCAGCCACTCGCTCCAGGCCCGCAGGGTGCGCTCCCGATCGAAGCGGCGCCGGGCCTTGTCCTCCTCCTGCTGGCGCCGGCGCAGAGAGCGGGCCACCCAGCGCTCAAACGACTTCTTCTTGGTGACCGCCATCTTGCGCTCCACCTCGAGCAACTGGCCGGCCGTGAGCTCGGGGTTGAAGGTGCTGATCAGCTCCAGGCTCTTGAGAAACATCTCCACGGCGCCATCCTTGGCGGCCCGTTCGGCGTCATCCAGCAACTCCCAGTCGATCTCGGGGTAGAAGCGGGCCCGATTGCTGGCGATCTGATCCTCCATCAACTGGCCGGGCTCCCGCAGCCACCGGTCGGTGTTGGCGTCGAAGCGGCGCCAGTAGAGAAAGGGGTTGAGGTAAACCGTCTTCCCGCCCAGCACGATGCTGTCTTGCTGCAGCCGGCGCTGCATGTCGGGATCCGGAGGTGTCGAGCTGGGGGGCGCGGAGGCGGCAGTCACGACGGCTGGGCTGGGAGCCGATGGTATCGAAGGTCGACCGCCGGGGCTACTCCCACCCCCCTACTCCCACTCGATCGTGCCAGGGGGCTTGCTGGTGATGTCGAGCACCACCCGGTTGACGCCCTTCACCTCATTGACGATGCGGTTGGAGATCGTCTCCAGCAGGTCGTAAGGCAGGCGCGACCAGTCGGCGGTCATGCCGTCTTCCGACGACACGCAGCGCAGCACGATCGGGAAGGCATAGGTGCGCTTGTCGCCCATCACGCCCACGCTGCGCACCGGCAGCAGCACGGCGAAGGCCTGCCAGATCTCGTTGTAGAGGCCGGCCTCCTTCACCTCCTCGCGCACGATCAGGTCGGCATCGCGCAGGATGTTGAGCTTCTCGCTGGTGACCTCGCCCAGGATGCGGATCGCCAGACCCGGCCCCGGGAAGGGGTGCCGCCCAACGATCTCCTCAGGCAGGCCCAGGCTGCGGCCCACCTTGCGCACCTCATCTTTGAAGAGCTTGCGCAGCGGCTCCACCAACTTGAACTGCAGATCCTTGGGCAGACCGCCCACGTTGTGGTGGCTCTTGATCTTCACCGCCACCCGCTCACCGGTTTTCGGGTCGATGCCGGTGCCCGCGCTCTCGATCACATCGGGGTAGAGGGTGCCCTGGGCCAGGTAGTCGAAGGGTCCGAGGCGCTTGCTCTCCTCCTCAAACACGCGAATGAATTCGGTGCCGATCAGCTTGCGCTTCTCCTCCGGATCGGTCACGCCATCAAGCTTGTTGATGAAGCGGTCGCGGGCGTTGATGTATTCGACATTGATGTGGAAGCGCTTGTCGAAGAACTCCACCAGAAACTCGGGCTCGCCTTTGCGCATGAAGCCCTGGTCGATGAACATGCAGGTGAGCTGATCCCCAATCGCCTTGTGCAGCAGAAAGGCGAGGGTGGAGGAGTCGACGCCGCCCGACAGGGCGAGCAGCACCCGCTTGTCGCCCACCTGGGCGCGCACATCGGCCACCGCTTCGTCGATGAAGGCGGTGGTGGTCCAGTCGGCTTCGCAACCACAGATGTGGTACACGAAATTGCGCAACATCGCCATGCCGCAGGTGGAGTGCACGACCTCGGGGTGAAACTGCACGCCATACAGCCGGCGCTGGTGATCGGCCACTGCCGCTTCGGGCGTGTTGTCGGTGTGGGCCAGGCGCGCAAACCCCTCAGGCAGGCGCTCCACCGAGTCGCCATGGCTCATCCACATCGTCGAGCCGTCGTCGACGTTGGTGAGCAGATCCACCGGATCGTCCACATGCAACGGCGCCTTGCCGTATTCGGCGCGGCCAGCGGCCACCACCGAACCACCCAGCTGCTGCACCATCAGCTGCATGCCATAGCAAACCCCCAGCACCGGGATGCCCAGCTCCCAGATGCCTGGGTCGCACACCGGAGCACCCGCCTCGTACACCGAGCTGGGGCCGCCGCTGAGGATGATTCCCTTCGGTGCAATCGCCCGCAGCTCCTCGGCCGTGGTGGTGTAGGCCATCACCAGGGAAAACACTTCCGTTTCCCGCACCCGCCGGGCGATCAGCTCGGAATACTGGGAGCCGAAATCCAGGATCACAATCGCCGGATGGCGTGTCGACTGGGAAGCGGCGTCGAGCCGGGGAGACGCGGTTTGAGACATCGACAACGCTGGGCCCAAGGGCATTCGAACCACCCTAGGCGGCGCCCTCAGGCACCCCGCCGCAGCGCCGTGAGCAGATCCAGACCGACCGGGCCCTGGCCGCAGATCTGGCGGGACCGATCAAACAGCACCGCCCCCACCGCCATCGACTCCTGGCCGTAGCGCGCCAGGTAGCGCTGGCTGCGCTGCTCCACCGCCGCGGCGATGCGCTGGCGGAGCTGGTCGGCCCGGGGGCGATCGCGCTGGGCCAGCTCGGCCAGGGCCGCCTCCACCGTCGGGGCGTCGTGCAAGGCCTGCAGCGCCTCACCGCCCAGGCCCGCCAGGGCCGCCAGGGCCGTGAGCACCTCAGCGCGGCCATCGGCGAGGTGGTGATGGGTGTGGAAGATGCCCCCGGCCAGCTTGATCAACTTGCCCTGGTAGCCCAGCAGCAGCAGCTGTTGCACCCCCGCTTCCGCCGCCGCCACCAGCAACGGGCCGAGCCAGTTGCCCGCCTTCACCACCAGCTCGGGCGGCAAGCCCAGGCGTGGGGCCAGATCGAGGCCGTTCTCGCCGATCACCAGCACCAGATCACCGCCGAAGCCCGGCGCCCCGCAGCGCTGGCGCAGGTCGGTCAGGGCCTGATCCAATTGATCCGGGGCGGCACTGCGCTGCACCTCGGCCTGGGTGCCGATCAGGGCGAGGCCCTCCACCACCCCGAAGGCGGCGTTGCTGGTGCGCTCCGCCAGCCGGCGGCCCTCGGGGATCACCACCTGCAGCTCCAACCGACGCCCCGGCGGCAGCAGGGGACGCAGATTGGCCTCCAGCAACTGGCGGGCATAGGTCGACAGACAGGGCTCGCCGCTGGCCTGCAGCACCCCAACGCCCGCGCCGGCCCTCAAGATGAGCCAGTCGCCTGGCCCCTCCTGCCAACGCAGCAGCACCCACAGGGCCAGGTCGCGGGTGAGATCGAGCACGCCAGGGCCGGGATCGCAGCGGACGATGGCCAGCACCCAGCCATCCGCCAGGGGGGCGGCCGCCTCCACCGGCACGCGCCGGGGCTCGCTACCAGGTGCACCAGGGGCGGCTGCGGGATCAAGCCAGAGCGGCTGCAGCCGCTCCCAGGGTTCACCCCGCAGGGTCAGCAGGGCGGCCCGCGCCGCCGCCGTGAGCCAAACCGGCACGGTGTAGCCCCCGGTGAAATCCCCGGCGGTGTTCTGGGGTTGGATCGACTCGGCCAAGGGCCTGGGGAGCTCTGTTTTTTATGGTGGTCGATTGTGCGGTCCGCCGCCGCCCGCCGCAGCACCCCCGACCCCATGCAGGACAAACTCACCCTGATGATCCCCGGCCCCACCCCGGTGCCGGAAACCGTCCTGCAGGCGATGGGGCGCCACCCAATCGGCCACCGCAGCGCCGACTTTCAGAAGATCGTCAAGCGCACCACCGAGCAGCTGCAGTGGCTACACCAAACCAGCAATGACGTGCTGGTGATCACCGGCAGCGGCACCGCCGCCATGGAAGCCGGGATCATCAACGTGCTGAGCAAGGGCGACCGCGTGCTCTGCGGCGACAACGGGAAATTCGGTGAGCGCTGGGTGAAGGTGGCCCAGGCCTACGGCCTGGATGTGCAGGTGATCAAGGCGGAGTGGGGCCAGCCGCTCGACCCCGAGGCCTTCCGCGCCGCCCTGGAAGCCGACACGGCCAGGGCGATCAAGGCCGTGATCCTCACCCACTCGGAAACCTCCACCGGCGTGATCAACGACCTGGAGACCATCGCCAAGCACGTGCGTGCCCACGGCACCGCCCTCACGATTGCCGACTGCGTCACCAGCCTCGGCGCCTGCAACGTGCCAATGGATGCCTGGGGCCTCGATGTGATCGGCTCCGGCTCCCAGAAGGGCTACATGATGCCGCCGGGCCTGGCCTTCGTGGCCATGAGCGAGCGCGCCTGGGAGGCCTACGGCCGCTCCGACCTGCCGAAGTTCTATCTGGATCTGGGCAAGTACCGCAAATCGGCCAAGGCCGACAGCAACCCCTTCACCCCCGCCATCAACCTCTACTTCGCCCTCGAGGCGGCCCTGGAGATGATGCAGAAGGAGGGCCTGGAGGCGATCTTTGCCCGCCACAGCCGCCACCGCGCCGCCGCCCAGGCCGGCATGAAGGCCATCGGCCTGCCTCTCTATGCCGCCGAGGGCACCGGCAGCCCCGCCATCACCGCCGTGGCCCCCGAGGGCATCGACGCCGAGGCCCTGCGCAAGGCCGTGAAGGAGAAGTTCGACATCCTGCTGGCCGGCGGCCAAGACCACCTCAAGGGGCACGTGTTCCGCATCGGCCACCTGGGCTTTGTGTGCGACCGCGACGTGCTGACCGCCGTAGCCGCCATCGAGGCCACCCTCGCCGATCTGGGCCTGCACAAGGGCACCCCGGGTGCCGGCGTCGCCGCCTGCGCCGCCGCCCTGGCCCGCTAACCTGATCACCAACAGAGAACTGGGCATCCAGTTCTCTACACCTTGCGGGTGTAATTCAGTGGTAGAATGTCAGCTTCCCAAGCTGAACGTCGCCGGTTCGAGTCCGGTCACCCGCTTGAAATCAAAGACAGAGTTATCAAACAGAGTTCGCAAACGGCTTCGTGAATAACTGCCACAACGACAGCGCTTCAAAAGTGGCTTCAAACAATCGTGAATTCCTGGCCCCT
>Ga0194130_10005223_pt1 | contig 15818 bp, 29 predicted proteins | sample TA2KigsurfametaG_FD_160084 | JGI IMG/M metagenome (GOLD analysis project Ga0194130, IMG submission 160084) | Freshwater microbial communities from Lake Tanganyika, Tanzania - TA2015050 Kigoma 12 surface | ecosystem: Environmental > Aquatic > Freshwater > Lake | place: Tanzania: Lake Tanganyika... | reverse complement strand
TTGTTATTTTTTTAGCCTGTAAAATCCGTATAACAGAATCCACACTATCTTCAGATACACCACTTGTGCTTAACTTATATATAGCAGGAAAAATCTTATCTGTTCCGTTTAATTGATATAAAACTGAACCTGAGAATATAATCTCTGCACTCTCTGTATCCTTCACAAAATCAAATTCTGTATCGTATATATAATCGCCATACCCTTCATTGAATTTCTTTCTGTAGTTTTCACCATAATAGTCATTGTCTGACTTGTATTTGAACTGATAATATCGAGCGTTTATTTCTGACATAGGCTTTATCGACCATGTACTTGCTCTATCTACCTTGTTAGTCCAATCAGCTATCGTACCTGAATAGAAATCAATATAAGGCTTGACTATGATTTTTTTAGAATCATAAGGGTCATCGTATGCGTATAGGTTAAACATTTTGCAAATTGATAAAAAGAAATCCCTTTGCGTTATACCTTTGGGAAGGCATTGTTGTAAATCTAAAAGTTCATTATATATAACCGCTATTTCATTTGCAACGGATGAAGTACAAGTAAAATCTCCATCAAATAATTGATATTGAGTTACATTTGAACTCATTTGAATACTAAGTGTATCACTAGTAGATAGAGAAACATTTTCTACATCTAAGTTGATGGTGTAAGTAGTTGTATTGCTATATACATTAATGCTTATTTGCTTTAATACCGTTGCGTTTTTATACAAGTATATTGTTGCTAATACTGGTATAGGACTTTTGATTTGAAATCTAGGTCTGCACGTTATATCGACCTGCGTTCCAGAGCCAGTATAAGTTATCGGGTTACTTCCAGTAAAACTTCCTGCCGTTGCTACGGTTACAGGTAAATATAATGCACTTGTAAGTGTTGAATTAAAATTACCATCAAATGCTGTTGTACTTACTTTATTTACAACCTTTTGATTATTAGGAACGACAAGCCTATTAAATAACGCTGTATTTAATAAAGGGAAATCCCACGTATATCCAGAATTATCTTTTATTTTATTAAGAATTTCTTTAACATAAAATGCAGGTCGAAATGCTTTAAAATCAAAACTAACTTTATCTGTAGATACTTGTCCGTAATCTATTAAAGGATAGTAAACTCCAGAGCCGTTTATATTATCCCAAGAATTTGTAATGTTAGTCCAGTTCCATGCTACATTATATGTACTAAAATCTAAATCATCAAAAGGATTTGTATTTCCTGCTAATTTCTTATTTCCCAGAGCCGACATAAACCCACCTAAATCCCCTGCCACAGAACACTCATAAGTAAGAACTGCACCTTGTTTTACTATTTCTAAAATCCTTAATACTCCTTTAAATATCTGTACTCCATCTATAAAGATTCTGCATTGTGCGTATTTACTAGCATTAAAATTAAATCCAACATTAGGCTGGTCGTTTACGCTAGTATTAGCATTATTCAAATCAAAGACAAAACCGAATACAGAATTATTGTTATTGTTACCTGCTATCTTTATTGTTTTAGAATAGCTTGTATTTTTAGAGCCAAAGTCATTAATATCATCAATAGCATACGTGAACTCTGTATCAATATCCTCTGTAAGGTCTAATCTATAATCCTCTATGTATATTTCAGTCCTCATCTAAACTGGCTGTAAATTGTTTTAGGAATCTCTGCGTCTACCTCTAGGTTAAATACTTTATCTACCCCATCTATTTTATATTCATAGTTTGTAGTTACAATATATAAGGGCAAGTACATTGATTGCACCTCTATATACGCAGATGGGGAAGCTACTAACTGCCCAAGCCAATCATAGTTAATCTGATTAACATAATCGCCTCTTAGCTTTATAGCGTTAAAATGTTTGACAGAGTATGGTATTCGAGTTTCGTTATATCTGTTATAGCTATCCCACGTTTGCATTACTCCGCTATACCGTTGCCAATCAGCTCTTCTAAAATCATTTCGCTCATAAGTTGCTGATTTTCTATTAACAAGGCTAAAGTTGTATGTATCCCATCCTCCGAGCCTGTTGAGAAAGTGTACATTATACCCCTGATATTTGGAGCAGTCGTGGTAGATACGTACGACTCTGGAAGTTCCAGCACCAGATATATAGAACTCATAGCGATATGTATTAGCTGTGATAATTGTAGAACCTGCCCATGTATTTAAAGCACTAGCAGATAGATTAAAAATACTTAGAACAGATGTAATGTTTGCTAAAGCCGAATGGGATGCCACTAAATTCCCTGCACTATCATAAGTCCGCAAATATGCGGTTTCATTTGTTCCCTCACTCCTTAAAAATGAAATATAAAATCTGTCTCCATAATTTACTTTTATATTGGATAAATCCCTTTCTGTTAGCCAGTTATCTTTATAGTTACTTAATTGGGTATTGTATTGAGATGATAGGGTTACACTAGCCCCAGAGGAATACAGGTCAGCGTATTCTGGATAGTAAAAGTTATATGCGGAATAAGTAGCTGAAGCATCAGAGTTTACCGATATGCCTCCAGATACCTCTTCCCTTATTTCTAAAGCGTATTGTACCCGATAGTTATTTGTGCTGGTTACCAGTATAGAACTTCCACTAGGCTCAAAGTAATTCGTTATCTGGGAACGTACAATAGGAGCAGTATTAAAATAACCTTTACTATCGTTTGGGTTAGGAAATACTTTAGACCTGCTAAGTAAAGTTCCCCCGACCTTGATGTCGAAAACAAACTTGAAATTAGTTGTACCAGAATTTGTACTGCTACACGTTACCCAAATATCATCGTTCAAGCAGCTATCACTTGGCGGCGGTGCTGTTATTGTTATTGCCATATTGTCTTAATTGTAAAATAATATCTCCGCCTAGAACTTCTGCTAGGCTATCTTTAAAATCCTTTCCAAAGTTTTCTTTAATCGCCCTATCAAAATAATAGGTAGCACGAATACCATCTCTCTTTATAGCAGAACTAACCGCATAGGCTAATCGCTTTTTGTTATCTGCTTCAGATAAAATCTTCTTTAGTTTCCGCCTTTTCTTCTGGACTTTAGACAGGTCTAGGTTATCAGCCCTAAGGGATTTCCTAGCCTTATTGAGCCATGAGAATATTTCTGCTGCCATCTTCCTATTCGGAAACCTTGATTTATAGCTATATTTACCAGATGCCTTTTTAGGCTTAGCATTCTTCCCACCTACGCCCTTAACACCCTGATTAATAAAATCATAGTATTTAATTTGCTTAGAGCCTAGCGGATAACCTACCTCTAAGGTATATCCATCGCCATCTTGATAGACGATAGGTGCATTTACGTCAAGTAAATCACCAGAACTGATTGCCCCTGCTTTCTCTAGGTTTTTTCGTATAGTTTGGTTGAAATCTAGCCCTGCTTGGACTAGCATCCTTTCTAATATAGGCAGCGTCTTTGGGTCTTGTAGGTTATACCCATTTTTAAATCTATTAAGAAACTGCTCTTTAATAAAGGCTGCCTGTTGTCTTTTCACATAGATAAATGTCTAAAATAGACGAAATTACCTAGTAAAATCCCTGTAGGCTTTAATGTAAGCTAAGGCATTTAAATACTCTATGCTCGGTAATTGATATGCTTGGTTAAGTTCGATACGATAGTATTCTGCAACCTGTGTTGTGGTATATTGCCATCCATAATACTCAATAAATCGGCTAGAGCCTTTTCCGCCTGTTCCACTCCTTGCCTCTGAAGTTCCATCTTCAAATAGTCCCTTGAAACCTCTATCCAAATCCGATATACATGATAAAAAAAAACAATGCTATGGTAAACATCTACGAAATTAGCCTCTAGCATATCCTCTGCGTAAACAAAGTGCATCGTAGAATCGTACCTAGCCTCTTTCCAGCCCCATAGCGTTCGTTTCATCGGCACAACCATACTAGCTGCTAACTTGTGTAGATTAGCGATTAAATCGGTCTGGAATACCTTAGATTCAATATACCTAGCACTAGGCATCTTCCGTACATCATAAATACACTTGTAACGCTTTCCGTTTACTTTAATATACTTGACAGGCTTTCCTGTAATCTCCTGCTCTAGAAACTTTAGCCTAGCCACTTCCTCGTTATAGCGTTCTACTGTTAGGTCGTTTACCTGATTCGGTGTCCAATTATTAACAATAGCTATAAGCCTATCTATTCTGTCCAGAGGATGCGTGATAGAGTTCGCTTCTACTATCTGCTGATATTGAAATAAGTTTATGTCTTTCCAGTTCATAATAAAAAAAATAAACCCCCACCTAGAAAGGCAGGGGTAATTACACTTACAAAACCCTCTCTTTTACATCTAAAGTTAAATCCAGATTCATAGCGTTAAAGAGTTTAGTAGCTATGGATAGGCGTGGCATAAAGCCTCTCTCTATCCTGTTAATGGCTACAAATGAAACTCCTGACTTTTCTGCTAATTGCTTCTGGGTTAGATTAGCTTTGTTTCTCTGCTCTTTGAGTAGTTGTCCTATCATATATCTATTTTTGGTTCAATGCTGTTTTCTATCTTCTGCTTCTCTTCGCTAGTAAGCCTATCGGTTATGTCTATCTGTACTCCTGCTATATCTATGTATACTTTATTCAGTGTACATTCAATGGTAGAATCATCGAAATAATGATACCCATGACATTCCTCTACCCTAAAAGGTACTTGCTCATAAAGTACATCGTACTCTATTACGCAGTCAATTAATTGGTCTTGTGTCATTGTACATCTACTATAGTTTCCATTAAAATCTTCGGGTCTTTAGGGTTAGCGTTCTCTACTACTTTGTTGTACATCTCTACTGCTTCCTCAAAGTTAAAGGTAAGCGTACCAGAGATATACTTTTCGTCTTTCCAAATACCGTAGTAAACTTTTCCAATTTCGTCTACTTTTTCTAAAAGTTGAATTTTCATAATAAGTAGTTTAAAAGTTATCTGCTAATATACAAATAATGATAATAATAAAAAAAACTTTTTTCGGGTTGTTCTGTACGTAGGTTTCTATCTGGTTCATAATTTAGGCAGTTGTTAGGATGCTGCACCCCTTGTTTATTAAAATCTAATTTCGTAACCTTCCCAATGATTTGCATTTTCTTCATAAGATGAAGGATTTTCTAACTTTTCCAATTCCATTGTAATTAAAAATGCAGTTTTATCTCTCTGATTTTGGTCAAAAAAGTTCATTGGCATTTCAGAATAAATCAAATCTAACTGATTGCGTAACTCTTGAATTCTTTGCTGTGTGTTCATTTTGTTTGGTTTTGTTTATACAAATATAAACCTATTTTTAATAATAGCAAAAATATCTTTACTTTTTTATATATATTTTTTTTTATTATATATATATTATATATTTACAGGAACTTATAGCTACCGCTTCCCATTCGGCTGGTGTAGTTCTGCCACGCTAAGGCTAGAGCCATAACGCAATCGTCATGGAATCCGCTAGGGGCTGAATACTTTACCCCATTAACCGTAAATTGATACTCGAATATCTCTAGTTCCTCTACTATCGTGCCTGTCGGGAAGCCTATCCTTTTAGTATGTATGGCGTTCTGTAGCCCGACCATTAGCTGTTGCTTAGAGTTCTGGGTAAACTTTAGCCCCTCAACCATTAGCCCTTCCCTCTGGAGTTCCTCGAAGATTGGGTCACCAACCCCTGTAGAATCCAATAAAATGGGCTTTCTAGGCAGTTTCTTAATGGCTTCCTTAGTTCCGTACCAATCCTTCTGGAATCGGTCAAAATAGGCTGTATTGCCCCCAGAATCCAATCCTATGATAACCGACCAATCATAACTCTTGGCTAGGTCTATCCCGAAGCATACAGGCTCTCCGCTCATAGGTCGGATACAATCCCTTATATTATGGCTTCCAAATGGATTAGCCGCATTCTCCATAGGGTTAGCTAGGTACTCCTGCTCGAATACTGGAGCAGGTAGCTGCTTTCTAGCCTCTTCGATTTCGCTGTGGTCTATATACGGATTATCGTAAGTTGTATATTTAAAAGATTGCCAGTTTTCCTCTCCGCCCTTCATATACAGGCTATAAAAAAAGTTCTTTCCTCTAGGGGTAGAAAGGAATAATGCCCAGCCTTTATAGTCCGTTAACGTTGGTCGAATAGAGTTAAGCCACCCATCTTCTAGGTTTGATATATAGGAAGCCTCATCTATAATTACCCCATGAAACTTCCTGCCTCGTAGGTTGTCTAGCCTTTCGCCTGTAAAAAACTCTACTAACCCCCCATTAGGAAAATATATCTTTAAATCTTTGCTTTGATACGGAAGTGAGCCCGATAGCTTTTCATAAAACTGCTTGGCTAGTTTATAGGTAGGGGTTATGTAGGCTATCTGTTCCCCTGTTATAGCTTTAGTGATTAATTTAATTTGAGAAAGTTCTGACTTACCGAACCGCCTACCGCACATCAATACAACAAATCTAGCCTCTGAATCTAATATAGGGTCTTGGTTAATATGTGGCTCTGGTATCTCAATACTACTCATAGAATGGTCTTGCCCTTCACAAAGATAACCTCTACTTTATTATCGACCTGCATATCTACTTGTTCTTTAGGTTTACCATATACCCTAGTCAATAAAGTTTCTAGTGAATACAGGCTACCCTTCTCTAGGCTCTTCTTCATAGCATTAGCAATAGTTTTTTCTAGTATGGTAGCTTTCGGGTTATCCCATACCTGCTTTAACTCATCTAAGTCCATAGCCATCATACTCTGGATAGTATCGTTTATTTCTGCTAGTTTATAGCCTTGCTCTTTTAGTAAGCTAACATACTTTCTAGGTCTGCCATTAGGGTTTCCAGATACTCCTTTTTCAAATGGTATTAAATGCTCTCTGCTCATTCTGTTATTCTTCTGTTTTAACGTAAGGTTTACCATTTATCTTTACCTCTAAACTAGGGTCTAGTTTTATCATTCTATCTACTATAACTTGGCAGTATTTAGGGTCTAACTCCATTCCGTAGCACTTCCTTTTTAATTGATGTGCTGCTACCATTGTTGTTCCTGTTCCCAAAAATTCGTCTAATACAATGTTTCCCTGCTTTGTAAATTGTAATGCCCATTCTGGCAAATCTATTGGAAATGTAGCTGCGTGAACACTTGAAAACTCATTATTTCTTTGTGGTTTTCCACGATAAATATTTGGAATTGTTCCTCTAAAATTAGCATTTGGAATTGCTCTTGAAGCGTTTTCTTTTGATGAAATAAAGAACAGATACTCCCAAGAACTTGTCATTACATTTTCTGCCATTGCAGGTGCTCCGTGTCCTTTATCCCAAATAGCAACATCTATAAAATTATTTTTATATTTGTTAAGATATTCAATTAGAGCAATTTTATTACCTGCTAAACTTTGTATATTACACACAAGATAATCTGAAAATAATAAAGCATTATTTGTAAATCCTAAAAGCAAATCTAAATAATCAGATTGTTTTTGATTATCATTATATTGATTATATTTATTATCAGTTGTATGTGTATTTCCGCTTAATGCTTCGCTTTTACCGGCATTATATGGTGGGGATGTAAAAGACAAATTAGCTTTCTCTCCATTCATCAACTTTGCCACTTGGTCGCTGTCGGTACTATCCCCACAAAGTAAACGATGCTCACCAATCTCAAACAAATCACCCAGTACAATATCAGTTTTAACTTCTTCTGGTATTTCATAGTCATCCTCTACTGCTTCTACTTCTGTTCCTTTAAAGTCTGGTATATCCATACCCCATTCATTCAACTGCTCTGCATCCCATTCATTAGCTATTATTTCCCAATCCCATTCCCCATAGCCTAAATTGTCTTTGATAATAAACTCCCTTTGCTGCTCCTCTGTTAAATCACTAGCTTTAATTATTGGCACTTCTTTTAACCCTGCTTCTTTACAAGCCTTCAATCTCATATTCCCACCCAGAACAATCATATCATCATTAACTACAATGGGTCTAAGTTCTAGCATCTTAGGGAAGTCCTTTATGCTTTGTACTAGCTTAGCAAACTTCTCGTCTTTGACCAATCTTGGGTTATTAGGATTGGCTTTTATTTCGTTTATTTTAACTACCATTCTTTAAAAAATATAGTGTAATCGTTTTGCTCTTCGTAGTATTTAGTGCACTCGCCCCATATCTCTCCTGCTTTATTTAACCCCTCATCCTTCATCTTTCTATACTCGCTCTGCTCCCCTATATCGTGTCCTAAGTGCCTAGATTGACAATCCCTCATATAGTAATTAATAAACCCTGTTCTGGTTAATCTTAACCCATAGTCGCTATCCTGCATTCCGTATGGGTCAAACTTCGTATTAAAATATCCTATTGTGTCTATTGCTTTTCTAGGGATGACCACGTTTCCAAAAGTAGCCCAGTTCGGGTGTATGCTTATACCATTTATAGTTTCTGTAGGCGGTAGGGTTTCAACACAATATATCCCACACATTCCCGTATTAGGAATAGCCTCTAGATGCTCTACTGCCTTTAATAACCAGTTATCTGGCATTTCTATATCATTTCCACAAAAGGCGACCGCATCGTATTCCCTCGTTTTATCTATGCCCTCATTTAACGCAGCAGATATTCCTATCCTATCAATTACAAATAAATCAAAAGGGTAACCTCCCCTGTATAAAGAAGCCTTTACCTGCTCTGTGTAAGTATGTCTATAATAATCAAGTAGGACTACCGCTACGTTCATTCTTTCCTAAGTATTTAGCAGGATTACCTGCGTATTTAGAATATGGCAAAGTTACTAAACCTTTTGTTACCACAGAACCCATCCCTATTATACAACCCATAGCAATGTATTGCCTTTGATGGATGACTGCGTTTAAACCTATGTTTACATTATGGTCGATAATACAATGTCCACCTATCCTTGCTCCACAACTTATAGTAACGTTATCCCAGATATGACTATCGTGTCCTATGTGTGTACCTTTCATAAAAAAACAATCATTACCTATATATGTAATGTTTTCCATTCCACCATCTATCGTTACTAATCCTGTAAACTTGTTATCATCGCCTATAACTACTATATCGTTGGTCTGTAGCCAATTCTTTTTATGTTCGGCAGGAGCACCTATAATACAATAAGCACCAATATAATTACCTTTCCCTAACACTACATTAGGGTATACAATAGCAGTCGGGTGTATGTAGTTAGTAGAATCTGCCATACGCTTCCATGAATTCATTGTGCTTCTCTTTAAGGAAATCCATAAACTCTTTTTTATCTCCGTATTTTATATGACATTCTCTACAAACGCTCATTAGGTTTTCTATGTTATTTTTTTCTTTACTTCCTCCCATTCCTCTGCAATCTATATGATGTATGTCTACCCCACGTTTGCCACAGACCTCACAAGCAATAAACTCCTGACCTGTATATCCAAAATAATCAAAATATATTTTAGTATGCTTCCTCATAAAGAACCATCTTGTAGCATCTGTCCTTCCTTATCATCTATTCTCCTGTACTTCTCATGCCACAGAGTATTTGTTAAAGTTACAGATTTTTTTACTATTTCCTCTTCGGATGATTTTGGAAATAATAAGTGCAAACATTCGTGGACTAATATCTCAAGTGCTTTTTTGCCCTTTAACCTCTCGTCTATCTCTACAAATCCTGCACTATCCGCTAAACCCCACGCTTGATGCTTACCTAGTTTTTTATATTTAACTTTAATCCTCACGCATAGCCAGTAAGTCAGGTCTATCTATCTCTACTTCAAACTTATGTTTACTCCTGACCTTTGCTAAAATTTTTCTTAAATGCTTTTCTTTTTCGTACAACTCTTGCAATTTTCCTACTATGTATACCTCTTGTTCTTCATTTGTCATCTTGTAGAATTTTTTTGGAAACATATAATTTATTTAGCTGTTGACAAAAGTAAATGTCTTTTTTGATTAATCTTAACCTCGCTTAGCCTTTTTCTGGAAGCTGCTCCACAATTACCGCACTTACGTAACTCGTAAGTATTTGCAGTAGTAAAATAAAGTTTACCCATATCTTTCAATTCCGCAGAACCACAGCTAGGGCATCTCTCTTCCTTCTCATCCAATATAAATAATCCCATGTTTGGGTGTGGTTTAATCCAAGCCCTGATAAGCAAATAGGTTTCTTCTAGTATTCGTACATCCTGCACGTTGTATTCTTCCATCTCACGTAATGCATTTGCATTACCTTTCATGCAATTTTCCCAGAGTTCAAAGTTTGTTTCTTTCTTTCTCTCTAAGTTCAAAAGTTTGTTTACATAATCTAGTTTGTTAGATGTAAACCCAAACTGCCTCCGTATATGCTTCAAGGTATCTATTTGCTGATATGGTAAAGGTGGCTCTAGTCCGTTAATAACAAACCGAGTATTAATTTTAGGTATATCAAACTTCTCTCCGTTATGTGCGATAACTATATCCGCCTCATTTATTAGCCTCCAAATTCCTTGTATTATACGTTTATCATTCTCTGCCTTAACTTCCTCTGGCTTGAGCCTAGCCGAATATACCTTATCCTCAAAAAGCCACTTAGCAGCCCAAGTCAAGCAGAACCAATCCGATTGTATTTGGTTCACTCCGATATTGACATTCCATATAGACCATACATAAGCCCGAATAGGGGCAGTTTCTATATCAAGTATAAGAACCTTCGCCGATGTGTTTATCTCCTCTTTAAAGCCTTTAGGATTGTTTTTAGTATCATAGTTAGGCTTCTGGTACATATCTTTGTTGTTCATCGCATTTCGTATTTTTTTACCAGCTAACCCCCTTATAGTGCAGATATGTCTCCGAGCCTGTTCTAAATTACTAAATAAAGGAATGTTCTCCTTATACATCTTTTTTCCTAATGTATAGGATTTCATCTCTGGATACTGCCGACAATAATCCTCTGCTAGTAACCCCTTCTTGGTTTTCTTCATCATATCAAGACAAAGCCGTTTTTATCTACTTTATCCTGCTCATGAAGTTTATATAATTGATTAATCGTAAAGCCTAATGTTTTTTGAAAATGCGGTGCGTCTTTAAATTGCCAGTTACCTCCCCACTCCCATCCGTACTCACTAAAAACTTGTACTACCTCTTTCCAATCTGCTTTTCCATCTTTATCTATATCTGCCTTCTGGTCGTAGCTAATTGTTTCAAATACCCAATCGTTATTCCTATCGTGCATTAGTACGATGTCTATAGCTAGACCGTAATTGTGATAAGACCGACCTGCTCGTGCATTAGTTACTATTCTACCTTGCTTAGTTCTGCCAATCTGATACAAAGCATTCTGCTCTGCAAAAGTCCGTAGTGTATGCGTAAACCTGCACATAACTTGATTGCCTAGAACTTTTACAATGTCCTCATATAAATCCATAGCCTCATCCCGAAGTTTGGGATGAAGCATCTGGATTCGTTCTATCGTGATTTTATCACTTGGCATCCTTAGCGAAAACACCTATAAGGAGTGCACCTACACCTGCCAAAACTAGCTGCCAGTCATTCTTTTGGATTCCTTCAAAAATAATAGGAAGTCCTGCAACCGCACCGAAGAGAGATGTTTTAATGTTGTTTAAATACTCTTTCATATTTTGGATTTTTGATTGAAAATTTTATGTGCTATCTTTTCTACACCCCTAAGCCCCATAAAGCCTAGAATGAACGCTACTGAAAACTGATGATTAAGTTTATCAATCCCTAGCCAGTCGCATACTACAGGAGTAAGATAATTAGCCGAAGCCACTCCGCCAAACATTGCTACTAGGGTTTCTTTAAAATCTTTACCTTTTTCAATAAAGAAAAAACTACCAAAAAATCCTGCAATAGATAAACCAACGTTTATCCCTAGTTCTTCTAACTTACTCACCTTTCAATTCTTTAAGTTTATTTTGAGCCCATTCGATTCCTGCCTGTCCACCCCAAGCATCTACCGCTAGTCCTCCACAGCCTTCAGAATACGGAACATCTTTATATTGTAAATGCCGAGCAAACGATGCCATGCGTGAAATCGTTTCTCTTGTTATATTCTCTCTATTTGCTAATTGATATGCTCTAGATTTCCCAGTTTGAGTTAGGCACGTTCCCCATCCGTTTTTCTCTGCCCAAGCTATTGCCCTTTTTGCTGCGTTTGTTGCTGATTGTGGGTAGTCATTATATGATTGTGCCATCGCTACTCGAATCGCTGCCCATGCCCTGTGTGCTTTCTCTTCTGTATCATAGATACACGAGCCACCCCCAATTCTGTATTTACCATTCGAACACTTAATGACAGGCATCTATTGCTTTACTATAAATGCTGTGCCGAAGATTATTTATCAAATGCAGGTTAAAATTTGTATTACAATAATCATATAAAGCCTGTCCACTCTCTTCCCTCATAGCCTTATCATTAACTAAATCTTTAACGTGCTTATACCAGTCGGTCTGTTTCTTTACGTAATGTACAGGTAAGTTTAAATAAGGGTTAACATGACTAACGATAGCAGGGTTTTTTTTAGCTGCTGCTTCTAATACTTTTAGGTTAGATTTCATAGAGTTAAAGAACGTATCTTGAAGCGGTACTAAAGATATATCCGAATCTCCTGCTGCCTCCATATACCTAGTAACTTCGTTATATCGGTAAATTTGTGTATCTAGTTTTCTACCTGCCGAATAGTAAAAAGCCATAGTATTCCAGATTTCCCCTTCGTGATACCCAGCCATAACCATTTTAACATTTAGTGTGTTAAACCTTTTTACTGGTTCTTTTAGGATTTTTATATCGTGTAAGTGAGTATCCGAGCCTGACCAATATAGCCTGACCTTATCGCTAGATATTTTCTCGTCTTTGTACTGCTCTTCTCCGTATGGAATAGCATTCGGCAGAATTTCTACGTTTTTATTTAGTTCACTTATCTTATCTGCTAACCTTTCATGAGTGCAAGTACACAAGTCAGCTATTTCTATGTATCTTTTTATTTTTTCGGTAACGTTATTTTTTACATATCGTTCGTAAAGTATATGAGTAGGGTCTAACGCCCAAAAGTCATCATTATCTATAACGAGTTTAAAGTTATATTTATTTCGCCATTCTTCTAACTTTTCCGCAGCGATATTATTTAGCATCCTGTTTATCAAAAGTATATCGTAGCCCTGCTCTAAAACTTCCTCGTTTAAAAGGTCGGTAATTAATCCGTAGTCCTTTTTCATATAAGTTACAGGCATCATTATTCGATGCCATCCTACCCCAGAGATTCTTTGTGTTATGCCTAGTATTCTCATTTTTTAGGTCTGCCCCTTCGCTTTGGTTGTACAGAATCTTGTACAACTTCTTGCGGTAGAGATAGGTAGTATGCGTATAATCTAGTCAGCGTTTCCATTACACAGCTAGAGCACCACTTAGTCATAACAAAATTGCTATCTAGATATTCTCTGTAAATATGCTCGTACATATTTAACAAATGAATATCTAGGTTTCTGCAGTATCCGTTTTGTATAGTATGATAGTTTCCTATATTGGCTTCTAAAAAGTCCTTGTGTTCTTGTTTCATCTCGTTACTAATTTATATAGATAATCCATAAAAAGTTTCAAAATAGGTGCTATTACACCTGCTGTAAACATATAGAAAACATAGGGCAAGGCTTCTGGAAATACGTATAAACCTAAAGCCATCCAACTAGCCAGACAACTAGCACAATTAAAAGGCTTAAAATTTATATGCCATTTGATATAAAACCTATGTATATCTACAAAAAATACCGCAAAGCATATAGCAGCTATAATTATCATTTTCTTATTTTAGATTTTAAATGATGTTTGGTTTTATTTAGGGTACGGATTATGCTCATATACGGTATTCCTGTGGCTCGGCTTAGTTTCCTAGCATTTCTGTCAAATTCAAACGTATAAAGCCTAAGTAACTCTTTTTCATACCAATATAAGCCCTCGAAGTATTGCATAACAAATTCGGTTGCATCCTTTTGGCTTTCCTCTGCTTTTTCTATCGGCTGGTACTCTACAAAATTCCTATACTTGCCGAAAAACTTTTTATCTGTGCTTCGGACTAGATTAAGCATAACCCGAACCACGTAGAATCTTAGCTGTTTATTTTCATAAAGCGTAAGTAACTTAGCCTCATCCATTTCCGCTAGTATTAAAAATAATTCGCTTTTTAAATCCTCTTGTAGTTCTATAGGGTGCATCTTACTAATAGCCTCATTTACCTCGATAGAGTTCCATAATTCCACAAGTATGTCATTACGGGAATTTTTCAAAACTTACTAAAATAGGTTTACCTTCTTCATCTATGGTACAAATATAAACTTTTGCACCGCAATTCTGTGCATCCTTTAATCGCTCTATCTGTTCTGGTCTTAACCTATCTAGTTCTGTTTTTACTTCTACACAGGCATAAATACCTTCGCTAGTATATCCCTGAAGGTCTGCCCATCCTTTTTGGATAGTGCCCTTCCGCCTCCGCACAGGTATGTTGTTTACCCTGTTCAGTCGATAGCCTTTCTTCTCTAGGCTTTCCTTTGCCCATCGTGTTAAATCTGCTGCTGTCATATCCACAGTGAGGACAAATATCCAGCCCTCTATGGTTTTTATAGGTCGTAATCGTATAGTGTCGTTTACATAGGCTGCACCGCATATTGTCTGATTATTTCTACTGGTAAGAATTTCTGCAACTCGAATCCCTGCTGCGAAAAGTTTAAATGCCTAGCGTATTTAAAAGCATCTATCGGAATCTGAAAATGCTCTTTGTCTATTGTCAGGCGTACGTGGGTTAGTTCTAGGCTATTTAACAACTCGGCATTAAATCCGTAGCACTTGCTTTTATAGTGATAATGCCTCGCACTATTCCTTTTTACGTATAGAATTTTGTTTACTAAGTCGACCTGCCCGATTGTTTTAGGTCGCTTTCCCTTTAGCCATAGCCTAATCTTCGAAGGTTTGCCACTTGTAATACTTAGCATATTACCGTAGCCATCTGTTAATTCCCAACTCATAAATGTAGTTTTTAAATATGTGATTTATCTTGATTTTCTCCTTTACTCATGTATTTACAGTATTCGTATTTTGGAAACATCTGGTCTAAAAACTGCTCATCGTACCATAGTCCGTTTACGTTAAACATTTTTTTATTATTGATTACCCTCCAATGCAGGTTATTCCTTTCCTGATTTTTGGCTATTAACTTACTAATTTTATCAGTTTTCATATATGTATTGTTTTATAGTATTTTAATGATAGTTTGAAAATTTTATTTTTAATATTGTGCTATAAACTGCGCTTAATCGGATAATATCCGTTTTAATACCCAAAATGTTACAATATTGTGCATTATAGTGCATCTTTTATACGCTGTAAATAAAGTGCGTGGTCTAGGCTTTCTTCTATGGCGTGGTCTATCCATTCTTTTACCGTTAGGTCAGTTCTGTCTAGCGTAGTTCCGTACTTCCTTATTCCAGTTTCAGAACGTATTTTAAGTAGATTAGCAATTTTGTAAACTACTGCGTCTTTGTTGTCGATAGCTACGAAATCCATGTTTATTTATTTAAGGTTAAAAAATACTCGTATACTACTAGCTTTCTGCACAGGTTCTCCATCTCCTGTTCATTCCGAAGAACTTGCTTTATCTTTCTTTTATCCCATCCCGAATGCTTGACTGCTTCTATTGTTTTCTCTAGGGTATCAATAAAATTAAAGTTAAATAAATTCTGCGTATAAATTATATCAAAAGCAGTTAATCCCATAAAAATATCCCAGAATGGTACAGGCTCTTTTTTGAATATTTCATATATAAAATCTAGGTCTATCTTCTCTGGGGCTATTTGCCGAGCAGGTTCTATAGTTTCTCT
>Ga0194130_10005213_pt1 | contig 15850 bp, 15 predicted proteins | sample TA2KigsurfametaG_FD_160084 | JGI IMG/M metagenome (GOLD analysis project Ga0194130, IMG submission 160084) | Freshwater microbial communities from Lake Tanganyika, Tanzania - TA2015050 Kigoma 12 surface | ecosystem: Environmental > Aquatic > Freshwater > Lake | place: Tanzania: Lake Tanganyika... | reverse complement strand
GACCGGAAGATGTGATCGAGTCACTCATTAATCACGATGCGGCTGCGGTGCTCATGCAAGTTGGCGCGGCCATGCAACGCGGTCACGATCCGAAGGCGTTCACCGAGCAAGTGGTGCGCTTCTTGCGGGAAATGTTCTTGTCGTCGATGGCGCCACAGTTGGTGCAACTCTCCGAAGAGCACGCGCAACGAGCTGCTGAAATGACCGCCCGCTACGGCATTGCATCGGTCGTACGCGCAATCGAAGTTCTCGGCGAGGCGTTGCTCGACATTCGTCGCGCACCCGACCCTCGCCTCGTGCTCGAGGTAACGCTGGTTCGTCTCGCCAGCAATGTGGTGGCGAACGATACGGCGTCGCTGTTGGCCAGAGTTGAGCGACTCGAAACTGGTGGGGTTGCCTCACGACCCAAAGACACCACGGGTCCGATTCCGCGACCGCGACTTACCGCATCTCCGCCAACCGTGTCGCGTAGTGCCACCCCTGCAACAAAGCCGGCGGAGAAGACCTCGACTTCATCAACCACAACGACAGCCGCACCGGTTGATGATCTCGTTGCCACATGGCCTTCGGTGGTGCGTAGTTTGAAGGCAACCGTTCGGGCGTTGTATTCGGCCGTTGATGTCATCGGTCTTGAAGGCGACACCTTGATCGTCAATGCTCCAAGTGACATGCACAAGAAAAAGTGCATCGAGTTGAAAGATCATGTGAGTGCAGCACTCACTGCAACGGCTGGTCGACCAATCAACCTCGATGTTCGGGTGCAAGCGGCTCGGCCGAGCGGAGCAACACCCCGAAGAGCAGAAGCTGTTCGTGATACATCCCCAGAGCCTGATGACACAATCGAAGATTCCAGCAGTGATGCGTCGGTCGAGTCGGTGGTCGACCAGATAGCAAAGTCGTTTCCCGGCGCGCGAATCGTCGACTCGTCAAAGAGCTGAGCCGCCAACATGGCGTCTGCTTACTCACGCTCCATTCAGTCGATGATTGATGCTCTCTCTCGGCTACCTGGTGTGGGCCCAAAGTCTGCTCAGCGAATCGCGTTTCATCTGTTGAAGACCGATCGCGAAGAGGTGTCGCGTCTCACAACGGCCATTGAAGAAGCCCGTAGCACGGTGCGCTTTTGCGAACGCTGCTTCAATTTTTCCGAGGCATCCCTGTGTCATATCTGTGCCGATGAACGACGGGATGGTGCCTCGCTCTGCATCGTTGAAGAGTCGCGTGATGTCGTTGCACTTGAGAAAACGGGGCAGTTTCGTGGGCGATACCACGTATTGTTGGGAGCAATCAATCCGCTCGAGGGTGTGGGCCCCGAACATCTCAAGGTACGCGAGCTACTCCTGCGTCTCGAACCAGAATCGATTCGCGAGGTGATTCTGTGTCTCAACCCCAACACCGAGGGCGATGTCACCACGATGTATCTCGCCCGACTGCTGAAACCGCTCGGCGTCAAAGTAACGCAGTTGGCGATGGGACTACCCGTGGGTGGCGATCTTGAATACGCTGACGAAGTAACTCTTGGTCGCGCTCTTGCGGGCCGTCGCGAAGTTGGGGACTAGCCGACGGTCTTTACGATCAACGCATCACCCTGCCCACCGCCACCACAGAGCGCGGCAGCGCCGATGCCACCGCCGCGTCGCCTTAGTTCGTATAGCAGCGTGAGAGCGAGCCGATTACCGCTCATGCCGATGGGATGACCGAGTGCAATCGCCCCGCCGTTCACATTTACGATGTCGTTAGTTAGTCCGAGTTCCCGTATTGATGCAATACCGACTGCAGCAAATGCCTCGTTGATCTCCACGAGTGAGAGATTCCCGAGTTTGAGCTCGGCTTTCGTCAGTGCCTGAGTGATTGCCCGGCTCGGCTGATGTAACAGTGATGCGCTGTCGGGGCCAGCGACCATGCCGTACGAAACGAACTCACCAAGAGGAGTGACACCACGCTTCGCTGCCGCATCTTTCGACATCATCACTACTGCTGATCCACCGTCGCTGATTTGGCTGGCGTTGCCTGCCGTCACGGTGCCGTTCTTGTCGAACGCAGGTCTCAGTGCGCCGAGGGAATCCATGGTGGTGGCAGCTCGCACCCCTTCGTCATGCATAACAACGATGGCTTCACCTTTTCGTTGCGGCACACTGACCGGAACGATCTCATCAGCGAGCCGTCCCGCCGCGATCGCAGCCGCGGCCCGCGCATGACTTTGCATCGCCAGTTGATCTTGCTCTTCTCGCGAGATGGTTCCCGCCGAGTAGCGCTCGGTGCCGAGCCCCATCAGGCAGGCATCGAAGGCACACCACAATCCGTCCTTCACGATTGCGTCTGAAAGCTCGGTGTTGCCGTAGCGAAAGCCACCTCGTGCACCATTGGCGATGTAGGGGGCGTTCGTCATCGATTCCATGCCAGCAGCAACCACGATGGCGGCCTCACCACTTGTGATCATCTGATCGGCCAGGTACATCGCGTTGAGGCCCGAGAGACAGACCTTGTTGACGTTGACGCTCGGTACGTGCATCGGAATTCCGGCCTTGGCTGCTGCCTGGCGAGCGGGAACCTGACCTTGACCCGCCATCAGCACCTGTCCGACAATCACGTGCTCAACCTCGTGTGCAGCCACCCCTGCGCGGCGTAGAGCATCGGCGATGGCAAAACCTCCGAGATCTGCAGCAGCGAACTCAGCCAAAGCCCCGCTCATCTTGCCGATTGGTGTCCTGGCTCCAGCGACGATGTATGAACCTGGCATGGCGCCCCCTCTCCGAAGAACAGTACTGCCGCGTTCGGCACCAGTCAGCATCGAGTGGGTAGTTTCTATCCGTGGATCGCATCCGAGAAGCCATCAACAACGGTGCTACCGGTGACATACTAGCCAGCGTTCCATTGCCAGGCTCGTATCGAGCCGCGGTGCTCGAGAAACACGACGCCGAGATGTTCTCCGGACTTGCTTCCAAAGACAAAGATCCGCGCAAGAGCCTGAAACTACGCGAAGTTCCAATCCCTGAGATTGCTCCCGATGAAGCCATCGTCGCAGTGATGGCAAGCAGCATCAACTTCAACACCGTCTGGAGCTCGATCTTTGAGCCCGTAAGCACCTTTGGCTCGTTGAATCGTTTGGCTAAGGAGAGTAGCTGGGCAAAACGACACGACCTGCCGTATCACATAGTGGGAAGCGATGGCGCAGGGGTCGTGCTGCGAGTCGGAAGTGCAGTTCGTAACTGGAAGCCTGGTGACCGGGTAACGATTCACTGCAATCACGTCGACGATCAGGATCCATCATCTCACAACGACTCAATGCTGGGATCAAACCAACGTATCTGGGGCTACGAAACGAATTTTGGCGGCCTTGCCGACGTCACCGTTGTGAAAGCAAATCAGTTAATGCCCAAGCCAGCCCACTTATCGTGGGAAGAAGCAGCCGTGAATGCTCTTTGCAATAGTACAAGTTACCGCATGCTGGTTTCTGAAAATGGTGCCCGCATGAAACAAGGAGACGTGGTGCTCATCTGGGGAGCAACAGGTGGGATTGGTGCTTACGCCGTGCAATATGTATTGAATGGCGGCGGAATCCCCGTCGGAGTTGTGAGTTCACCCGACAAGGCCAGAATTCTGAAAGAGATGGGCTGTGAAGCAGTTATCGACCGCTCAGCCGCCAAATACAAGTTCTGGAATGATGACAACACGCATAACGAAAGTGAATGGCGTCGACTTGGCGGTGACATCCGAACTCTCGTGGGCGAAGACCCGGACATCGTTTTTGAGCATCCAGGCCGCTCGACGTTCGCGGCTTCGATGTATGTTGCGAAGAAGGGTGGCACAGTGGTTACATGCGCTGCTACGAGTGGCTTCATGATGGAATTTGACAACCGATTCTTTTGGATGCGGCTCAAACGTTTGGTCGGCTCACATTTTGCGAATTATCGCGAAGCATACGAAGCCAATCGACTGATTGGAAAAGGAATGATAGACCCAGTGCTATCGCAGACATTTGCGCTTGACCAAGTGGGTAAAGCCGCATATCAAGTACATCGCAATATGCACGAAGGCAAAATTGGTGTGCTGTGCCTTGCCCAGAATGAGGGCGAGGGCGTAACCAATTACGAGTTGCGTGCCAAGGTTGGCGAAGCACGTCTGAGGAGGTTCCGGCGATGAGACGCATGAGGTCAGCGCTGTCTTCGCAGCACTGGCTTCATTCGCTCATCGTGTCGATAACAAGTCTCATTCTCTGCTACTCCGCAACAGGTGGAGAACTCATACAGACGTTGTTGCTCGCAGTGCCCTTGGCAATCGTGTTCGTAATTTCCGGATACGTGGTCGGGCTACTTGCTCTATGCGGATCACTTGCCGCGGTCACTGGGTTGTTTGCGCTGTTAAATCTGGTGTCACAACAAGTTCCGATTCCCCAACCGATGACGTATATTGCGGTGTCAGTTGGTGCCATCGCAATTACCACTGGTTTGCGGCATTCCACTGGCGACATGATTAGTGCTGAAACGTCAAATCGCGCCCCGTTTGCGCTTGTTCCACTGTTGGTTGCACTGGCCTCGGGGTACCAAGTACTGCAGTGGACAACATTCACTGATTTAGAGTTCTTAAACGCTCTCGCTGGATCAGAGGATAACGCAGCCTGGATCTCGATAACGAGAACGTTTCTTGCCGGAGAGATGACAACCGATTTCGTGGCACATCCAACTGCGATGAGTCCGGTTACTGCGTCAACATTAGGTTTCATCTCAGATGTGTATGGAATTGCACAAGCGGACACGTCGGATCACTTACTAGCTCTCCGTGCGTTGCGTGGTGCGTATGCGTTGATCATCATGCTCTCTTCGGTAGGAGCCTCTGTATGGATCTCCGTAGTCGCTATTCGAGTCAAGGCCTCTGTATGGCTTGGCTATGTCGCCAGCCTGGTAGTTGCAACAGCTGTGCTTGGTTCGTCCATTTTTTTGTTTCTAGGTGTCGGATTTTTCAGCTTTATGAATGCGATTATGTTTGCAATTTGTGCAATCATCGGTTTTGAGGTTGCCTACTCGCAGACAGCAGTAAAGGGGCAACTTCATCAAGTCCTGATACTTGTGCTCGCCGGCTTTGCTGGTGCATGGTGGGGAGTCGCACCGCTGGCTGTAGTTCTTGTTGTTGTTGTGATAACAACACCCGGGGGAATTAAACGTTGGGGTGAGTGGTCCAGAGGTGAGCAATTGCAGAGTCTTGGTCTATGGCTTCTCTCAGTTGTGACGATTCTTTGGACTTGGGATATCTCAATCGGCAGCGAGATTGAGGTTGGGTATATCGGACTCACGGGAACGGTGCCGCTCGTCGAGATGTCATGGTTTGCAATCATCTTGTTGGTAGTAGCCGCACTTGTTATGCAGGTCACCGATCACCCCAGTGATTGGCGACGACGAGTGTTTCACCTACTACTGGCGTTATATGTCGTAGCAATCTGGTTGTTATCAATGTTGAATTATGCAGAGCCACGTTATGCGGCGTTCAAGATATTGGTGCTTCTATCGTTCTTGATGATGGTGGGGCTGGGTGTGGTTCTTGTTGAACGAGTTTCGATTTTGGGGAAGCAGACGGTTCTTGCTGGTTTGGCGTTGGTATTGCTCTGGAGTTCGGTGGTCCATGAATCGCATAACGGTATTCGTGGGCCAGGGCGGTCAAGTACCGATACAACATTTCAATCGAGAATTCTCGAGACTCTAGATCTGACTCCGGATGCGAAAGTTGTGTGCCTGCATCAGAATCCCGAATTGCGTATTCAAGCGTATTTATGTTCGCGGTTAGCGGCGTCGTTCAGCCCGGGCCGCTCCGAAGCCTTGAATGAATGGGTTGGGGCAATCTTGAATTCTGACAGCAGTCCGAACGGGGTGGAGATATCGCGAGAAAACCATGTCGGAACACAGGTTTTGATCCGATTCCAAGAGGAGTTAGCGGAGCAAGATGTCGTGGTGATTCTCATTGGCGGCAACAGAGCTGAAGGAGTATTGAAAGATCTCGGCCCAGATTTTTGGTGGGTTCAGGAGTTGAATTGGGCGGAGATTCGGGCCGTGTATCTCTAGAACAATAGAGTCGGTTACATGATGCTCACTGAAATCGACCATATTGCAATTGCTGTGCACGATCTTGAAGCAGCAGTCAACTACTACCAAAGAGCATTCGGGGCCACAGTCAATCACCGCGAGATAGTCACACGTGACGGGGTTGAAGAAGTACTACTGAAAGTCGCCGAAAGCTACATTCAGCTGCTGACGCCCACTCGACCCGATTCACCCATTGCAAAAGCGCTCGAGAAGCGAGGCGAGGGCTTGCACCACGTGGGTTATCGTGTCGTTAATTGTCAAGCGGCGCTCGCAGCAATGATTGCAGCTGGTGCCACCCCAATTGATAGAGAGCCACGCCCCGGGTCACGCGGTACAACCGTCGCGTTCATTCACCCGAAGGGATCATTTGGCACATTGATTGAACTCGTAGAGGATTGGGTACAAGGTTCAACTGAATAACGATAGTCTCTCGAACTAATCATGATTGCCTGCGATGTAGGCGATGTAGTGCGGCTCGCTTCCTACGGGTCGGGTCGAACATGATCGTCGAATCCAACCCAGACGCTTTGGTGCTATGCACTCGGAATCGTCCCCATCAGGTCGAGAGAAGACTCCTCGAGCTACAGCAGTTCAGATCCTTACCCCTCATTGTCCTCGTCGTCGACTCCAGTACTGATGATAAGACTCAAGAGATTGTTGAAAGAATGTCTTCATATTTCCCGGTGAGACTTGTTTACGCACACACACAGCCAGGTCTTCCTAGACAACGAAACTACGGTGTTCGTTGGCTCCGAGAACGATTAGCGAACCTGCAATGTATTCATTTTTTGGATGACGATATTGTGGTGCTAGAAGACTATTTCACCATCGTGAGGCAACTCTTTAGAGAGCTCCCAGATGTGATTGCTGTCGGGGGGTATGACGAACAGGTTGCAAACCGTCGTCACAGTGGACGGATCAGGAGAGTTTTTGGAATTGGGTCGAAATCGACCGGTGTGATACTTCGATCTGGAGTAGCTATTCCGCCAGCTCCAACTTCTGCAGCCCACCGCTGTGAATGGCTTGTTGGCGGTATGCAGAGTATCCGTGCCAACATTTTTGATTTGACGTCTTTTGACCCTAAGTTGAGAATGTACGGCGAAGATGTGGATTTCTACTTGAAAGTCTCAGCACTGGGAGACGTAGTTTGCTCGAATCAATTGCCTGTTCGACACCTAAATGATCCGTCAAACCGTGATTCGCCGAGACAAATCGAACTTTTTCACAGCGGGGTTCGTTGGCACTTTGCAAATCAATACCCAGATCGTGTAACTCACTGGAGAGTAGTGCTTGCTGCAGTTGCTTTAGGAATTGGAGAAACTCTCAAGTTTCTCGTAACGTGGCAGTCACGACATCTCGAAGCTGCCATCGGACATGGAGAGTTTCTCTTCTGTTTGATTGTTGGAAAACCAACTCTTCAGGTCGTGGTTGACGTTTAGAGACAGCCTCAGATAATCAGAATCAAGTTTCACATTCTCGATGATTTGAAAAACACTCGATTAATAGCATGACTTCACCAAAGCTCTGTGTAGCTATCTCAGTCTGCATGTGTGCCGGGAAACTCTGCGACTAGTGACATTGCATATAGTGCCTCACAACTAGATAGCCCTTTGAGTAGGTCGTCAGTTAGCCTTGCCTTTGTGTTTGACGGGAAAGTCGTATTAATCACTGGGGGAACCGGATCCTTTGGAAGGGCAGTGATGAAGCGGCTTCTTGCCTCGGGAGTCGCTGAAATTCGTGTGGTAAGCCGTGACGAGAAGAAGCAGGACGACATGCGTCGGGAGTATCAGCGAGACAACCTCAAGTTCCACCTTGGCGATGTTCGTGACCGCGAATCAATCAACCATGCAATGGACTCAGTCGACATTGTCTTCCATGCGGCTGCACTAAAACAAGTGCCGTCCTGCGAGTTTCACCCGATGGAGGCGGTCAAAACCAACATAATCGGGACCGAGAACGTTTTGGATGCAGCCGTAAAAGCGGGTGTCAAGAAGGTTGTATGTCTCTCAACTGACAAGGCCGTGTATCCCATCAATGCGATGGGAATGTCGAAAGGGCTGATGGAGAAGGTGATGGTGGCGAAATCTCGCAGCCTGAATGACTCTCAAACAATATTGTGTGGAACCCGTTACGGGAATGTTATGGCAACGCGTGGATCTGTAATCCCCTTAATGATTTCACAGATTTTGAATGGAGATCCAATCACGGTTACCGATCCCGAGATGACTCGATTCATGATGAATCTTGATGATGCTTTAGATCTGGTGCTCTTTGCATTCACAAATGCGTCAAATGGCGACATCTTCGTACAAAAGTCACCTGCAGCAACCATAAAGACTCTGGTAAATGCTCTTACAGAGCTCTTGGGTGTTCCAGCACATCTGGTGGAAACAATCGGAACTCGGCACGGTGAAAAGCTTTTTGAGGTGTTGCTGAGCAGAGAAGAGATGGCTCTTGCAGATGATTGTGGGAAATACTTCAGAATCTCACCAGATCTGCGTGATCTTAACTATGAGAAATTTATTGAAAAAGGCAATACCAAGATCTCAGCGAGCACAGAATACACTTCACACAACACGAGGCGCCTAGATGTCGAAGAGGTCAAGGAGCTCCTCTTGACTCTTGATGTCATTCAGCATGCGATTAGTCGAGGAAGATCGAATGCATGAATCTAGGGAGATTGAAAATCAGGCTTCCAGCCGCAAGACAATTCTTGTTCTTGGCGCTACTGGAATGCTCGGTCACATGCTTGTTAGAGTACTTTCACAGACACACTCAGTCATCGGCACAATCTCAACGCCATATGGCGAAACCAAGAAAATTGATCGATTACTCCCTAAATCTCAGTGCATTGAGTTATTTGATGTAGCTGATTTTTCAAGAGTTGATTCCGCCATTCGTCAACTACGACCCGATGTCGTCCTCAATTGTGTGGGGCTGATAAAGCAAAAGCTTAATCAATATCGGCTACTTGATGCGATAGTCATCAATAGTGTTTTCCCACATCAGCTGGCTGAGCTATGCACAGCAATTGGGATACGACTGATTCACTTCAGCACAGACTGTGTTTTTACATGTACGCCCGGCATGAAGCGACTAGTGGATACTCCTGATGCTGTTGATGTTTACGGTACAACAAAGAGGCTAGGCGAGGTTGACTACGGTACCAGCCTGACACTGCGTACTTCGTTTATCGGAAGGCAGATTACCGGAGACGAGGAATTGGTTGAGTGGGCAATATCTCAGAGGGGGCAAACGATAAGTGGCTATCAAAATGCGATTTATACCGGCCTAACTACCCGTGGGCTTTCCGATGTAGTAGCTAAAGTCATCGACCAGTGTCCAGATCTCATAGGACTGTTTCAGGTTGCATCAACTCCAATCTCCAAGTTTGATCTTCTGTCTGAGCTGAATGTGAGACTGCACTTAGACATCACAATTAATCCGAATACTTCGTTTAAGTGCGATCGAACGCTAGATGGTAGCGAGTTCAGTAAGGTAACTGATATACAAGTACCTCCGTGGGAGTCGATGCTGAGCGAGCTGTGTGAAGATCAAGCGTTCTACGTGCAGTCGTAGACGGAAAGCGAGACGCCAATGAAGGTGCTCACAGTAGTAGGAACTCGGCCTGAGATTATTCGGCTTAGTCGGGTAATGGCGCGGCTCGATGAGTGTATGGAACACGTAGTAGTTCACACGGGCCAAAACTATAACTATGAGCTGAATGAGATCTTTTTTGGCGAGCTTGGAATACGTAAGCCGAATCACTTCCTAAATTCAGCAGGCGAAACAGCCGCAGCAACAATTGCTCGTTGCATTGACGGTCTTGACAAAGTTCTCGCGGTGGAGTCACCAGATGCCGTCTTGATTCTCGGTGATACCAATAGTTGTTTGAGCGTTATAGCTGCAAAGAAACGTCATATCCCGATCTTCCATATGGAGGCCGGGAATCGCTGCTTTGATTCTCGTGTTCCCGAAGAGATAAATCGCAGGATTATTGATCACGCAAGTGATATCAATCTTGTGTACACCGAACATGCACGCCGGAATCTTATCGCTGAGGGTCTTCCTACAGACCAGATCTTTTTGACGGGTTCGCCGATGGCAGAGATTCTCAATCATCACAAGGCCAGTATCGAAAAGTCAGAGGTACTCTCGTCGCTCAGGCTCAAGAAGAGCGAGTACTTTGTTGCATCATTTCACCGTGAAGAGAATGTCGACGAACCCAGACGACTGGTCAGCATCGTGGAGTCGCTCAATGTGATAGCGAAGACGTTCGAGCTTCCAGTTGTTCTCTCCCTACACCCGCGAACAAAGAAGCAGCTAGAGCGACTCTCGACTCCATTTCACCCCCTGATTCAGGAGATGAAGCCGTTTGGTTTTTTTGACTACGTGCGTTTGCAGCAGGATGCCTATTGCACGATCTCTGATAGCGGAACTATCACCGAAGAAGCGGCGATCGAGGGGTTTCCCGCTATCACGGCTCGAGATACACACGAGCGCCCCGAAGGTATGGATAGCGGTGTTTTGGTGATGACTGGCATTGATCCTAAGAACATGGTGGAAGGCATCAATTTGTCTCGGAGACATTTCGATACTCAAACGCTACGCAATGTACCTCAGAGTTACCGAGATCTGGATGTTTCGTGGCGCGTAGCAAAAATAATTCAAAGCTATACCTCCTATGTCAATCGCAAGGTCTGGCATCGAACATCAACATAATGAAGATTCTCTTTGTTCACGAAGTGAGTTGGTTTAACAAAGTCGTCTACGAAATACACGACTTTCCTGAACTGTTGTCGCTCAGACAACATGAGGTGCACTTTCTCGATTTTGACGAGGGGAAGCCGCGTACACGATGGAAAACGTTAACTACCACCGAAACGAGGGCACATCCAGGTTCCCGGGTCTTTGTGACAACTCCTCCACGACTTCTTGGGGGAATTCTTGGACGACTACTAGCAGTGATCATTCAACCATTCGCGTTCTTAATGTTGAGTCGACGTGTGAGACCAGATGTAGTGGTGGTGTACTCAGTACCTACAAGCGGTTGGCAGATTACTGCAATTTGCCGCCTCATGGGAACGCCCGTGATTGCGCGAGTGATTGACGTGCCACATGTATTGCGGACAACCCGATTCAAGAGGCTAGTGAGGACGGCAGAGCGCTTCGTCTTTGGCCGCGCAAGTTTCGTCTCGATCCACAACGAGGCGTTACGTTCGTACTGCATTGAGCATGGTGCATCACGTTTCAAGTCGGCTGTAACCCTTCCCGGTTGCGACACCCAACGGTTTTCCCCAGCACCTTCAAATGCGCAGCTTCAGCAGCAACTCAAGATCTTGCCGACGCACAAGGTGATCGTGTTCATGGGCACGCTATTTCGTTTTAGTGGTGTGTTTGAACTCATCAATGAACTTGCTACACCTCTAAGGGAAGATCCGATGCTGAGGTTTCTCATCCTGGGTGATGGTGAAGATTCAACGAGGCTTCAGGCACTTGTACGGAATCTCGAGCTGACGAATCAGGTACTACTTTCGGGTCGTATTGAGTATGACACGCTGGCCGATCACCTTCGTTTGGGTCACGTCGCTGTGCTTCCGTTCAAACCGGAGCTTGTCACTCATTGCGCACTACCTGGCAAGGTTTTGCAGTATCTGGCTTGTGGCTTACCGACGGTTGCAACTCCGCTGCACGGGCTGCAATCGATCGTGCGCGATGGAGACGGAGTTGTGTATGCAAGTAGTCCATTAGACATGGCACGTATTGCCGTGCATCTTGCGAACGAGCCCTCGGAACGGATGGAGCTGGCGAAGCGAGGAGTTGACCTGTTGAATCGCGAGTGTAATTGGGAGACACAGATCGAGAAGTTCGAGCAACTTCTGGTGAACGTGATTCATGGTCAGTAGTCGGCGGAAAATTCTCATTATTGGAATGGCTGACAGCGTGCACTTAGGGCGTTGGATATCTCAGTTCGTTGATCAACCGATAGATTTCACTCTTTTCCCATCGTCTCCCCATAGGCACGTGCATTCGCTAATCAAGAGACGTATTGACGATGCGACGACGACGATGACACTACAGATTCAACCAGTGCTCATGAAGTGGTTGGCATTTCCTTTGTCAGTTATTGATCTTGTGTTTTCGAGTACATTTCGTGCGTATCTGCTGCGTCGAGTCATTAGGAACACAGAATTTGACCTAGTTCATGTGTTGGAGCTTCAGCATGCTGGTTACTTGTTATTAGACACAGGGTTGGCGTCACATTTGCCAAAGGTCTTCATCACTAACTGGGGTAGTGACATCCATTGGTTTCAGCAGTTCCCTAAGCACAAGAAAAGAATCGTTGAACTTCTTGAGACCGCAGATTTCTACTCTGCCGAATGTGATCGAGACATCAAGATTGTTCGAGAGTTGGGCTACACCGGCAACGTGAAGCCAGTGATTCCGAATAGTGGAGGGATTGATGTCGAATACCTACCGACGAACGTGCGTCCACCCAGCCAGAGAAGGAGGATCATCGTCAAAGGATACACAGGGTTTGTGGGCAGAGCGTTGGTAGCCATCGACGCTCTGGCAGGCGTTGTTGATGTTCTAGAAGGTTACGAAGTAATGATCTACTCGGCTTCTCTTAGGGCTCGTCTTGGGGCTTTGCGTTTGAAAATCAAGCATGGAATTTCTGTTCAGATTGTCAGAAAGAGAACATCGCATCCTGACATGTTGAAACTTTTCTCGGAATCGCGGGTTTATCTGGGGATTTCACTTTCAGACGGGATCAGCACCTCGCTACTTGAGGCGATGGCAACCGGCTGTTATCCAGTACAGACCAACACTGGGTGCGCCTGTGAGTGGGTGACCGAGTCGTCTGGATCATTGGTTCGACTGGACAACTTGCAAGCTATCAGTGCACAATTGCGTGAAGCTCTGACGAACGACGAACTTGTTGACGAAGCTGCGAGAGTAAATTTGGAAACGATTCGCTCAAGAGCAAGTACTGCAGTTGTCTCCCCGAAGGCACGTGCTTTTTATGCCGATATTTTTTCGGAAACTGCCTAACGGGGTACTCATTTTGGTTCTGTCGGGATTGAGTACCTAAGGCGCTTGTGTAGTCGGGTCCCAGTTATCAAGAGTACTTTGGCGATCAGCAGTATTGCTCGAAGTGAACTGGCCGAAGACTTTCCGTGTGTGCGTGGAGACAGAGACGCCGGGATCTCAACGATTCGATACCCCGCTCGAGCTGCAGCAACTGTTGCTTCGAAGGTGTCTCCTAGATAATACGACGGGAACTCGCGGGCGAATTCCGATAGAAGTGGTTGACGAATGATTCGAAATCCGCTCGTGGAGTCAGTGAGCTTTCTGCCAGCACTTCTCGAAACCATTAGGCCGAGACACCCCATTGCAAGCCGCCTGAATAGTGTTGGGGCAAGAGTCGTATCGCTGGATAAGTAGCGGCTTCCGATTACCAGATGAGCGTCGTGTTGATTAGCTGCATGTACTAAGTCACTGATTTGATGAAGCGGATGTTGACCATCTGCATCAATCTGAACTACTGAGGTGTAGTCGTGATCAACTGCATAGCGAAAACCGGCTCGCAGAGCGCCACCAACTCCCACATTGAAGGGAAGTTCCAGCACCGTCGCACCAGCATTTGCAGCTAGTTCAGATGTGGCGTCGGACGAGCCGTCGTCAACTACCAGCACGTGGAAATGCATGGCGCACGCACCATTGACAACCTCGGCGATAGTAGCTGCTTCATTGAACGCTGGAATGATGACCAGCAGATCACTATGCATTACGTGACGCGGACTGGCGAAGTCGAGCGAGTTCTTCTGCGAGAGTCTGATTCTGTTTCTGCAAGCCGGAGATGGAGATAGAGAGCTGGACAGCAATCACCACAAAAAATAGGAGTGCCAGGAGTGCCAGGAGTGCTGCTGCCGAGAGGCCCAGGGTGTTAGCCACCGGTTCGGCAAGTGGTACCAACAACCCACTGAGGATGCCGATGCTGGCTACCGCAATCCATCCAACGGTGTAGCGAAACGAAAGTTGACCCCGACGCGATAGACGTACCACCACTACCAAGAGTGTGAGGCCAGTAAAGGCTGCAATCATTACCTGTGTGGTAGATGAAGTCACAATGCAGACTCTAATGCGGTTGAATGTGAGTGCAATTGGGTCTGACGGCAGTATGGGGACTGTACACAAGAATCAGCTAACTTTTGTCGCACTGCTCGCGGTGGTAACTGTACTGATGGTTGCGCAAGTGCCCTTAGACCTTCGAACGCGTCGCTTATCACGTCGGGCTACCACTTGGGCTGCTGTTGTTGTGTCAATCATTGTTGTGGTTGATGCATGGGTTGGTGGGGCATTTGAGACTGCAACTTTGAGCCTCATCTCTGCGATGGCTGTAATAGGTGTCTATTCATTCCTGCATCACGTATCGCCACGATCGCTGGGGTGGGGTGATGTGTTATTGGTGGCACCGCTCACACTGGCGGTGGCCTATGTCTCGATAGACCGTGTGTTGTTGTGGCAACTTGTGGCTGCTACATCTGGTGCAGTGCATGCGGTGTGGGTGCGCGTTCGATGCGGTAGTAGTTACGTGCCGTTTGGCCCGCACCTGCTAATTGCAGCATGGCTGATGGTCCTCATTAGCGTCTAAGTTCAACTCGTGATCATCCACCTTGTTGACGGCACGTATGAGCTGTACCGGCAGTTCTATGGGGGGCTTGGCAGGCACAGCGACGAGCACGAGAATGCCGGTGTCATCGGAGTGTTGTCGAGCACCTTGCAGCTCATCGAAGACGGAGCGACCCATATTGGGGTTGCTACTGATCACGTCATCGAAAGTTTTCGCAACGACCTGTGGCCGGGCTACAAGACAAGTGAGGGAATGGAGCCCGAGATTCTGCGTCAGATTCCATTGTTGGAGGATGCGCTGGCAGCGATGGGGGTAACGGTATGGGCGATGGCGGAGTTCGAGGCGGATGACGCGCTTGCCTCGGCGGTGCGAGTTGCTTGTGATGACCGCCGCGTTCACCAGGTGCGGCTACTCACGCCAGACAAGGATCTCGGGCAGTGCGTAAGTGGACGCCGAGTCGTTCAAGTCGATCGAAGGAACGATGTCATTATCGACGAAACTGCCGTGAAGGCAAAGTTCGGAGTTGGTCCAGAGTCAATCGTTGACTACTTGGCTTTAGTCGGGGATTCCGCTGATGGATTTCCGGGGTTGCCGGGGTGGGGAGCAAAGAGTGCCTCGATATTGCTGGCACAGTACGGCGACGTTATGTCGATTCCGCTTGATCACGCGACCTGGATTGCTGATGGGGTGAAGGTGCGCGGTGCGGAGAAGCTCGCGACCGTCTTGCGTGAAGGTAGGGCTGATGCAGAGCTGTTTCGGATACTTGCAAAGTTGGTCGACACGGTGGAGGTCGGCGTGGTTGATGACTGGCGATGGGCCGGCCCCACACCGAGCTTTGCCGCACTTGCAAATGGATGGGGTGTGGCGAAACTGGCGGAGCGAGCTACCAAGTGTGCAATGCAACGATGAGCCCTGCTAGCAGTATCACTTCTCGCTCACGGCTCGTGCTGCCGATTGCGACGTTACTCGGTATCTCACTGCATGCAGCTCTGTTGTATCGAAGCTTTCTTTCGGTAAGTCACCCGATAAACGGTGACGTGATGCAGTACCTGGGTTGGATGCTCGGTTCGCGAGACGGGCTGCGATGGTTCTCGGGCTATGACTACCTGTCTGGACTTGGAGTCACGCAACTCTGGTATCCGTT
>Ga0194130_10005207_pt1 | contig 15865 bp, 12 predicted proteins | sample TA2KigsurfametaG_FD_160084 | JGI IMG/M metagenome (GOLD analysis project Ga0194130, IMG submission 160084) | Freshwater microbial communities from Lake Tanganyika, Tanzania - TA2015050 Kigoma 12 surface | ecosystem: Environmental > Aquatic > Freshwater > Lake | place: Tanzania: Lake Tanganyika... | reverse complement strand
GTTTCCTCCATCAACGACGTCAGAAGGAGGTGAAGGAGAAAGCCAAACAATTCGTTATTTCGATTTGCCTCGACTTCTCTCTGCCCATATTATTGGATAAATCATGGATGGACTCACGAAACAAAACAAAACAAAACAAAATTCAATCTCTATCATTTTTACATTTTACATTTTACATTTTTATAGAGATTGAATGAGGAAAAGACATTGAATCGGGAATTCGTTGTATTTTCGTTTTTTTTTTGCATTTATTGGAAATACATTTTCGTCGTGGAGTGGACTTGGGTGCGACAAGTAAAACAACGTCCACGTAAGGATCGAGTGCATGTTTCACAAAATACATGACCACATGGATTCAAGCACACATTGATGGCTCGATCGCTGCAAATGGTGCAAGCAATGTCCCGGAGAATAATATCAGCCTCCACGTTATTCGAGGATATGTCTTGCAATGATGGTGTTGTTGCTGTTGCCGATGCCGATTTGTTGTTGTTGTTGTGTTTTTGACAAGTCCACGACCCATAGGGGAGTGGCAGTCCTTGACAGTACATAGGCTGCCATGCAACGTGGCGATCCATTCTTGTACATATTGTATGCGTTGAACACAGGCCAACAATTCATATTCTGCAAGTTGTTTGGCATTGTGGAGAGGCTGCAAGGAGGTATCCAAACTTTCCGTCAAACGAACATGCGCCGTCGCTTGAAACGAATGATACACACGACACAAATCGGAAATCAAAGTGTCATGTTCGGCGACGATTTTTCGCAGGTTGGTTTCTTGTTCTTGTAAGTGACGCAATTTGACACGGCTTTCTTGTATTTCCAATTGGATGCGGAGAACGCCTTGTACGAAATCCATGTTCAATTTGAATGTGTCGCGTTTATCTTCGGAACTCTCGGTATCTGAACTGTTGTCTGGGGGAAACAAATCGATGTTGGAGACATCCTGCAAAGAATAATGACATCCTTGGGCGGCATATTCGGCCAATCGGTGTTGGTAGCTTCGTATAGTATTTTCGATGGTGATTTCATCCAAATTGGTGAGAGACATGGCGGTGGGCGTTGTTTCCAAGGCGGCGCCTCCCAAGGAAGAAGGGTATAAATAACTCATTTTGTTTGTTGGTTTGTTTGTATTTGCTTTGGTTTGTATTTGGTTTGTTTTTGTTTTTTTTCTTTGTATTGTATTGTATTTGGGGTTTGGGTTTGGCTTTTGGATTTTGCTCCGCTTTTTGCACTCTCGTTTTATATACATTTTATTTTTGTTTTTATTTTTATTTTTTTTTATTCGTGCATATATAAATCGGGATGAACACCATTCCTATGTTGTGATGAATACAACTTTGTTGCCCAGGCGAGTAGTGTGCGAACAACATGGTTATTCTGATCCCATTTTGGGGGATGCAAAAGATGTTGGGGATGTTTGCGAGATTCTAACCAAACATTTTGGGGGTGGCGAATGTCCAAAATGGATTGTGAAGAAGAAGAAGAAGAAGAAGAAGAAGAAGAAGAGATGCGGTCCTCACCTCTAAGAAGGGATCGAAGCGTGAGAGAAGCGATGTCAGGCAAACATACATCCAAGATGACATACAAGAGTGACAACAAATCATCGCGTGGTGCATACGGTAATCCTTGATGGACAAACCAACTGACATATTGGGGGGATCCAATGATTGTTGCTCCTCCCACAAGCGATTCATAAAAGGTGGCCAACCCGAAATCAATCAAAACGAGTTGATGATTGGCGTCAAACATCCAATTGGAGGGTTTGATGTCACGATGAACAACGCCCAAAGAATGCAATTGCTTTAGGACACGGTTGGCTGGATACACAAACCGATGTAACCAATCTTCTATGGTTGAAGAGGAAGAGAAGTAGTGTGTCAATTCGAGAGGATAATAAGGTTGAATGAGAACATTCGTATTTAATTCGGGGGCATATCCGAACCAATGAACAATCGGAATGTGTTTACAAGATTTAGTGTAAAGATAATGGAGGAGAGCCGATTCGTGTTTTAAAATGGGATGGGGGGTATTTTTTGCTTCTAATTTCATGGCCACATAATTGTCTTTGTCACGGACTGCCTCTAAGCCGCGAAGCGGCGACAACCCTCTTCGCTCCGAGGACTTGTCACGGACTGCCTCTAAGCCGCGAAGCGGCGACAACCCTCTTCGAGTCGAGGACTTGTCATGGTTGTCTTTGTTTTTATGTTGGTTGTGGTTGTTCCTTTTTTGACCCAACTGTTGTTTCTGGCCCAAATACACCGATCCAAATTGACCCTTTCCGAGAGGTTTTAAAATTGCATATTTATTGGCAATCAAAATGGGGGAAACCGGCATCAAATCTTCTTCTTCTTCTTCTTCATTGTAATCGTTTGGTTCTTTTTTGGAGTGTTCTAAGTCCACGTCTATATACAAGGATGGTAAATTATACGCTTGTAGACAGGGTGTCAAAGACACTCCCTGGAGTGGTATAATTATATCTTGTTCTGGTTCTTGTTCATCGTCGTGTTGTTGGATCATTGAAAGAAAAACGAAAACGAAAACGAAAAAAAAAATTATATTCGCAATTTACAAACGACCGTAAAAATTAAAAAAAACAAACTTTTTTTGGGTTCTATAATAATAACTTTTTTTACATAAGTTTTTTTTGTGTTTCTTTGTATTTTAAAAAAAAAATTGTTGTACAGAAAACAGAAAACATGAATCCACGTATCTATGTGCTCTTGTTTTTATTAATCTGTATCGTCACCGTGGGGTTTTTAGTAGCAAATTATATGGATATCTTGTCATCGTCTTCGTCTTCGTCTTCTTCTTCTTCTTCTTCTTCTTCTTCTTCTTGTCTTGACACGTTTTCTCTTGTAGAAGGATTCACCCCTAATGTAGCGGAATGGGACATTCCCTTTATGCAAGAAGTCCACGCGAAGACCACGATAACGACCTCAGAAGGTGATATGAAATTGACAATCAAAGATGGGGAATGGACTGCCTACATAGATATATTGGTGGCCATGGGCAAAACCTACAAAAAAGTGACGACGACGAAAGCCGCCCAAGGAGGCGAAACGGCGGATTATGTGCGTTTGGGTTGTTACGCCGACAAAGAGGATCGTGCCTTGGAATCGAACAGCTGGGGACGCATCGGGAAAGATAATTGTCGGAAGACGGCTATCGCCAAGGGCTTCAAAATCTATGCCGTCCAGGATGGGGATTGGTGTTCGATGGGCAACGACATCAATCGGGCCACGAAGTATGGATTGTCGACGGGGGCGTTCAACAAAGATGGCAAACCATGTCAGAAGAATGGCACGGGTGACCCCGACAATGGCGGGGCGTGGGATCATGTCTTGTACTCAAAAATACCGGCGGCGACAACGACGTCGTTGTACCGATTTGACAATTACCAAGACTTTGTTGAAAAAGAGCTGTTGACAAATAAGATTGACACGTTTGATAAATTAAATACGTATGCTACATTCAAGGGTTTGATAAAAAACAAATCCGTGACCATGTCCACCAATGGGTTCACGACCTTGCAACAAAACGAAGAAAAAAATGCAAACAATGAAATCAAACAGGAGGGATTCACCAGCACCGATGCGGTGGCAGGATACACATATGTGCCGAATATGGACAACAACGAAAAATCCAAAGAAGTCACGCCCTATCGCGCATCCGTCGTGGTACCCAAGGACAAAGCGACATTGGCCGACTGTGCCAAGGCATGCAACAATCAACCGGGGGGATGCAAAGGGTTTGGTTTTGACAACAGTGTTTGCTTTTTGAAAAACAATACCTTGCAAACCACCGATTTGAAACCCAATCCGAATGTGAATTTCTATTGGAAAGGTGCGTATTCCGCGACATCGACGCCCGTTCAAACCGTCAATAAATCGTCCAATAAATCGACCATCATGTCGATCACGGGGTTCCAAGGTATCCATCAGAAAGAGGGATTCGATGTACTCAATACGTCCAACGTTTACACAAAATTCATGCAGCCAGCCATCACCTATATGAATGCGAATGGCGGGGTGAATTCGAATTTTTTGTCGAAATTGGAACAAACATATGGTTTGAAAACGTCGCAAGAGTACACGTCGTTGGTGCAAGAATTGTCGTGGTTGGGAATGATTGAATCGCAGTGGACGCCCTGGCTGGTGGATTGTTTGGGACCCTTTTTTGGTGTCCATACCGCCGCCGATTTGAAAACATTTCGTGGAATGAAAGACACGTATAAAGCATTCGGTTTTGGTCCGCCGGCCCTCACGTTGTCGAATGGACAACCCGATACCCAACGCCACCAACGCTACATTTGGTATGGCGTCCAATTGACGAATATGGGCATCCAATACAAACAAATGGCCGATTTTGCGCGGATTCATCACAACGTCTTCAAAATCAAGATGGACATGTCCTCGAAGGGCGATGCCACCAAGGGCATCTCCAAAGACGAAGACATTCCCGCATTTTTCAATAAAGATCCGTTTTTGCAGTTGATGCCAGCCTATATGCGTTTGCGTACGGTGGGATTTCAATACACGACGCCGGAGTTGTTCCAATCCTTTTGTGACACGGTGAATGCGTTGTCGGGGAAGACCGTGAAAGACAAATTGATGATGTTCGGCGACATTTTGGGTCGTTATGATTTTGGCTTGTTCACCAATTATCAAAACTTCATGAATCGCGTGGTTGCAGAGGTGGGCCCCCTTTCGACGCCGGGCATGTCCATTGAAAGCATCATGACGAAAGTCAAGGATTACGTCGACAATGTCAGTGGATTGAAACCATGGACGGCTGACGATGAGAAGCGGTATGGATTGACGGCATCGAACAACAAGAAATTCACGTTGACCACGGGTCAGGTAGTGCCGGTGATTACGTATCAATATGTCTATTTCTTGTTGGACAAATTGAAAGGCAGAAACAACGCATACAGTGTTCGGTACAAGAAGGACGGCAAATCCTTTGAGCAATACATTGATTCCTTGAAACAACAAAATTGGCAAGTTCCCAAGATTCAAGAGAATGTGCGATTCAAGGATGTTAATAAAACCGACGGTGGCAAGCAATACGGCGATTTCTTACAGAAACCCGCGTCTTCTGCCAACAAAGTCTTTGATTCCCATCCCTATGTCCCATCCACCGATCCATATGCCAAGCAAACAGAGGAATCGTTTGTTTCTTCTATGTTTTCTTCGTCTTCCTCTTCGTCTTCCTCTTCGTCTTCCTCTTCGTCTTCGTCTTCGTCTTCGTCTTCGTCTTTATCCTGGATCGATGATACCATGAGATGGATTCAGAATTGGATGAGGGATAGTGCACCATTCATCGTGTATGATGATCAAGGTTCGGAAATCTTTGAAATGGAACGCGGTCATTGGTTACAATCGGTCGAAGGATTCGTGCCTTCCGACAAGGACGTCTTGATGAATTTCGGCATTTCGGATGCCAAAACACAATTGGACCCCGTCAAACAAAAATTCGTCGAGTATGGCATCATCAGTTTCGAGGAAATGATGTTCTATATGAATACCATGAACCAAACGCTGGCGATGACCAAAGACGATGTCGCCAACGGTTGTTTCGCCGACTTCAAAACCCTCAAAATCGACAAACGCCGCTTGCCCAATTTCTTAACCTATTTGAAGAATGCTGGATACACCACGTATGTGAAATCGGCGGGGGGAGCCGGTCGTTTGGTGGATATCATGGTGAAATACAACGTGAATGCCGACGCCATGAATTACAAACAATTCTTGTTTTTTGCCAAACGCTTCGGGGCGGATTTCGGCAATCACCTCCAAAAAGAGTTATTTTATTTCTTCGTATCGTTGATGATGACGGTACAAAAGGACAAAACATACAAGACACCGATTGTGTCGCCCAATGGCAAAACCCGCGTGGTGGAACAATCCAATGCCTTTTTGGATTTAGCGAAGAAAACGAAACAGATCAAGAAGATGTTGGGCAACATGGCATATTACAAAAACAATTCGTTTTTGACCGGCATGCACCAAGCCGACCAGACCCCCTACAATCATTATGTTTTCGATAATTTCGTGGAAAACATGGCCTTGCGTAGATTCACTGCCGACCGATTTTCAAGTCACCCAGAGCTCATGGGGGCATATCCCATGGCGGCTGCCTTTGATAGCCTCCGGCAAGGATCCACCACGGAAACCTTGGCCGATTTGACCGAATACGTGAACACGAATCGTTGTATTCTTCCCAAAACCCAATCGTCGGGAAGGGACATGTCCAAAGAAGACATTATTTCGTCGTATTTATTGGACAAAGAGAGCGGACGCATTCCCAATAGTATTTTCGCGAAGAATGATTTAATGAAATCGGTGTTGTTGAATTTTTACGGCAAGCATACCAACGATAAATCTTCGTTGGATGTCATAACCCATTACACGTTTTATGTCGTCTTGACACAAATGCTCGTGCCCATCACCGCCGAGGAATCCAATCCGGACACATTCAAACGCCCCGTTCGTTTGCATGCCTTGTTTCCCTTTGTGGATTCGGACGCGGAATTCGACGCACTCACTGGAAAGAAGGAATTGACGACGGTGGACAAATTCGCCAACAATGACAACATTATTGCGTACATGTTTGATTTGGCACTCACCATGGAAAAACAACAAACCGAGAAACATTTGTCGTCGCAGGGACTCCACAGTGAGAATTTCAATCAATACATCGATACGATGAATGCGGTACGTTTGTTTCCTCTCTTGATTTTCAAGAGGATGTGTGAATACGGCAAATTGAATATGCAACATGTTCCCTTGGAGGGTTCGGGTGAAAAAAATATAAAGAATCAACTTGCGTCGGCGTCCAAATATTATATGCATACGCATCAACAAACGCCCATACCTCCCACGTCGACGGCATAGTTTTGGAGTTTTTTTTCCTCGTTTTTGCATAGTTATGTTTTCTTTATAGCATCATAATTTTATTTTTATTTTGGATTTTGGATTTTCCACAAAATAAAAATAATCAATCAACCAACCAACCAAAACAAAACAAAACAAAACAAAACAAAACAAAACAAAACAAAAAACAAATGAACGCCAACTTTTTGAAACAATGGATCAAAGAAGCACAAGAAGATCCAAGTTTGCAATATATTGCACCGACGACATCATCGTCGACGACGACATTAGAACAAGCGAATGGTGAACAGAATTTGTTTCTGGACGGAAAAACGGCGGCCGATTTATCCGACGAAATACAAAGTCTGTTGGAATATGTGGGAGCTCCCCAATATCTCTCCAAATTACAATATTATCAATATATCGATTCCATTTCGGCATTGCGACATGGACGCATCATTCGGTGTTTGCCAAAGGTTGCAACTCCCTTTCAGGGAGTTGACTTACCGAAGGTTGCAACTCCCTTTCAGGGAGTTGACTTACCAAAGGTTGCCTCTAGCGCTACCCTTCGGGAGAAAGCGGGCGCACAAGAGTCTTTGCCAAAGGTTGCATCGTCGCCTCGCTCCACACCACAATTGCAACTTCCCGGAATGGTAGCGGACATTAAATTTATGGCGGATGGAATTCACGTGATCATTCGCTTGTTTAATCATCGACATGTGCAATATCGTTTTGATGATTATTATTTTTTTCAAAAATTGACGGCGGATGAAATGTTGATTTTGTCGGCGTTGGAAGATGGAGATGGAGAGGAAGAACCATAAAAACCCAACAAACAAACAGACTCATCGTTGTACCATGGTTTTTTTCTTGTTTTGATGTTTTTTCGCCGCCACTTTCATGGTTTTTTTCCTGTTTTTATTTGGATTCGTGGGAATATGATTTGTGGATTGGAAAAATTGTACCATGTATTCCATCATTTGATCGCCGATTTGTTCATACAAGTCAACATTTTCATTTTCATTTGATTTGTCTTTTTCTTTGTGTTTGTGTTTGTCTTTTTCTAACAAATCAAACAATAATTGATCTCCTTTATCCATCATGCTACTGCAACTACTACTACTAGTACCCACATTTTTGGGTACAAAAACTGCGTGGTGAAGTTCGGAGTGTCGAAACCTTGAATAAATGTCTTTCTCGGTCAAAGGGGCATAAAACGGAAAAGGTTGAATGTAAAAGACACGTGGATCGTCTCGCATTTGTTGGTGCATTTGGTCATCGACGAAACAAATTTCGACGTGTCGCGGTAAGGGAGACGACGAACACCGTAGCAAATCGGGGACGCCCTTGTCGTGGGAAGTTCGCCACCGTTCGTGGCGTTTTCCACAAATGGTGTACGCGCAAATAGGTCGAGCAAAAACGGACACAGACTGCCACTCCCCTGCCGGGAGAGGACTTGACAAGGACGTGTGAGTGGTCGATTTTTGATGTATTTTTTTGGTGATGAAAGAGAGAATCATATCCACCCAAAAGGGCAGCGAACATTGATTGTTGGTGTAGACATGAATGGGGAAACAATCGCCTTGTTGGCATTTGTCAAAGACAAATCGCAAGAGGGTGAAAATGCCGGGACGAAACAATTCGGGAAACAAATACATTAATTGATGGAAGAGAGGTTCCAATTGGTCGCGACGGTGTGGCGAGGGTTGGGTGGCCACAATGAGTTGCCAGATATCGAAAATCGGCGAAAAAGATCCAATCGTTTCATCCAAATCAAAGACGACGACCTTTTTGGGAGGTGGTTTTGCTTTTTTGGATGTGCCAGCAGCAGTTGCAATTGCCGTCGCATCATTTCGTGTTTTCAAACGATGCAATTGTGGCAAATATTTTTCCATGAAGGTTTTTTTTTGCACGACATAATTACCAGGAAATAACCGAACATGATAATAATAGGGATGCATTTATTGATTTTTTTTTTAATTTCGTGTGTGTTATGTGTGTTTTATTTTTATTTTTAATCTTTATAAATTTATTTTTATTTTTTCTTTCTTTTTTTAATTATTTGTATTATTTATTCTTTTATCACAACAAATAATTAAAAAATTTTTTTTTTTAAAGAAAACACACACAACATATGCAAAACAAGATGATATTTTATTACACATACATGGCCAATAAAGTTGGATTCATCGGTTCACGCAATTGAATGAAGGCTTCCACTTCTTTGCGTGTCACTGTAAAGGGGAAACGCACGACAATGTCTTTGAAGGCGGCATCATTCTTGATGATTTCGCTGTCGGGAGAGACCAACCTCGCCAAATTCAATTTGGTGTGAATAATCTCCAAACAACGTTTCAAATTGCGGACACCGGCTTCGTTTTTGGTCATATAATCGCGTGTATTGATGTAATTCAACGTATCATCGGGAACAATGACGTCGTTTTCCTCGAAACGCACTTGGTCGCGGATTTTGGGCAACAAATAATTGCGGGCAATGACCAATTTTTCTTTGGCATCGTAGCCATTCGTTTTGATACAGTACATACGATCGCGCAGAATCGGATTCACCAAACTGGCATCGTTGTAACTGAAAATGAAAAGACACTTGCTCAAATCGAGACTGACATCGCAGAAATATTTGTCACGGAAATCGCTGTTCTGCGACGTATCCGTCAAATGCGTCAAAATCCCGATGATTTCTTGTCCACGCGCGGTTTCGCTGACTTTGTCGAGTTCGTCGAAATAGATGACAGGATTCATCGATTTGCAATCCATGAGAATTTGTACGATTTTGCCCCACACGCTGCCTTCATACGTGTAGGAATGTCCCTCCAAAAAACTACTGTCGCCACATCCCCCCAAGGCAATGAACGCGAAATCGCGGCCCAGGATCTTGCTGATGCCATCTTTCACGATGGAGGTTTTGCCGGTGCCGGGGGGTCCATGGATAGCAATGGCGGATCCAATCGAGGAGGGATTCACGATCCATTGCCCCAACATTAGCATGACTTGCATTTTGGCGGGTTCCAGTCCATAGACACACGCATCCAAGGTGGCTTTGGCTTGCGACATGAATTCGTTGCATTTGGCGGGACCGTCTGCTAAAGAAATATTCACGTTCTTGTAGACACCAAACGGAATCCGCATGAAATTGTCCACCCAATGTTTCAATTTGTGGTATTCGTTGTCGGCGGGATCCATGTTCTGCAAATTGTTGAGGCGTTCCAAGGCAAGGGCTTTGAATTTGTAATCCATGGGACTCTGCAACAAGGACAGTCGCAACGGTTTGTCCGAATACAAATGATTGTTGATGGATCGCAGATCCTCCATGATTTTCTGTTGTTCGGCGTGGGACAAGCGTTTCTTGAAATATTCCAATTCGTTGATGCGCGTCATTTCGGTGTGAATCAAACGATGGTATTCGACCGTGTTAGAATGACGCGCTTTCAATACCAATTTTTTAATGTCTTGTTCGCATTCTTGGATTCCCTTTTTCAATCCCTTGTTTTTGGGGGTCACTTGGATTTGTTCGGTCAATACCTTTTTCAAATTGACCAATTCTTGGTATTCTTTGACAATGTCTTTCTTTTCAACCACATTCGTATTCGGATTTGTTTTTGTTTTTGTTTTTTGATTTGTATCTGTATTTGCAGTTGCATTCGTCGTGGATGTTTGATTAGAAGACGACGACGTTTGCAGTTTGGTTGTTTGTTTTTCCTGGTGTGTCGCAACGTATCCATCCGACATGAATGTCTTTTCATCTTCACTGTCACAGGTTTCATTCTCATCGCGTTCTAATATTTCCGCATCCTCTTCTGCTCCATAATAATCCGCATATTTTGCCAAATTTTCGGATTCATCCTCCTCCTCCTCCTCGTCATCATCATTGTGGTCATCGTCATCGTTGTCAATCAAGTCCTTGTTATCTTCTTCTTTTTCTCTCGCCGTTTCTTTTTTGTGTTTTTTATTTTGTTTGCTCTCGACAATAAAACACGTAATCCCTTGGTCATTTCCTTTTACGTGTTTTCTTTTTCTATGGTCTCGGTACTCGTCCTCGTCCTCGTCCTCGGGATCGTCCTCGGGATCTTGTTTTTCTTTTGTCTTGTATTTGTCACCTCGTTTTTTATGGGGTTTGTGTTTTTTGGATAACAAATCACAAACTTCCTGCATCACTGACAGAATAACGTCATTTCCGGCATTTTTTTTCGGTTTCTTTCCGCGGGGTTTGTCTTTCTTTACAGAATCCGCAGAGACCGATTGTGTGAGATCACTCCCGGATGTAGCGGAGAATTCATCCACGGTTTCTCCTTCTTCTCCTTCTCCTTCTTCGTTGGAATCTGTCTCCCAGCGGTCTTCTTCCGAATCAGAATAATCATCGGATGAAGAGGAAGACGACGACGACGAATCAGGTTCATTCAATTTCTTCTTTTGGAGACTTCGTAAATTGTACTTTTTGGATCGACTCATTTTGTTTTTGTTTTGGTTTTTGGTTTTTGGTTTTTGGTTTTTGGTTTTGGTTTGATTTGGTTTGTTTTTTAAATATTCCCAATATTGCAATATTGATTTGATTTGTGTGGAAATATTCCATGGTTTTTAAATGTGTTTTTCGCGTCTTGTAAAAGGAATATAGAACATGACGTATGTGTGAGAAAAATGCATATTTGAAAACAAAGAGTAGTACCAAAAAAAACATAAAATAAAACCGAAAAAAAAGCACAAAAACCGAAAAACAAAGAAAAACAAACACACCCGAGAAAAAACAAACATGGGCATCCGATATTTGAATCAATATTTGGTGCGTAAATGTAACGAAGCGAATAAATCACATTTCATTCGAAGAAGTCATCTCCGTGAATGGCAACACAAATGCATTGTTGTGGACACGAGTATCTTTCTCTACAAATTTATGGAGAAACGTGCCTTTTTGGAACATTTTTTCTTGATGATTTCGACCTTTCAAAAATATCAGATACGTCCCGTGTTTGTCTTTGATGGGAAACCGCCACCCGAAAAAAAATCGATTCTTTTGAAACGCCGCATGGATCGTCAGCGAGCACAGGATCATTATCTGTCTTTGCATCAACAATATAATCTGTTGTTTACTCGGCCATTTTCGTCGACTTCTGACGCCACCATGGATGAAGAAGAAGAAGAAGAAGAAGAAGCGGAAGAAGAAGAAGAAGAAGAAAATAATGACTATGTGGTGGATCAAGACAACGACGACGACGATAGAGAAGTGGAAGAAAATGATGATTATGTGGAAGATCAAGAAGATGATGATGTAGAAGAAAACGATCATGAGAATGCGAATAAAAAACGCAAACAAGAACCTGGAAATGATCCTCCAACATATGTATCTCGGGAAGACATGGAGAGGGAAATGCGTCGCTTGGAACGTCGATTCGTGAAAATCAAGAATACGGATATTGCCTTGTTAAAGGAATTATTACATGCATATCATATTCCAGTCATTCAATGTGAAGGAGAGGCCGATCCAATGTGCGCCTTTTTGGTGCAACATCGGTTTGCGGATGCCTGTTTGAGTGATGACATGGATTTATTGTTGTATGGATGTCCCGTAGTCTTGCGACGTTTCAATGTGGGTCAAGATGATCACATCACGTCTTATCATATTCATCCCATACTCGACGAAGTGTTGCATTTGTCCTTGACCGAATTTCAAATGTTGATTATTTTGAGCGGATGCACGGATTATTTTGTGGGGAGCATCAAGTATTCCTTGGAAGAAATGATGGATGTGTATCATCACCACCACCACCACCACCCCTCCAACCTTCGAGTCGAGCAAAAACAAAAAGAAAAAGAAAAAGAAAAAAACAAACCATTTATCCAATGGTTCCTCAAACACAAACAACGCGAAAATACCACGATGAATACCATGGAAGATTTCACCCAAATTCATGCCTTGTTCCAATCTTCGCATTTTTTCGCTCTTCACAAAGAAGAAATCAAACGCGAAGTCATCGATCAATTGCCGTTGGTTTCATTGGACGATACCATCGCCGATCTCGAAAATATTCGACGTGTTTTGCGACATGATGGATTTTTGTTTTTATAAAATAAAAACCATTTTCTTCGATATAACATAATATTTGTATGGCATATGAATATCAAAACATGTTATGTTATTTTGTTTTGTTTTGTTTTTTTTGATTGTATGGTTCCTTCCTCTTTCAATCTTTATTCACCTGCTCGTTTCCTAAGGCAGTCAGGCGTCGGCTTTCAGCTGGATTCCCTTTGGGAATCCAGCCTTATCGCCGACTGCCTGCCTTGTGCCCTCGCAGGTTCACCAGCAATTTTTCTTACGAAAAATTGCTTTAAAGATAAACTTTACAAACCTGAACTGTCAGTCCAGGTGAATAGAGGTTTAAAGTGGACAGGCAGGATTAGAGAAGAGAGGAAAGAAAGGATCCTTTGAAGTCTTGGTTTCCGGTGTGTGTCAAATTGATGCTCACGTCGATCCACACTTGACCGCCCATTTTGGTCCATCGGTTACAGAACATCCAATCCTCCGAACAGTAATGTCCCTCTTCCACTCCACAATCGAAGAGGGCAAAAGCATGTTTGTTTTCGTCGTCTTTCAAGAAACCCACATCATCGACATATTTGGTGGAGGGGAACGCCAATTGCATTTTTTCGATGACGCTGCGTTTGATCATCATAAATCCCGTGGCCAAATGTTTGACACGCGCCAAATTCTGGTTGATTTCCAAAGAGGGACCCAAATGGTTGATATTGTAGCGCACCAATTTTTGTTGGATGAAATCCACGTCGGACACCAAATCGCGCAATTCCGACGTATGTTTTCCGCGCAACCAATCCAAGACCGGATTGACCAATTGGGGATCCGTGTTGGCGTCTCGTTGCACCATACGAGGCAACAATCTCTCCCATTCGAAACTTTTGATGGGATACACGCCCCCAATGAGAGCCTTATCCGACACAATCAACTTTAAGACATCGACGGGATCCCAGGTAATATCGCTGTCAATGAACAACATGTGTGTCATGGTGGGATCATTCATGATTTTCGCCACCAAATTGTTGCGAGCACGCGACACCAAACTATCGTTGCGACAAAACTCGACGCGAGTGGGAATGCCCACCGAATTGCACAGTTGAATGGTAGCCATCAAACACGACACATAATTGACGTAACAGAGACTTCCATAACATGGCGTCAATATAGCCAAACGGGGTTTATTTTCTTCCACGTATTTTCGGACAATGGCTTCCAAATCCAATGTTTCGACGGTGTTATTGGGATGAATGTTGGTTTCGTCGTTTTTGTTTGTGTTTTCGTTGGTGGCAGGGGAAAGTGTGATTTGAATATTATCTTCGGATGACATGATTGTTGTTTTTGTTTTTGTTTTTAAAAAAAAAGAAGATGTGTTTTTGTTTTGTTTTTATTTTCGATGTTGGTTGTTTATTTTCGAACGAAAGGAAATATGGTTTATATTGGTTTTGTATTGAAAAAAAAAAGACATAAACAGTACTTATTGTCCGGTTTCCAATTACATTTTCTTTTCTTTTGAAACAAAACCAAAACAAAACCAAACAAAAACAAAATCGAAATGTTTGAAGAAATGGAAGCAGAAAATACTGGTTATCATTATCATCATAAAACGTTAACCAAAGCGGAAATCAAACAACGTTACCAAGACATTCAAAACGAAATCAAGGACGATTTGAAAACACAAATTGTGACATTGGCCAAATGTTTCGAATATGAATGTTTGTGTTATTCGCCGTTTTTGCCACGGACTGCCTCTCCCTTAACGGGAGAGTACTTGTCAACGCTCCGCCCCGAAGGGGCGGAGTGCGAGGACTTTGTTCCATGTTTTGATGTGGATATTTTGGACAAAATAAAATCATCGACACTTACAGCAACCGCAAGAGAACAATATATTCAATTGTTGTGTTGGGGATATGCAACCCTTGTAAAACTGGAAGAACAAGACGAGTTCATTTGCATGACGACGGAAGAAGTGATTCTGCGGAAATTGGGAATAAATGTCACAGACTGCCTCTTGGTACATGATGACGTCATGAAAAAAGTGGAGTATATGTACTATAAAATTTTAAACAAACGTGATGAATTGTATTTTATGATCATGTGAGATGATAGATAACCAAACGAACAAACCAACCTGTTCGCCCATTTTTTGAAGAAAAAAACATGGGGAAGTTTCTAAGACGTCGATTTGAAGGTATAGAACAAGACGACGGTGCCAACGGCTGCCCACAAAATACCCATATTCATGGTTTGTTCGTAGCTTTCTTTGTAGTTGGCGGTTTCTGTTCCCGGAACCTCATAAATCGCGGCAATTTTTTCGTCAATGTCTTTTCGGGTTTCGTCCGTTGGATTTTTTGTATATAAAATATATTTGGAATATGTATCTGTCTTTTCTGCGAATGTTTTCTTAGAATCATCAAAAAACCAACAAAAATTATATTTGGGTGGACTAAAATAACTGTCTCCAACCAATGATCTTACAAATCCTTTGCATGCCGAATTTTCATCACATTTTTGTTTGCAAACGGACATGTCTCTTTCAAAATCCATTGGATCGGGTCCTTTATATGTGAATAATGATGAACCGATTGGATCTGGAATAATATTATTTTGGCTTATATATGATGGCATTTTCTTTCTTTGAAAACAAATAATAATCTTTGAATCTGTGTTTGGAAAAATAGATTTTATAGTTAAAATTACATTTTTTTTTGTTCAATAAAAAAACATGAAATTTATTTCCTAAGACGTCGATTTGAAGGTATAGAACAAGACGACGGTGCCAACGGCTGCCCACAAAATACCCATATTCATGGTTTGTTCGTAGCTTTCTTTGTAGTTGGCGGTTTCTGTTCCCGGAACCTCATAAATCGCGGCAATTTTTTCTTCAATGTCATTTTTTATTTCGTCCATTAGATTTTTTGTATATGTAGATTTGACATATGTGGTA
>Ga0194130_10005203_pt1 | contig 15871 bp, 12 predicted proteins | sample TA2KigsurfametaG_FD_160084 | JGI IMG/M metagenome (GOLD analysis project Ga0194130, IMG submission 160084) | Freshwater microbial communities from Lake Tanganyika, Tanzania - TA2015050 Kigoma 12 surface | ecosystem: Environmental > Aquatic > Freshwater > Lake | place: Tanzania: Lake Tanganyika... | reverse complement strand
TGTGGCTGAGCATCAGGGCCGGTTGCTGTTTGGTTCTGAGATCAAGGCCCTGCTGCAGGCCGGCGTGCCGCGCCAGCTCGATCCAGAGGCGCTGGATCTTCTGCTGACGTTCAACTATGTGCCGCCGCCGCGCACCCTGTTTGACGGCATCACCCACCTCATGCCCGGGCACCTGGCGCGCATCGAGGCGGGGCGCATCAGCACCCACCAATGGTGGGGTCTGGCTCAAGCCGCTCAGCCGGCTGGTGAGTTCAGCGTGGCCGACTGGCAGGAGCGCTTCAACACCACCCTCGATGACGCCGTGCGGCTAAGGCTGCGCAGCGACGCTCCCTTTGGCGCCTTCCTCTCGGGGGGCGTCGATTCGAGCACCGTGGTGGGGCTGATGGCCCGCCACCGCGCTGAGCCGGTGCGCACCTATGCGATCGGCTTCCACGAGCCGGCTTACGACGAAAGCCCCTTCGCCGCCGCCGCCGCCGCCCGCTTTGGCACCAGCCACACCAGCGAGCGTGTCGCGGCCGACATGCTCGCCCTGTGGCCCCAGGCGGTGTGGCACTGCGACCAGCCCCACGGCGACATCTCGTTTTTGCCCACCTACCGGGTGGCCGAGCTGGCGGCCCGCAGCGTGAAGATGGTGCTCACCGGCGATGGCGGCGATGAGCTGTTTGCCGGTTATGACAAGTACGTCAGCTTCTTTGGCGGCGAGGGTGGGCCTGGCTCGCCGGTGCAGGCCCTCAGCGAGGCGGCCTTTCGCAGCCAGTACGGCCAGGTGCTGTCGGTGTTTTCACCCCAGCAGCGGGCGGCGCTGTATGGCAGCTCCGGGGTGCTGGCCGGGCTCGAGCCCCTGGCGCCCGAGCAGGTCCTGGCGCCGCTGTGGGACCGGCTGGGCCACCTCGATCGCCTCAACCAGGCCCTGGCGATCGATGCCCTCTGGCTGCTGCCCGGCAACAACCTGGTGAAGCCCGACCGCATGGGCATGGCGGTGTCGCTGGAGGCGCGCACGCCGTTTCTCGATGTGCGCATGGTCGAGCTGGCCTTGGCCATGCCGGGTGCGCTCAAGCTGCAGGGCGGCGAGAGCAAGTGGATCTTCAAGCGGGCTGTTGAGCCTTTGATCGGCCGCGAGCTGGCCTACCGCCGCAAACAGATGTTCACCGTGCCGGTGGGGGAGTGGTTCAAGGGGCGTCTGGCACCCCAGCTGCGCGAGTGGTTGCTGGGGGAGCGCACCCGCGAGCGGGCGCTGTTCGCCCCCGAGGCGGTGGCGGCCCTGGTCGAGCAGCACGTCACGGGCGCCGCCAACCGCACCCGCGAGCTGCGGCTGCTGATCGCCATTGAGATCTGGGCGCGGATTTTTCTCGATCCGCCCACCTGGCCGCCGGCACCCGCGGCGCTGCCGCGGTGGGCATGAACGGGGCGTACCGGCTGTTCAAGCGGTTGAGTGATCTTCTCGCCGCGGCGATGGCCCTGCTGCTGCTGGCGCCCCTGTTGCTGCTGCTGGCCCTGCTGGTGCGGCTCGATTCACCCGGGCCAGTGCTGTTTCGCCAGCAACGGGTGGGCCGGGGCGGGAAGCCCTTCTGGATCCTCAAGTTCCGCACCATGGTGGTCGAGGCCGAGCGCCTGGGCGGGTACGCCACCTTGAGCGGCGATCCCCGCATCACCCGGGTGGGCCGCTGGCTCCGGCGCAGCAGCCTCGATGAGCTGCCCCAGCTGGTCAATGTTGTGCGTGGTGACATGAGCCTGGTGGGTCCTCGCCCCGATGTGCCGGCCCAGCAGTGCCTCTACGCCCCGCGTGACTGGCAGCTGCGCTGCAGTGTGCGGCCTGGTATCACGGGTCTGGCCCAGGTAAGGTTGCGTTCACTAGCAACTTATGAACAGCGGCTGGAGCTGGACTTGTGTTACGCGAGGAAGCATAATTTCCTGCTGGATCTGCTTGTTTTGATTCAAACGGCTGACTGCTTGACGAGGAGCGGGCGCAATAGTGCAAACTGAGAGAAATCCCTTTTACATGTCGAAAAGAGTTCTTTTTGTGTCTTATGGAGGCGGCCATGTTGCTGCATTAGCACCCGTCTTTTCCCAGGTTTCGCGCTCAGGTATAGAGGCTGACTATCTTGCCTTGACTACCGCTCAATTGTATTTGAGGAGTCGCAATATTCCCTTTTTTGGATTTGATGGATGCCCTGGTTCTGATGATTGGCAAGTGCAGAACTGGGGTGAACAGCTTCTAAGTCATCAGATTCTGATTGGAGAAATTGATCCTGGACGAGCCGGATTTAACCGCCACGAGAGTATTGCCTATCTTGGACTTAGTTTTCGAGACCTGGTTGATTCCTGCGGAGAAGAAGAGGCTTGGCGGCGATTTAAGCAGTATGGACGACCTGTTTTTGAGCCAATTAGAACTTTGCAGGACTTGCTCCGAAAAGGTCGGTACGATGCACTGGTCACGACTAATTCCCCAAGAGCAGAAAAAGCATCTATTCTGGCTGCTTTTAATCTTGCAATCCCTAGTGTTTGTGTTGTTGATTTGTTTGCTGTCCCAGATCGGGAGAGGTTGAGGTCTAAAGATTATGCAGATAAGTTGTGTGTAATGATTGATAGAGTTAAGCAGTCGCTAGTTGATGCTGGTAGGCCTGCTGAAACAATTGAAGTTACTGGAAATCCTGCTTTTGATGCATTGCACGCTCCCCTGAATCGTCAGAATGCTAGCAAATTGATGAGTGAGTGGAGACTAAATAAGGACTCCAAAGTTGTCATGTGGGTTTCTCATTCTGAGCCCGCTTATCATCACATAACAGGTCAGAAAGGAGACAAAAAATTGCCCAATAAAATTCTTTCATTATTGATCGATATGCTTGAAAATAACCCTTCTATGTTTTTGATTGTTAGGCCACACCCAAGTGAATCGATTTGTCCCCACGCTCATCAACGCCTCAAGGTTTGTGGACAGGAATATCCTATTGAAACACTTTTGCATCTTTCAGATTTAGTAGTGACAATGACCTCTACGGTTGGTCTGCAGGCTTTGATCCTTGGGAAGCTTGTTGTTGCTGCAAGAATGAGTCTGTATGAAAGCGACTCTCCGCTCGCTAAAATTGGATTGAAAACAGGTGTTGACCGCTTAGAGGACCTTGAAGATCTCGTTATAAATCTTTTATTTTCTAATCAAGAGTATGAGCAAAATTGGTTTACCATGGAGTATGGGCGACATGCCAACGCCTCTTCAAATGTTGCTAATGTTTTGTCGAGTTTATTGTAGTTAAGAGCAAATGCACTCGCTACCCGTGTGTGCTTGTAAAATCCAGGTTGTTGTTTACAAGCTTCTATTGTTGGCTTTAAATAATGCTTTTTTAATTTTTGCCTGTATATTGGTTCGTTAAAATTTTGTGTTTGCTCGCTGACCTTGCGCTTTTTTGTCTCGTTTGTTGAGGGATATGCTTGTCGGTCTTTTGTGGTATGATGTCAACAAACTTGTTCTAGTGTTCTTAAGTTCTTCTTGTTAGCGATTCGATTTCAGTATGACAAATCACTCCCTATCTAGCGTTCTTATCACAGGCGGCACGGGTAGTTTCGGCAGGGCTTTTGTTGATGAGTTGCTGAAGCATGAATCGCATTTAAAAAGATTGGTTATATACAGCCGTGATGAGTTGAAGCAGTGGGAGCTTCAGCAAATCTATCCAGAAAATCTTTATCCGCAGCTCAGATTTTTTTTGGGTGATGTGCGAGATCGCGATCGCCTTAGGCGGGCGTTGGATGGTGTTGATACGGTGATACATGCTGCCGCTCTCAAGCAGGTACCAGCTGCTGAATATAATCCGATTGAATTTATTAATACCAATGTGATTGGGGCAGAAAATGTCGTGCAAGCTTGTATGGATACGGGCGTAAGAAGAGTAGTGGCTTTGAGTACAGATAAAGCTGCGGCTCCGATCAATCTATATGGTGCCACCAAGCTCTGTTCGGACAAGTTATTCGTTGCTGCCAATAACATCCGCGGCCGCCGTGATTTGCGTTTCTCAGTGGTGCGCTACGGCAATGTGATGGGATCCCGTGGGTCGGTGATCCCCTTCTTCCTCGAACGGGCCCGCAATCGTGTGTTGCCGATCACCGATCCGGCGATGACGCGCTTCAACATCTCGCTCCGCGAAGGTGTGGCGATGGTGCTCTGGGCCATCGAGAATGCCTTGGGCGGTGAACTGCTGGTTCCCAAGATTCCCAGCTATCGCATCACGGATGTGGCGGAAGCCATTGGCCCCGGCTGCGAAAAGCCGGTGGTGGGGATTCGCCCCGGCGAGAAGATCCACGAGGAGATGATTACTGCCTCTGACAGCTTTTCCACGGTGGATCTGGGCCCGTATTACGCTATCCTCCCCAGCGATGGCATCACACTGGCGGCCTATCGGGCTGCGGGGATGCAGGCTTCGGCCGTACCCCAGGGCTTTGCCTACAACTCCGGCACCAATCCCGACTTCCTCTCGGTGGAGCAGCTGCGCAGCCTGATCCGCGAGCACGTGGATCCCGCCTTCCAACCGGTGTGAGCTCAGCGTTGGTCTCGTTCCTGCCCTACGGCCGCCAGACCATCACCGAAGCGGACATCGCCGCGGTGGTGGATGTGCTGCGCAGCCCTAACCTCACGCAAGGCCCTGCCGTTCCCGCGTTTGAGCAGGCGCTGGCTCGTCGTGTGGGCGCGTGCCATGGCGTCGCTGTCAACAGTGCCACCAGCGCACTGCACATTGCTTGCCTGGCCTTGGGCCTGGGCCGGGGCGATCGCCTCTGGACGACGCCGATCACCTTCGTGGCGTCTGCGAACTGCGGTCTGTACTGCGGTGCTGACGTCGACTTTGTCGACATCGACCCCGCCACCGGTTTGATCAGCGTGGACGCCCTGGAGCGCAAGCTGCAGCAGGCGGATCGTGAGTGCCGCCTGCCGAAGGTGCTGGTGCCTGTACATCTCTGCGGCACCAGCTGTGCCATGGAGCCGATTGCGGCTTTGGCTCGCCAGTACGGTGTCGCCGTCCTCGAAGATGCCAGCCACGCCATCGGCGGGCGCTATCAGGATCAACCCGTTGGCGACTGTCGCCACAGCGCGATCACGGTGTTCAGCTTCCACCCGGTGAAGATCATCACCACGGCGGAGGGTGGTCTGGCTACCACCAATGATTTCCGGCTGGCCCAGCGCATGGCGGACCTGCGCAGCCATGGCATCACCAAGGATGAGGCACGGTTTGAGCATCCAGCGCCCGGCCCCTGGAGCTACGAGCAGCAGGCCTTGGGTTTCAACTACCGCATGACCGACCTTCAGGCCGCGCTGGGCCTCAGCCAGCTGCAGCGCCTGGAGGCGATCGTGGCGGAACGGCAGCGCCTGCTTGAGCAGTACCGCCAGCTGTTGGCTGGACTCCCGCTCCGGCTGCTGGAGATTCCCCAGGCTGTGCATTCGGCCCTGCATCTGGCGGTGATCCGGCTGGAGAACCCCAGCCCTGCACACCACCGGCAGGTGTTTGAGGGTCTGCGGGCCGCTGGCATTGGCGTCCAGTTGCATTACACCCCGGTGCACCTGCAGCCCTATTACCGGAGGCTTGGGTTTCAGGAGGGTGATTTTCCGGAAGCCGAGGCCTACGCAAGCAGTGCCATCAGTCTTCCCCTCTACCCCGGTCTGCAGGAGGTGGATCTACAGCGTGTGGCCGACGCCCTCACCACCCTGCTGCGGGCATGACGCCGCAGCTCTGTCTGGGCACGGCGCAGTTTGGCCTGGCCTATGGCATCACCAATGCGGTGGGCCAGGTCTCGGAAGCGATGGTGGCTCAACTGTTGGTCGAGGCCGAAGAGGCGGGCATTCGCTGGCTGGATACCGCTCAGGCCTATGGCAACGCGGAAATGGTGCTCGGGCGCCAGTTGCCAGTTTCCCACGGGTTCCGCTTGATCAGCAAGCTGCCGGCCCAGTCGCAGCCTGGCTTCAGCGCCCAGGATGCACAGGCCTGGGAGCAGGCCTTCCTTGCCAGTTGTCAGCGGCTGGGTGGGCAGGACCTTGATGCGTTGTTGCTGCACGCTCCGGCGGATCTGCGCAAACCGGGTGGCCACCATCTGGAGGCCTGGTTGCTGGGTTTGCGTGAGCGGGGCCTGGTGCGCCGGATCGGTGTGTCGATCTATGCCGCTGAGGATCTTGAGGGGGTGAATCCGGTGCTGCTCGACCTGGTGCAATTGCCTCTCTCCCTGTTGGATCAGCGGCTGCTGCAGAACGGCACGCTGGCCCTTCTGCGCGCGCGTGGCACGGCCATCCATGCCCGCAGCCTCTATCTGCAAGGCCTGTTGCTCACCCCCGCTGCGCAATGGCCCACCTGGGTGAGTGCCGCGGTGCGTGCCCATCAACAGGCTTTGGAGGCCCTGGCGGAGCAGCGGGGGTGTCGTCTGATTGATCTGGCCCTCGGGTTCGCCCGGGAGCAGACGGATCTGGAAGCGGTGGTGCTGGGGTTGTGCTGCGTTCAGGAGCTCAGGGAGCTGCAAGAGGCCTGGTCGGCAACCTCACCCTGGCAGGGGAGTGAATGGCGAACCTGGGCTCTCCAGGATCCCGGTATTCTCGATCCACGCCGCTGGCCGCGCTGATTCATGGGTGCCCCCTTCTCCACCGCCCTCAAGCGCTGCAGCCGCTGTTTGCTGCCCGAAACCCACGAAACCTTGGTGCTCGACGCTGAGGGTGTGTGCAATGTCTGCCGCGCCCAAGAGGTGAAGGCCGAGATCAACTGGCCGGAGCGCCTGGAACAGCTGGATGCGCTGGTTGCGGAGTACCGCGGCCGCTACCGCTACGACTGCCTGGTGCCGTTCAGCGGCGGCAAGGACAGCACCTGGACCCTCTACTACTTGATGAAGCGCTATCCGGGCATTAAGCCCCTAGTGGTGCGCTTCAACCATGGCTTTCTGCGCCCCAATCTGAGGGCTAATTGTGATCGTGTCTTCCGCAAGCTCGGTGTGGATGTCCACGATTTTACCCCCAGTTGGAAGGTGGTGCAGCGGCTGATGCTGCAGGCGTTCTTGGAGAAAGGAGATTTCTGTTGGCACTGCCACACCGGCATCTTTGCCTATCCGATGCAGGTGGCTCTCAAGGAGCAGGTTCCCCTGATCTTCTGGGGTGAGCCTTCGGCGGAATACACCGCCTACTACAGCTATGACCAGCCAGAGCAAGTGGATGAGGAACGTTTCAATCGCTACGTGAATCTCGGCATTTCCGCGGAGGATATGTTGATCCGCCTGGATGGCTTTCTCGAGGAGCGAGACCTCGAGCCCTTCCGTTACCCCGCTCTCAAGGATCTGCGCGCACTGGGTTATCGCTCGGTCTGCCTGGGTAGCTATATCCCCTGGGATGTGAAAATGCAGGTCGAGAAAATCCGCACGGAGCTTGACTGGCAGGGGGATGTGGTGGAGAGCGTGCCTGAGGATTTTAACTACGAGAAGATCGAGTGCTGGATGCAGGGTGTGCGTGATTACATCAAATACATCAAGCGTGGCTACACGCGTCCCACGCATCTTGCGGCGATTGATCTGCGCAACCAGCGGATCTCCCAGGAAGAGGCTCAGGCGATGATCCGCCAGTTCGAGGGTCGGCGGCCCCCCAGTCTTGATCTGTTCCTGGAGTACGTCGGGTTGGGAGAAGAGGAGTTCTACGCCATCGCCATGGGCCATCAGGTGTCGCCCTGGCAGTTCGACGCTTCGGCCATCCGCCAGGGTGAGGCCACGCCTGATTTCAGCGCGTGGCTGCGGGGTGATGGGCTCGACCCTGCCGATGCTGAGGATCAGGTGGGCCGCTGGGCCGAGACCTGTGCGAGCTGCGGTTCTGCCGGCGGGTGCGGGGCTGGATGAGTTGTCCCCGCGTTCTGGTGATCGATGCCGGGCTGGGCAACATCGGCTCCGTTGTGGCAGCCTTTCAGCGCTACGGCTGCTCCATTGAGCGGGCGCCACAGCCCCCCTCCCCTGAAGTCACAGCCGCCTTCACCCATGCGGTTCTCCCCGGCGTGGGTGCTTTCGCAGCTGGGATGGAGGCTCTGCAGACCTCCCGTTGGCAAGCCTGGATCAAGGAGGTGTGGTGTCAGGCCGATCGCCCGCTGCTGGGCATCTGTCTGGGCATGCAGCTGCTTGCGAGCGAAGGCACGGAGGGCGCGCCTGAGGGTGGCGTTGTCGCCGGCTTGGATCTGATCCCCGGTCGTGTGGAGCGCCTCGTTGTGGAGGCTGATCTGGTGCTGCCGCACGTGGGCTGGAATGCCCTGCATTGGCAAAGCCCTGCCAACGCACTGGCCCAGGGTCTGCCGGATGGGGGTGACATGTACTTCGTGCACAGCTACGCCTTCAAGCCCCACGATCCAAACCATGGGCTGGCGATCTCTGATTACGGCCAGCGGTTCACCGCTGTGGTGGGCCGAGGTTCCTGCTACGGCGTGCAATTCCACCCGGAAAAGAGCCAGCGGCTCGGGCGCAGTCTGCTCGAGAACTTCCTGGCCTTGCCACCATGCTGAAGCGTCGTCTGATTCCCAAGCTGCAGCTGGGGCTGCGCCGAAGCTTCCGCGGCGCCCAACCGGTGCTGGTGGTCACCCGCCAGTTCGGTGGCCGCCGCGCCATCGGTGACCCGCTCTCCCAGGCCAAGATCTACGAAGCGCAGCTAGCCGATGAGTTGATCCTGGTGGATCTCGAGCGCACGGAGGAGAGCTGGCCGGTTCTGCTGGCCACGGTGGAGGCCGTGGCTGAAGCCCTCGCCACTCCCCTGGCGGTGGGTGGTGGGGTGCACAGCTTCGAGCAGGTGCAGGCCCTACTCGATCGCGGTGCCGACAAGGTGGTTCTCAACAGTGCTGTCCTCGAGCAGCCGCCGTTGATTGATCGTGTTGCCTTCGCTTACGGCGCCCAGTGCGTGGTGCTCAGCCTGGATGCCCGTTCTCATCCTGACGGCGGCTGGCGGGTGTGGGCGGATGGTGGCCGCCAGGATGCTGGGCGTGATGCACTGGCGTGGGCGCGGGAGGCCGTGGATCGCGGAGCAGGAGAAGTGATGGTGACGGCGATCGAGCGCGATGGCACCGGTGAAGGCCTCGATCTGGCCCTCACGGCCGCTCTGGCCGAGGCGCTGGCGGTGCCCCTGATCGCATCAGGTGGCTGCGGACTGGCGCAGCACTTCGTGGAGGGTTACCAGGCGGGTGCTGCCGCCGTGGCCGCGGGCACCTTCTTCTGCCAGCGCGATCAGAATCCGATGCAGTGCCGCTCGCACATCCGCAACGCGGGGCTGCCGATCCGGCTGGAGGTCTGAGGGTGTTGCAGTCGTCCCGTCTGCTGCTGCGGGCTCTCGAGCCCGGCGATCTCAATGCCACCTACCTGGGCTGGCTGAACGATCCTGCGGTGAATCGCTACCTGGAAACCCGCTTCCTGCCGCACACCCTCGAAGCCCTGCAGACTTACTGGCAGGCCCATCGCGATGATTCGGCCAGCCCCTGGTTCGCCATCTGTCTGCTTGGCGAGGGTCGCCATATCGGCAACATCAAGCTCGGCCCGATTCAGTGGCTGCACCGCCGTGCCGACCTCAGCCTGTTCATCGGCGACCGCGGCTGCTGGGGTCAGGGCTTTGCCAGCGAAGCCATTGCGCTGGTGCGCGACTGGGCCTTTCGTGAGCTGGATCTGCAGAAACTCAACGCGGGCATCTACGCCGGCAATCTCGGCAGCCGCCGCGCCTTCGAAAAGTGTGGATTTGAACTGGAGGGCACCCTGCGGCAGGAAGTGGTGAGCGCCGGTGAGAGAGTGGACGTTTGGCGTCTTGGATTGCCGCGCAGCCATTGGAGTCCAGTCCCATGACCACCCTCGGCATCGTTCAGGCCCGAACTTCGTCGACCCGCTTGCCGGGCAAGGTGCTCCAGCCGATCGGGGGTAAGCCAATGCTGCTCTATCAATTTGAGCGCCTGCGCCGCTGCCGGCGCCTGGATCGCCTGGTGTTGGCGACCTCAAGCCACAGCTCCGACGACACCCTGGCGGAAGTGGTGAGCGCGGCTGGCTTCCAGGTGTTCCGCGGTGATCTATACGACGTGCTGGAGCGGTTCCGGGCTTGTTCAACTCAGGAGCAGGCCGCCACCGTGGTGCGCCTCACCGGTGATTGTCCGCTCAGCGATCCCGCCGTGATCGATGAGCTGCTGGAGGCCTTTGCCGCTGGCGATTGGGATTACCTGGCTAACAGTGTGGATGAGCAGCAGCTGAGTGTGCCGGATGGCTTCGATGCCGAAGTGTTCCGCGCTGAGTTGCTTGAGCGTGCCGCCCGTGAAGCGCAGCTGCCGTCGGAGCGGGAGCACGTCACACCCTGGTTCCGGAGCGATCGTGCTGGCCTGCGCTGGGGGCATTTCCGCCATCAGCGTGTGCGCCCCTACTACCGCGTCACCGTGGATGATACGGCGGATCTGGAGGTGGTGCGCGCCATCGTGGCAGCTCTGGAACCGCAGGATCCGGCCTTCGGCGTGGATGCGGTGGTGGAGTATTTGGAGCAGCACCCCGAGCTGGCCGCGCGCAACCTGGCCACAGTGCGCAACGAGGGATTCCTGAAGTCCCTGGCTGAGGATGCCGCACAGGCTGAGCCGATCGCCATGCGTGAGGGACAGGGACAGGAGCTGTGGCGCCGCGCCAAGCGGGTAATCCCCGGCGGCAACATGCTGCTCTCCAAGCGGGCTGAGATGTTCCTGCCGGAGCAGTGGCCGACCTACTTCTCCCGGGCCAGAGGTTGCCGCGTCTGGGATCTCGACGGCCGCGAGCTGATCGACATGAGCATCATGGGGATCGGCACCAACCTGCTCGGCTACGGCCATCCGGAGGTGGATGGGGCCGTGGCAGCCACCGTGGCCGCCGGCAACATGAGCACCCTCAACTGTCCGGAGGAGGTGTGGCTGGCTGAACGGCTGGTAAGCCTGCATCCCTGGGCTGAGATGGCCCGCTTCGCCCGCAGCGGCGGCGAGGCCAATGCCATCGCCATCCGCATCGCCCGTGCCGCCACCGGGCGCGACTCGGTGGCCATCTGTGGTTATCACGGCTGGCACGACTGGTATCTGGCCACCAACCTGCAGAACGATTCCGGGTTGGAAGAGCATCTGCTGCCTGGCCTTGAGCCCAACGGCGTGCCAAAGGCGCTGTCGGGAACCGTGCAGCCCTTCAGCTTTAACCGCCTGGATCAGCTTGAGAGCATCGTCGCCAGCCATGAGTTGGCAGCCGTGAAGATGGAGGTTCAGCGCACCAGCCCACCGGATCCCGGCTTCCTTGAAGGAGTGCGCGAGCTGTGCACCCGCCGCGGCATCGTGCTGATTTTTGATGAATGCACCTCGGGATTCCGCGAGACCTTCGGCGGCCTGCACTTGAAATATGGCGTTGAGCCCGACATGGCGATGTTCGGTAAGGCGCTCGGCAACGGTTATGCCATCACCGCCACCATCGGCCGCCGTGCCGTGATGGAAGCGGCACAGAGCACCTTCATCAGCAGCACCTTCTGGACTGAACGCATCGGCCCCAGTGCTGCCCTGAAAACCCTCGAGGTGATGGAGCGTGAGCGCAGCTGGGAGCGTGTCACGGCCACGGGCCTCGAGCTGCGCCGACGCTGGCAGGAGTTGGCCGATCGCAATGGGCTGAGCATCAGTCACAACGGCTTGCCCTCCCTGACGGGATTTGCCATTCAGAGTCCTCAGGCGTTGGCCTACAAGACGCTCATCACTCAGGAAATGCTCAAGCGCGGTTACCTGGCCAGCACGAGCTGCTACACCTGCCTGGCCCACACGCCCGATGTGATCGAGCCGTATCTGGACGTTCTCGATGGGCGGGTCGCTCTCATCGCAGACTGTGAGGCAGGCCGATCGGTGGAGGAGCTGTTGGAAGGCCCGGTCTGCCACGGCGGCTTCCGGCGCCTGAACTGACAGCTCATCCGTCCATGCGTGTTCTGATCCGCTGTGATGCCTCATGGGCGATTGGCAGCGGCCATGTGATGCGTTGCCGCAACCTTGGCCGTGCGCTGCAACGACGCGGGACAGAGGTGCTGTTTCTCTGCCGTGAGCGTCCTGGTGACCTCATTGCCCTTCTCTCTGAGGAGTTTGGGGTCTTGCGTCTGCCTGCGATGGCTTCCCCTGAGACAAGCCTTGAGGGTCTGCAGGGTCGGGAGTTCTACGGCGCCTGGCTGGGCTGCTCACAACTTCAGGACGCTGACGACTGTCTGAACGCCATCAGGCCGGCGGAGAGCGGCCCGATCGATTGGCTGGTGGTGGATCACTACGGCCTTGATCAGAGTTGGGAGCGTCGGATCTGCGAAAGCCTCAGCGAAATCCACTCTGAACGTCCCAGGTTGCTGGTGTTTGATGACTTGGCCGACAGGCCCCATCAGGCTGATGTGCTGGTAGACGCCAACCGGTTGGGGTCCAGCGCCTGTGAGGCTTACCGACCCCACGTTCCCGCTAGTTGTCGTCTCCTGCTGGGGCCCGCTTATGCACCTCTGGATCCTCTGTATGGGCAGTTGCAGCCTCTGGCCCCGCAACGTTCCAGCCTGCGGCGGGTGCTGATGTTCTTTGGCGGGGTGGATCAGGCCAACCATTCGGCTTTTGCCCTAGAGGCTTTGGGCCACCCGGAGTTTGCTGATCTGGCTGTGGATGTGGTGCTAGGGGCGGCGGCACCCCATCACGCCACCGTGGCGCAACTGGTTCGGCAGCGGCCGCATACGCAACTGCATAGTTGTTTGCCCAGCCTGGCAGGATTGATGCTGCGGGCTGATCTAGCTATTGGTGCTGCGGGTACCGCCAGTTGGGAGCGGGCTGCTCTGGCGCTGCCGACGCTTGTGACTCCCGTGGCCGGTAACCAGCGGCAAGGTGCCCAGGCTCTTGCCGATGCCGGTGCGGCCCTGCTGACAGATCTGCAGCAATCTGCTGATCCAGGTGCGTTGATCCTTGAAGCCATTAGGACCTTGCTTAAGCAGCCTGAGCGGTTGCAACAACTCAGTGCGAGGTCCCGTTCGCTGGGGGATGGGCGTGGGCTGGGTCGGCTCCTCACCACAATGCTTGGACCGACTCAGGGCCTGAGGCTCCGGCCTGCGACCCTGGCGGATGAGGGCTTGTATCTCGCCTGGGCCAACGAACCCAAGGTCCGCCGGCAGAGCTTCAACATGGAGCCGATACCCTTCGATCAGCACCAACGCTGGTTTCGCAGTCGTCTTCAGTCCACCAACATCCTGCTGAGGGTGCTGGTGGATGCCGAGGGGCTGCCACTGGGTCAGATCCGCTTTGAGCGCAGTGCGGACGAGCCGGCTCGAGCGACTATCGGTTTCTCGCTGGATCCTGCAGCTCGAGGATATGGGCTGGCTTCGGAACTCCTCCAATTGGGCGTAGCTGAACTCGCACGGCACTGGGGAGCAGCCGTAGAGGCTTATGGCGAGGTGCGAGTGGCCAACGCTGCCAGTGCCAAGGCCTTTCTGCGGGCTGGCTTCGTGGAGGGGCCGCCCCCGCGGTCGGGGGTGCGATGCTTCAGTAGCCCTGCCTGCTCAGTTTCCTGAATGTCTGCTGCCTTTCAGATCGGCGATCGCTGGATCGGGGCGCAGCACGCCCCGTTTGTTATTGCCGAGATGAGCGGGAACCACAACCAGAGCCTGGATCGGGCCATGGCCATCGTGGATGCCGCCGCTGCTGCGGGTGCTCATGCCCTCAAGTTGCAGACTTACACCGCAGACACCATCACTCTGAATGTGCGCGGTGGTGATTTCCAGATCGCCGATCCCGATAGCCTTTGGAGTGGCAAGAATCTTCATGATCTCTACCAGCAGGCCCACACACCCTGGGAGTGGCATGCCCCGATCATGCAGCGTGCCAGGGAGCATGGGATGGTGTGTTTCAGCTCACCCTTTGACGAGACGGCTGTCGACTTCCTAGAGGATCTTGATGTGCCCGCCTACAAGATCGCCAGCTTTGAGAACAACCACCTTCCGTTGATTGTCAAGGCTGCATCCACAGGTAAGCCCCTGATCATTTCCACGGGTATGGCCAGCCTGGGTGAGCTTGACCAGGCGGTGAATACAGCTCGCTCTGCAGGATGCAGGGATCTAGTGCTGCTGAAGTGCACCAGCACCTATCCCGCCACACCGGCCAACACCAACATCCGCACCATCCCGCATCTGCGCGAGCTGTTCGGTTGTGAGGTGGGCCTGTCTGATCACACCATGGGTGTGGGCGTGGCTCTCGCCGCCGTTGCCCTCGGTGCCACGGTGATCGAAAAGCATTTCACCCTCTCCCGTGCTGAGGGTGGAGTCGATAGTGCGTTTTCATTGGAGCCTGGAGAATTAGAGTGCCTCGTTCAAGAAAGCGAGCGAGCCTGGCAAGCTCTCGGTATGGTTAGCTACGGCCCTACAGACGCTGAACGCAAAAGCCTGATATTTCGCCGCTCAATATACGCCTCGCGCGATATTGTTGAAGGCGAAATATTTTGCGATGATAATATGCAAATTATCAGGCCTGGTTCTGGCCTTGCGCCTTGTTATTACCCTCTTCTGATTGGTCGCACAGCCCGTCGGTCATACAAAAAAGGGCAGCCGCTTAATTTTGAAAATTTGCTGTAAATACAATTATTATTAGTTTCGCGAGTTAGAATTGTCTCCCTGCTGGTACTCTTTCGTTTGTGTAGTTTTTTGGTGGCGGTTGGCTTGCAAGCCTGCCAAAAGTATCCAGCCGAGTACATTGAGGCGGCTATCGAAGCTCGGGATGTCCCAACCATGCAGTCCAATCGTGATGAGTGTTGCTACGAGCCAGGCGCGATCAATGATGTTGCGGTCTGCAATTCTACTTTGCCATGTTCCAATTAGGGTTAGTGCAATCAGGATTAAGAATAGGCTTGCTGTTATCAGGCCGTGACTCAGCGCAAATTCTAGTGGTAAGTTGTGACTGTGATTGATATACACACCTGTTTCGCGTTCATATAGAAGGCGAAAACCATTTTCGCCGTAGCCAAGAGGCGGCAAGTTTTGAAGAAATTGCTTTGCTGCATCCCATAGGGCCTCGCGACTGCTATGGACCAGGACTGTGGAATTTGCCTGCGGGTCGAGCACCTTGCGGGCCACCTTTTCCCACAGCGTGGCGGGCACCACCAGCCGGCTGAGCTGGTGCAGCAGCGGCGGAGCGCCGCTGGATGCGGCCAGCCATACCGCCCCCAGCCAGGCGATCGCCAGCGGGGCATACCAGCGCAGGCAGCGCCAGCCCAGCACCAGCGGCACCGCCAGCAGCGCCAAACCGATGGCATTGCGCGAGCCGCTGAGCAGCAGGCTCAGGCCGATCAGCCCCGTGAGCACCGCGGTGATCGCCTTGGCTGCAGGTGTTTGGGCTTGTTGATTGGGTTTGTTGCCCCCAAGCAGCAGCGCCAGCGCCAGGGGCCACACCATCACCAGCCAGGCGCCGCTGAGGTTTGGGTTTTCAAAGATGCCGGTGAAGCGGGGGGTCACCGTGGGATCGGCGTCGTGCAGAAACCAGATGAACAGGCCGCCCAGGCTCTGCCAGGGCCCCTGCCAGCCAAACAGCAGCTGCAGCAGCCCGATGGCCACCACCGGCACGGTGCCGCTCACGATCGCCACCGCCGCCTGCCGGCGCAGCAGAGCCGTGCTCAGAAAGCGCTGAAAGCCCCAGAAGGCCCAGATAAATGGGATCCAGTTGCCCAGGCCCACCCAGGCCAGCTGACCGCTGCGGGCGCCGATCGCGCCGATCAGCAGCAGCACCACCAAGACCAGCCAACCGGCCCGTTCGGCCTTTGGCGTGTGGCGCCAGCCTCCGGCCTTGGCGCCGTTGGGGCTGAGCAACGCCGCCAGCAGGGCCAGCCCGCCCAGCAGCGCCGAGCTCGGCAGCAGCACCAACCCCAGCAGAAACGCCTGGTC
>Ga0194130_10005201_pt1 | contig 15874 bp, 13 predicted proteins | sample TA2KigsurfametaG_FD_160084 | JGI IMG/M metagenome (GOLD analysis project Ga0194130, IMG submission 160084) | Freshwater microbial communities from Lake Tanganyika, Tanzania - TA2015050 Kigoma 12 surface | ecosystem: Environmental > Aquatic > Freshwater > Lake | place: Tanzania: Lake Tanganyika... | reverse complement strand
GCCACAGTTAGCCATCTGCCCTAACTGCGATCACTGGTTTGTTGCTCCCATGCCCAGTGAGCGTGAGCTTGATGTGTTTTATAGGCATGAACTCACGATGGATACTAAAGCCTATCTCAGTCAGTATCGGAGCAAGAAGCTCAGGGCTTTCGGACGCATTCTTAGTGGAATCGACCTCCCAACTTCACCATGTGTCGTTGAAATCGGTCCCGGCCCAATCGGTATCGCTTCAATTGTTCCAAGTTCGACTCATTATGTTGTTGTAGAGCCTGGTGCAGTGAACAATGCCATCTTGGCTGAGTCAGTCACGCAACGGGGCCTGCGGGCCGACTTTATTGATAGCTTAGGCAATCTTAATGCCCTGGGTGTCAGGTTCGATCTCGCATTTTCAGTTGCTTCATTCGAGCACATGATTTCTCCGCTTCAGGCAATGAATCAGTTGCTACAGTGTGCTAAGCCGGGAGCGTGGATTGTGCTTGGCGTACCGTTGCGATGTTTGGAATTTCCCGATGAAGAGCTGGTCAGGCGCGGCTTGTACTCCGAAATCGACTATTGCCCCACCCACCTACATTCTTTCAGCTCCCGATCCTGTCGTGCTCTTCTGGAGAGTTGTGGCGTCGAGATCATCGGTGTCTCGACGACGTTGTCGCCTGGGAGGGTGAGAAGCTATGAGGAACTGCATCAGGCTTGGATGGATTTTGTAGGCGAGCGAAATAACGCCCAAAACCTCCTGTGGCACCTTCGTTTTCTGCTAAGGCTGATAGTGCTGTATAGCTATAAGCTCATTGACCGTACTCCCCGCGGGGATGATCGGTGTGAGGTCGTCTATGTCGGACGAGCGCCTGGTACTCGTTCTGTTGCCATCAACCCTTGATTTCATGTGTGGCTTCCTGGGGTTGATTGCTGGCGATAAGAATTCGCCTCGGTCTCTGATTCAACGGGTTGGTATTGGCCTCGCTTCATTGGCACATCGTGGTCCTGATGATCAGGGCGTGGAATCATTTCGCTGTGGCGAGTACAGCCTTGTGATGGGGCATACGCGTCTGTCGATCATCAATCTGTCGTCCGCTGGGCATCAGCCCATGCAAACTGACGATGGCAGATGGTCGATCGTCTTCAACGGTGAGATTTATAACTATCGTGAGCTGAGGGAATTGCTCTCCTCCTCCGGCTATCTCTTCCGTGCGGACACCGATACGGAGGTTCTGCTCGCTGCATGGAGCTTCTGGGGCGCAGCTTGCCTCTCGCGTCTCGTTGGAATGTTCGCCTTTGCGATTTACGATCAAGAAGAGTGCACGCTCACACTAGCTCGCGATGGATTCGGTATCAAGCCCCTGTTCTACGTACAGGAGCAGACATCGAGGAACTGGGTTTTTGCATCAGAAATTTCTGCTCTGGTAGCTTTTCTGCAAACTCAACCGGCGCTGAATCTCCAACGTGCCCATGATTATTTAATCTATAACTCTTATGATAATCTGCCGGCCACCTTCTTTGAAGGTATCGAGCAACTTCTGCCCGGGCATTGGCTGCAATTCTCCCTTCGGAATGGGCAATGCTCTGATTCTGTTCGTTGGTGGCATCCTAGAATTTCCGCACGCACAGATCTAACCTTCTCCCAGGCTGCACAAGAGCTTCGAGAGCGATTTCTTGACAACATCCGCCTTCACCTTCGCAGTGATGTTCCCCTCGGGGCAGCTCTTTCTGGTGGGTTAGATTCATCGGCAGTCGTCTGCGGGATGCGACACTTAGAGCCACATGCTCCCATCCATACTTTCACATTCGTGGCTCCTGGCTCTCCTGTCGATGAGGAACCTTGGGCTGATCTTGTCAACGCTCACGTAGGTGCCATCTCCCATAAGATCCATGCTTGTCCGGGTGAGCTGGCAGTTGACATCGATGCCTTGATCAGCGCACAGGGTGAACCGTTTGGCAGCACCAGCATCTACGCCCAATACCGTGTCTTTCAGGCGGCGCGCGAAGCGGGCTTCATTGTCACTCTTGATGGTCAGGGTGCGGATGAGCTCCTTGCTGGATACGACGGCTATCCTCAGGCCCGCTTGCGTTCTCTCTTTGATCAGCACAGCTACAGTGCAGCCTTCAACTTGTTGCAGTCCTGGCAGCAGTGGCCTGGCCGAGGTCGTCGTCGTGCCTTGCAGTCTCTTGGTTTGGCATTGGCTCCTGATCATGCTGGTTTTCGCTTGAAGCATCTGCGTTCGGAGTTCCGAGACACCTGGCTCAAGCTGCGTTGGCTGCGCAACCGCGGAGTGAAGGGAATACCGTCAGACGTCGCACCGTTGGCTTGGTGGTCAGATCGGCATGGTCGGCAGCTCGCCAGTTCTTTGCGTTCGGCTTTAACCGGCCAGGGACTGGCGGCGTTGTTGCGTCACGCTGATCGAAACTCGATGCATTGGAGCCTGGAAAGCCGCGTTCCTTTCCTTACCACTGATCTGGCTGAATTCCTGCTTTCAATGCCCGAGGAGTATCTACTTTCTGATGCCGGCGAAACCAAGCACCTGTTCCGAGCGGCCATGCGTGGCCTTGTTCCTGATCAAATCCTCGATCGCCGCGACAAGATCGGCTTCGCCACGCCTGAACTGGCTTGGCTGCAGGCCCTGACGCCGCAGATCGATGACTGGTTGGCCGTAGCCAAGGAGATCCCTTTCCTGAATCACGAGAAGGTAGTTGCCATGGTCCACGACACGCTTGCTGGTAAGAGGCGTTTCACCTGGCAGGTGTGGCGGCTGATCAATTTCTGCCGTTGGATGCAGCTCTTCCAGCCTGTTGTCCGTGCATAGTGCGTTGCCCTTGCGCATCCTGGTCAATACGCGAACAGATTGGCGCGAACCCCCCCGCCTCCGTCATCAGCTCGCCCGGCTCCTGGCTGATGCAGGCCACGCGGTCACCTTCGTCCAGAAGCCGACCTGTCTTCTGCCCTCATCCGATCCCTGTCCTGCTGGTGATTCCGGCTTTCAAGGGTTGACCCTTCTGTCTCCCCGTGAAGGCTTGCACCACCAGCTCAGGCTCCTGCCTTGGCTGCATCGCCTCAATGCTCGAGTGGCGCGCCGCGATCTACGCAAACGGCTGGCGCTGCTTAATCAGCCTTGGCCAGAGCTGATCATCAATTTCAACTACGACGCCTTTTGGCTCCGTTCTCTCTTCCCCGAACAACCCATCCTCACGATCATCAACGACGACTTTGAGGCACTCGGCCGCTTGCCGCTGCGGCGTCATCTCACCTGGGCGCTGAAGCGCACCTGTGCGATGTCCAACCGCGTACTCGTCGTGTCGGAACCGATCAGGCAGCGTCTGTCCCGTTGGTGCGATCCGGAATTGTTCCTCCCCTGGGCTGCCGATCCTTACCAGGCACCCGCGCCTTCATCGCAGCGCAACGTGTTGCTCTTCTGGGGCTACATCAACGAGAGGCTTGATGGCGCTGCCTTGCAGGCCTGTCTCTCCGCCCTGGAGCTCACGGGGCTGCGTCTGCGTTTCGTTGGTCCCCTCGATGCCGATGGCCGCCAGTTGCAACGCCAGCTCGGCAGCAACGCCGTGCTGGAGTGGCGTCCCGCCTGTTCGATTGGCGATCTCGACACCTCCGATTGCCTTGCAGCTTTGATCCCCTACCGCCTCGATTGCCCGGGGGTGGAGGCGATCCAGCTTTCAAATAAGGCCCTGCAGCTTCTCAGCCGTGGCTTGCCCCTGATCACCTCGGCGATGCCCCATTTCCACCGCGCTCCTTTTGTGGTGCCGTACGGCACCACGGCTCAGCCCACCCTGATTGATGCGGCTCTAGAACTGCAGCGCAGCTTCAACGGTCTACAACCCGCCATTGCAGATTTTGTGGGCGCCAATGGCCCCGAAGCCCGCTTGCGCCAATTGTTGGCTGGGATCGCCTGAGCCATGTGCGGTATTGCAGGTTTTCTCGGCGCCTTTCCTGCCGCCTGGCTCAGCCAGGCCAATGCCCTGCAGGGGCACCGCGGACCCGATGATCAAGGCGTCTGGAGCGCTCCATCAGTGGGCCTGGCCCACACCCGCCTGGCGATCCTGGATGTGAGCCCCCTCGGCCATCAGCCGATGGCCTCCGCTGATGGGCGCTGGCAGCTGGTGTTCAACGGCGAGATCTATAACTTTCAGGAGTTGCGCCAGGAGTTAGCCGCCAGCGGCGTCGCCTTCCGCGGCCATAGCGACACTGAGGTGCTGCTCGCCCTCTGGCAGAGGCGCGGCCCTGCCTGCCTGGCCCAGCTCAATGGCATGTTTGCATTTGCCATCTGGGATGCTCTGGAGCGCGAGCTCGTGGTGGTACGTGATCTTTCCGGGATCAAGCCGCTGTTCTATGCGCAGCTGCCGCAGGGCTTGATCTTCGCCAGCGAAGCCAAGGCCCTGGCGCCTCTGCTTCCGCCTATCCAGCAGCTCGAGGCTGATCCCTTGCTGCGCCAGCTCACCTATCTCTGGTGCCCGGGGCCCGGCACGCTGCATCCGCTGATCCAGAGCCTGGAGCCGGGGTCCCTGTTGCAGTGCCGGCCTGGTGAGTCGGTGGTTCCGTCGCGCTGGTGTCCACCGATCCCTGCGCTGCGACCCCAGCTCTACAAGTGCCAAGACGCCACTCAGGCCACCCTGGCCCATCTGCGCACGGCTGTGCATCGCCAGATGGTGGCCGATGTGCCGCTCGGGGCATTTCTGTCTGGCGGGCTTGATTCCAGCGCCGTGGTGGCCCTGGCCCGCGAGCGCGATCCCCAGCTGCAGTGCTTCACGATCGTCAACCCCGGCGCCGCGGAAGCCGGTTTTGCCGACGACCTGCCTTATGCCCGCCGCGTGGCGAACCATCTGGGCGTGAACCTCGCCGAGGTGGAGATTCAGCCCAGTGATCTGGCTGCCGATCTGCGCTGGCTGCTCGCCCAGCTCGATGCGCCGGTGGCTGATCCGGCACCGCTCAACGTGGTTCACATCTGCCGCGCTGCCCGCAGCCAGGGCATCAAGGTGCTGCTTTCCGGCGCCGGCGGCGACGATCTCTTCACCGGCTACCGCCGCCACCTGGCCCTCCAGACCGAAGCCTTCTGGGGCTGGTGGCCGCGGCCCCTGCGCCGTGGCCTGCGCCTGGCCAGTGGGCGCCTCAGCCAGCGCTCCGCCCTCGGCCGCCGCCTGGCCCGCACCTTTGAGCTGGCCGATGCCGATCCACAGCAGCGCCTGATCCACTACTTCCGCTGGGGCACACCCGCCCGCCTGCGCCCGCTGCTTAGCGAACCAATGCAGCGCCAGCTCCAGGACACCACGGCTTCGGCGCCCCTACAGGACTGGCTCGCCCAGCTTCCGCCTGGCCTCAGCCGCCTGCAGCAGATGCTGGCCCTGGAGCAGCGCTTCTTCCTGGCTGATCACAACCTTCACTACACCGATGCCATGTCGATGGCGGCCGGCGTGGAGGTGCGGGTGCCCTTCCTCGATCCGGAACTCCTGGCCCTCAGCTGGCGGCTGCCGGATCGCTTCAAGCAGCGCGGCCGTAGCGGCAAATGGGTGCTCAAGCAGGCCATGGCCGGCCTCCTCCCCCACGAGGTGATCCATCGCCCCAAGACCGGTTTCGGGGCACCGCTCAGGCGCTGGCTGCAACACGACCTGCAGGTGCTCGTGGCCGACACCCTCAGCCCCGCCCGCCTCGTCACAGGCGGTCTGTTTCACCCCAGCGCCGTGCAGCAGCTGCTCGACGATCAGCGCAGCGGTCGCCGCGACGCCAGCTACACCATCTGGTCGCTGTTGTGCATTGCCCTCTGGTGGGAGCGGCAGCAGGGGGGCGTGATGTGATGCTGGGTCCCGAGTCCCATGGCCAGCCGATGCAGCAGGTGATCCAGTCGCTGGCCGATGGCACCACCTCCCTCGCCGCCGTGCCTGCGGCTGCCCCCCGCCGCGGTGAACTGCTGATTCAGAGCCGCTGCTCGCTGGTGTCGGCCGGCACTGAGCGGATGCTGGTGGATTTCGGCAAGGCCAACTGGCTCGACAAGGCACGCCAGCAGCCCGACAAGGTGCAACAGGTGTTGGAGAAGGCCCGCACCGATGGGCTGCTCACCACCCTCGACGCGGTGCGCAGCAAGCTCGATCAACCCCTGCCGCTCGGCTACTGCAACGTCGGCACCGTGGTGGCCGTAGGTGAGGGCGTCCAGGGCTTCAAACCCGGCGATCGCGTCGCATCCAACGGCGCCCACGCCGAGCTGGTGGTGGTGCCCCAGCTGCTCTGTGCACTGATTCCACAGGACGTATGCGATGAGGCGGCCGCCTTCACGGTGCTGGCCTCGATCGGTCTCCAGGGCATCCGTCTGGCGGCCCCCAGCCTCGGTGAAACCTTTCTGGTCAGCGGCCTTGGTCTGATCGGCCTGCTCACGGCCCAGCTGCTCCAGGCCCAGGGCTGCCGGGTGCTCGGCCTCGATCCTGATCCTGGCAAATGCCGGCTGGCCGCTTCCTTCGGTATCGAGGCGCTGGCCCTGGGCAGCGGCCCCGAGCCCCTGCCCTGGATCTTTGAGCACACCGAAGGTGTCGGGGTTGATGGGGTGCTGATCACGGCCGCCACGGCCTCCAGCGAGCCGATGCATCTCGCCGCGGAAGCCTGCCGTCAGCGTGGCCGCCTGGTGCTGGTGGGCGTCACCGGCCTGGAGCTGCGCCGCGACCTCTTCTACAAAAAAGAGCTCACCTTCCAGGTGAGCTGCTCCTATGGCCCCGGTCGTTACGACCCGGCCTACGAGCAGCACGGCCACGACTATCCGCTCGGCTTCGTGCGCTGGACCCAGCAGCGTAATTTCCAGGCCGTTCTGCAGGCCCTTGCCTCCGGCAGCCTGCGTACCGAGGCCCTGATTAGCCATCGCTACCCGATTGCGCAGGCCCCGGAGGCCTATGCGCTGCTCACCGGCAGCGAGCCCTGTCTCGGCATCCTGCTGCAGTATCCCGGCAGCGCTGATCCCGCCCAGCGCACGATCCCATTGCCGCTCACGCCGGCCAGCGTCTCCTCCGCCCCCGTGGCAGCGCCGCTGCTGAGCGTGATCGGGGCGGGCAATTACGCCAGCCGGATCCTGATCCCGGCCTTCGCCAGGGCTGGTGCCCGCTTCCATACCCTGGCCGCCTCCAGCGGGCTGGGGCCGTCGCAGCTTGGGCCTCGCCATCGCTTCCGCCAGGCCAGCACCGACATCGCAGCCACCATCGCCGATCCCGCGGCCCAAGCCCTGGTGATCGCCACCCGCCACGACAGCCATGCCGCCCTGGTGCAGCAGGCCCTGGCGGCCGGCAAGCATGTGTTTGTGGAGAAGCCGCTCTGCCTCACCGCGGCCGAACTCGAGGCCATCGAGGCCTCCCTGGCCCATAGCTCCGGCCTGTTGATGGTGGGTTTCAACCGCCGCTTTGCGCCCCTGCTGCTAGAGCTTCGCCAGCAGCTCAGCCGTCTGCCGGGGCCGCGGGCCTTCATGTACATCTGCAATGCCGGCGCCATCCCCGCCGACCACTGGACCCAGGATCCCGAGCGCGGCGGTGGCCGCCTGCTCGGTGAGGCCTGCCATTTCGTGGATCTGCTGCGCCATCTCGCCGGTAGCCCGATCGAGCAGCTGCAGCTGCTCTCAGCCGCCGACAGCAAGCCCCGCCCAGACACCTTTAGTTTAAGCCTGCGCTTCACCGATGGCTCCATTGGCACGGTGCACTACTTCGCCAATGGCAGCAAGGCCTTCCCCAAGGAACGGCTCGAGGTATTCGCCTCTGGCCGGGTGCTGCGGCTCGACAACTACCGCACCTTGAAGGCCTGGGGCCTCCCCGGCTTCCGCACCCGCCGCAGCCTGGCGCAAGATAAGGGCCAGCTGGCCTGTTGCAGCGCTTTCCTGCAGGCGATACGTTCCGGTGGGCCGGCGCCGATCCCGGCGGCCGAGCTGCTGGAGGTGCAGCGGTGGTTGTTGCAATTCTCAGTGCCTTATGTGTAGTTCAAAACAACCAAGTGTCAAAATCAGGGCTTTGCCAAGGACAACTTTTACCCGCTTCCAATTCACTCATGCAAACAATTATAATCTTTTTGTCAGCACACATGAACTATGGATCTAACTAATATTCGCAATCGCGCTTTGATGAGTTACGACGAGGTCGCTGATCATACTTATTTGGTAAGGACAAGAGGATACAGTCTGGTGCCAGATTTTTTGTCTTCAAAAGAGTGCGAAAGAATTAAGATGGCGATATCTGAGGCAATCAGCACATATAAGCCCATTGCAAATATTGAGAGAAGTTTTCTTGACCGTTTTCAAATACATGATTTGCTTAATCGCGATATCGCAGTAGCTCGTTTGCTAGAAGATCCACGGCTGCAACAGTTAGTTGCCCCACATTTAGGGGAGTTCTGGGTTATGTATGCAGCCACCTCATCTTCAATTCCACCTGGCGGAACAAATTATGCCGCACGTCTCCATGTCGATTCGCCTCGACAATTACCAGGGTATGACTTTAATATTGGGATAATTTGGGCGCTTGATGACTATACCCTAGAAAACGGTGGCGCACTTAAGGTATTGCCTGGTTCGCATCACAGTTCACAAGTTCCCTCTGAGGCTTTTTTTGAACAGCATTGCAGTCAGATTACTTGCAAAGCGGGCACGCTACTATTATTTAGTGCCCGCATGTTTCATCGTACTTGTTTAAATAAGACTCTTAATTGGAATCACTCAATGACACTAAATGCATGTCGCTCATATATGAAGCCTCGCATGGATTGGGTTCGTTTTATAAGGCCAGAAATTGCTGAACTATTAAATGACCAGGCGCGACGACTGATTGGATTCGACACCCGCCTTCCAACATCAATCGAAGAGTTCTTTTTGCCTGACGAAAAACGTCTCTACAAACAAAATCAAGGCTAATCCGACATATGTATTTTTCCGTTGTTTTACCCGTCTACAATAATGCTCCAGCACTATGCGAGTTGGCCACACGTCTTTTAAGGGAATGTCGATCTATTACAGAAAGTTTTGAGCTGATATTCGTTAATGACGGAAGTACAGACGATTCGCTCCAAATTTTGAATAAATTGGCTGATTCTGATCATCGTATAAAAGTAATAGCTTTATCTCGTAATTTTGGGCAGCATCCTGCTATTTCCGCTGGTTTTGAACATGTAAACGGACAATATATTGTGCTCATGGATGCTGATCTTCAAGATCGACCGGAGGATATCCAGCGTTTGCTTGCAGAGCTATCTTGCAATGATTGCGATGTGGTCTATACGCTTAAGCAGCCCGATAAATTCAGTATACCTACTGCTCGATTAAGCTCCACTTTGTATCACTTTGTTTTTTCGAGATTGGTAGGTTCTGAAGTGCCACTTAATATTGGAACTTTTCGCGCTTTCAACCATAAAGTGCATTCAGCTCTCCTCCGATTCCCTGAGGTTAATGTACTGTATGGCCCATTAATGTTCTACATCGGTTTTAGCAGCCGAATAATTTCTCTTCCTTTCTCTAGACGACCATATGGTAAAAGTTCATATTCTTTAGCCAAGAGAATTGAGCTAGCAAGCAATTCCTTGATGAGCTATACGGATATTCCCCACCGGTTGACATCGCTAGCCGGCGTCTTGTTATTACTTGGAACACTTGGCTATGGCATGACAGTTGTTATCCAATATCTTCTTATAGGCCGCTCTCTCCCTAGTGGGATTACAGTTGTCATCCTGCTAATATGTACCTTGGTCGGGGCAGTTCTGTTCAGTCTTGGAATTATAGGAGGCTATGTTTTTCGGATTTATCAAGAAGTACTTCGCCGACCCCGCTATCTGGTGCGGTCAATGCGAAATATTTCTGATCACCATCAATAAAACTGTTTTCTCTTCACTCAATCTTCCATGGAAAATTCCCAGCAACTTGATACCATCAACGCCAATATTTATGTCCATGCCTTCTTGGCCAATTCTGGCGAGTATGAAAAAAGCCCTCATTTTTTGCCTGAAAATCGCACTAAAGTAAGGAAAATTGTTGAAAAACTGATTTCAGGAATGAATATACGTGATAATATAAAAGCGCTTGACTTTGGTTGTGGCACAGGTTTCATGATCCAGCTAATATACGACCTGTTTACTGAGGTTCACGGCATCGACATTGCGCATGATATGATGAAGTTTGTTGACATGAGTCCAGGCAATATTACGCTCCATCAAGGCGTGGCAGAGGCAACTAATTTTCCAGATTCTTATTTTGACTTTGCATGCGCTTATTCCTTTATGGATCACTTGTTTGACTATGAGAGTTTTCTGAAGGAGGCGTATCGAATTCTTAAGCCTTCGGGCATTTTTTACTCAGATCTAAATCCGAATCGTGATTTTGCTACTGCTATGAAGATGGCTGATAATGAGAAAACATTTACTACTGAGCTTTCTCCAACTATTACTCGTGAAATTAAAGGTATGCTTCGTAACGGTGAGTATTATCATGATCAATATGGCATGGACCCGCAACAACTAGAAATGGCTGAGCCGATCAAGTCACGGGATCTAGGATTCTCCGCTAGTGAGATTGTCACAACTGCACGACGCTTAGGCTTCAGTGATGTAAAGGTAGAATTTGATTGGTTTTTGGGTCAAGCTAAAGTCATGCATGAAGGCGCTTGCGGTGAAGTTGAAGTGATTAATTCTTATCTCACCTCACTTTTGCCTGTATCGTCCTCCTTTTTTAAATATCTTCGCTTCATTTTCATTAAGTGAGCATTTATGCTATGTCACCGCTTGTAATTTTTGGTCTTGGTTCAGTTGCTCGCTTAGCCTATAGTTGCGCAACCTACGAGCTGGGATTAGATGTTTTGGCCTTTGCGGTTGATTCTGCCTCGCACACTGATTCAGAGCTGTTTGGACTACCGGTTGTTGATGCTGAGTCTTTAGCGCAAAAATTTTCTCCAGAGTCAGCTTCAATATTTGTGGCAGTTGGTTATCGAAGTATGCTGAAACGTGCAAGTGTTTGGCAGCGATTTGCTGATGCCGGCTGGGATACCCCTTCTATTGTTTCTCCCCGTGCTTACGTGGCTGAGACTTCCGTAATTGGCCTAAACTGTCTTGTTATGGCTGGAGCTATTGTTGAGCCTGGCTCTTGCTTAGGGGATAACAACCTAATCTGGTCGAATAGTACGATATGTCATGACTGTAGGATAGGAAGTCATAACTTCTTTGCTAGTAATTCAACTATCGGCGGGGAAGTTACTATTGGCGATCGCAGCTTCTTTGGTTTCTCTTCCACTATCCTTCAACAGCGTTCTGTTGGATCTGATGTTGTGATTGCTGCAGCAGCACTGCTAACCCAAGACGCGACTAGTCTTGGTCGTTACATTGGTGTTCCCGCCCGGCGCGACAGAGATATTGATCCTACAATTGGTGTACGTATCTCTTGAGGGCTCTATTCAGTTATTGTATCTATGACTAGGCTCCCCCGCTCTCTCAGCTCTTCTAATCGTGTAGCAGTACTTCAGTCTAATTATATTCCTTGGAAGGGCTACTTTGATCTGATAGGCAATGTCGACATAGTAGTTATTTACGATCAAATGCAGTATACACGTGAAGACTGGCGTAATCGTAATATAATAAAGGCGCCAAATGGCTTGATGTGGTTAACGGTGCCAATCCACCAAAGTGGACGCTTTGGTCAGCGAATCTGTGACGCAGAAATTGCTGGCTCACATTGGGCGCGCAAGCATTGGAAAGCATTAGAAAGTGCTTACCGACGAGCACCCTATTATGAACAAATAGCTCAGTGGCTGTCTCCCATTTATTCTGCAGTATTAACTAATCGCCTGTCCATACTTAATCGTTGCTTCATTGAATCTATTTGTGCATATCTGGGTATAGAGACCCAGATAGTCGATAGCAGTCAATTGGAGCTTGTTGGCGATCGATCAGAGCGTGTTGCGCATATTTGTTCCCAGTTGGGTGCTAATTGTTATGTGTCAGGCCCGGCGGCACGCTCTTACCTTGATGAAACAGTTTTTAGTAGTAGGGGTATAACAGTGGAATGGTTTGACTATAGCAATTATGTTCAGTATCGCCAGTTGTGGGGTGAATTCTTTCATCGTGTATCTGTGCTCGATCTGTTGTTTATGTGTGGGTCAGAGTCGCCGTCTTACATGAAATTTAGTTCCTTGACTCATCACTCGGTGAAAGAGTAATCTTATGCGCCACAATGCTTCTGGTTATATGTTGATTGTTTTCGTGATCTTGCTTACAGTTTATGGACAGATTTCAATTAAATGGCGAATTAATCATTTGCCTGCTCTGCCATTGAATAGCTATCAATCCTTCGTGCGGTCAATGTATTTACTCGTTGATCCTATAATATTGTCCGGGCTTATGGCGGCATTGCTTGCTGCGATCGCGTGGATGAGTGTGCTAAGGAAATTTGATTTTGGATTTGCTTATCCTTTTATGAGTCTAACTTTCCCGGCAGCAATTTATGTAAGTTCTTGGCTCCTTGGCGAGGTAGTTTCTCTGCAGCGTACAGTTGGAATTCTTTTAATTATGATTGGCACTGTTGTTGCTGCTCGGGGATGATCAGGATTTGCTTTGGCGGATTCTCAACCCTTTATATCTTTCCTCTAATCCTGCTTGCCTCTCTGCTAAAGTCTCGGCTTAAGATGTTCTTTTTAGTGTGCCTTGGTATTATTTAGCCTGTATTCTTGAGGGCAAAACTCTTATGTCTCATCCGTTTCCTGAGGCTTCATTTTCGTATCTTGCCGAGAATGAAGAGCGCCACTGGTGGTTCCGTTCCCGCAATGAGATTATTTTGTGGGCATTGCGTACGAAGGCTCGGATGAATGGTGCTTATCTTGAGGTGGGCTGTGGCTCTGGTTTTGTCCTTTCTTGTATTTCTAGAAGTTTTCCAAGTGTTCGACTCTATGCAACTGAGTACTACGAATCCGCACTTGTTTATGCCAAGAGCCGAGTTCCTTCTTGCTCTTACCGTCAGCTCGATGCCGCCGTGATGAAGGATATCGATGCTTATGAATGCATCGGATGTTTTGATGTTCTGGAGCACATCGAGCGCGATACAAAAGTTTTGTCGAATTTTCATCGTGCCTTGCGTACAGGCGGCTACCTGCTGCTCACCGTTCCTCAGCATCCCTGGCTGTGGTCAGCTGCTGATTCTTATGCCCATCACGTCCGACGTTATACAGCCTCAGAACTACGCAGGAAGGTCAAGCATTCTGGATTTGAAATCTGCTACTGCACTTCATTTGTTTTTCTTTTGTTGCCATTGATGACTTTGCAAAGGCTTTTAATGCGCAATAAAACATACGAACCTGATGATGAGTTTAATATCAGTTCTATCCTGAATTTTGGTCTCTATCTGGTTATGCAGTTCGAGCAAGCATTGTTGTGCTTGGGGCTGAGATTCCCGGCCGGTGGCTCCTTGCTCTTGCTTGCACAAAAGCCATGATTCCTTTTAATAAGCCCTACCTTACTGGTAAGGAACTTCATTACATCGCTCAAGCCCATGCTCGCAGCCAGCTCGCAGGCGACGGCCACTTCACCAAGAAGTGTCACGCCTGGCTGGAGAAGACAACCGGCTGCCACAAGGCCCTGCTGACTCACTCTTGCACTGCAGCTCTAGAGATGGCCGCTTTCCTAGCCGACATCCAACCCGGGGATGAGGTCATCATGCCCTCTTACACCTTTGTATCCACGGCTAATGCCTTCGTAGTACGAGGCGGTGTGCCTATCTTCGTAGACATTTGCAAAGATACCCTCAACCTCGACGTAAGGCAGATTGAGGAAGCGATTTCACCCCGTACTAAAGCGATCGTTGCTGTCCACTACGCCGGTGTGGCCTGTGAGATGGACATGATCATGGCAATCGCCCGTAATTACAAATTGCTGGTCATTGAAGACGCGGCCCAAGGTGTCATGGCAAGCTATAAAGGACGTCCTCTAGGGTCAATTGGTGATCTGGGCTGTTATTCATTCCATGAAACAAAAAATATCATCTCCGGCGAAGGAGGCGCTCTGCTGATCAACAATCCTGAATTTGCCGATCGCGCCGAGATCATTCGTGAAAAAGGTACCAACCGCAGCCAGTTCTTTCGCGGCCAACTCGATAAGTATACCTGGGTAGATATCGGCTCATCCTATCTGCCGGGTGAACTGATCGCCGCCTTTCTATGGGCCCAGATGGAGGAAGCGTCGGCTATCACGTCACGGCGGATCTTGATCTGGGATCGTTACCATCGGGCTTTTCATGACTTAGAGCAATCTGGTCGTCTCAAACGTCAAAACATTGCTGCCGGCTGTGGCCATAACGCCCATATGTATTATCTACTCCTTGCCGACCTCGATGATCGAAGCCGTTTCATTGCCAGGCTCAAGCAGCGTGAAGTTAACGCGGTGTTTCACTATGTTCCCTTGCATGCGGCCCCCGCCGGCGAGCGCTTTGGCCGTGCTTCCGGTAGTTTGCACCACACTGAGGCCCTGGCGGAACGTTTGGTGCGCCTTCCCCTGTGGCCGGGCCTGGAAGATCAGCAGCAGCAGGTGATTGATGCTGTTGTATGGGCGTTGGCTTGAGCGATTGATGCTTTCCTCCTTTGCTTGCACCGCTGGTTAGTCATCATGGCTGCATCCTTTCTTCGCTTGATCAGGCGACACTCTCTGCTGGTTGTGCTTCTGTTCGCCATTGTAGCCTTTGCCGTATCAGTCCGCTTCTTTTTTAATGGCGGCATGATGGGACTGGACTGGTCCTTCCCTTATTTTTCTGGCGCGGCCAACTTTGAGCGATTGTTCGAATGGCGCATCAGTCCTTCGGATTATCAGCTTGCTCAGCAGCTCGCCCCGGCTGACTACATGCGCTATCGCCATCAGGCCACTGCCGATACTATCCCGTACGGCCTCAATAGCTACGGCTATGTTCTTGTCGCCGTTTTCGCCCGTGCGCTTTTTCAGGGACTGGGCGATGTGCAGTCTGTCATCGCCCTCCAGTTGGCAGTGCACGCCCTGATCAGTGCCTTGTTTCTTGTTTGTTTCTTTGCTGATTCGAGGAGTCGTATCGCCTTCGTTGTTCTGTATGTGGCCAATCCGCTTGTTATTTATCTCGCGACTTACCCCTTTTATTATTTCTGGCTCCTCCTTCCTTCGGTCTGCTGTGCGGCTCTCTTGCTCAAGCCTGACTGGGCGCAGTTGATCCTTCTGCTGGCTACGCCCTTGCTTCTGCTTGCTTTGCTGATCAGGCCGACCCCCCTTTTTCTCTGCCTTCTGGTCTACGGTTTCGCCTACCGCGCTCTGCCAGGCCGTCGCCTTTCCGTTGTCGTGCCTGCTCTTACGGTATTCATTGCCGGAGTGATTGCAATATCTGCCCTGAACCCGCGCCTGCCACCCTGGCACTCCATGTACGTTGGCTTGGGAGCGTATGCCAATGTTTCGAGCGTATCCACCCTGTCTGATGGGGAAGGCTACCGCTATTTCGCCGAACGCACCGGTATCGAGGTCTCTACTAGCCCGGTGAGTGGGAACTGGGGGCAGCCTGAGCTAATGAAGTCCTACGGCAATGTTGTTCGGGCTGGTTATGTGCGTGCTCTGCTGGCTCAGCCCGTTCGTGTGCTCCTGAATGCTCTGCTCAATCTCGGTCAGGTGTTTTCCGTCGGCTATATCGTAGATAGCCTTCCTCTCTCCTTGCTGAGTTCCTTGCTTGGCTGGTGTGTTGCTGCTTATCTCCTGCTTCGTGGCCAGATCCTGTGGGTGTTTGCGATTGTGGCTTCGGCACTCAGTTTCTTCTGGTATTTCCCACCCATACCAGCGTATAACTATGCGGCCTATCTTCTACTTGTATGCGCTCTGATCTGCTCATTGCGGCCAGTGGATCGACGGCAAGCCGATCGCTTCGCTTCAATTCGAAAATTGTGATCTTTT
>Ga0194130_10005197_pt1 | contig 15880 bp, 15 predicted proteins | sample TA2KigsurfametaG_FD_160084 | JGI IMG/M metagenome (GOLD analysis project Ga0194130, IMG submission 160084) | Freshwater microbial communities from Lake Tanganyika, Tanzania - TA2015050 Kigoma 12 surface | ecosystem: Environmental > Aquatic > Freshwater > Lake | place: Tanzania: Lake Tanganyika... | reverse complement strand
GGAGGGGGCCATGCGCTATTCGGAAACCATCACGATCGAAGATCTGGATACCGATCCCTTCCCGCATTATGCGCGCCTGCGCGCCGCTGATCCCATTGCACCGGTGCCCGCAGCCAATTGCTGGTTCGCCACCCGCTGGAGCGATATCGAACAGATCGCCCGCCACCCTGACTTCACCGCCGTCTCGGACGAGGCCCCGGTCAATGCCGCCTTTGGCCGCCCGAATGTGCTGACCTGCGAAGGCGAGACCCATGCCGCCTTGCGCGGCGGGATCGAGCCGCATTACCGGCCCCGCCGCGTGGCCGAGTATATCGACAGCCTTGTGCGCCCGATTGCCGAGGCCCAGCTTGCCGCCTTTCGCGCCTCAGGCTCGAATGACCTTTTGACCGAGTATTTCGAGCCAATCTCGGCCCTGGCCCTTGCGCGGTCTTTCGGGTTCATGGAGGTGGACACCCCGACCCTGCGGCGCTGGTTTCACGGGCTGAGCCAGGGGGCCATCAACTTTGAACGCTACCCTGCGCGCGATGCGATCTGCCAAGAGGTGGTGGCCGAGATCGAACATGTCGCCCTGCCGCTTCTTGAGCGCTTGGCCAAGACCCCGGACCATTCCCCCTTGTCGCACATGCTTCACTCCGGGATGGAACCGGGACAGGTTCGGTCGGCCGAGATGATCCTGCCCTCGGTCAAGGTCACGCTGCTGGGGGGTATGCAAGAGCCGGGGCATGGGGCGGCGAACCTGCTGGTCGGCCTGATGCAGAACCCCGCCCAGTTCACCGCGCTGCGCGCCGATCTCGACGCCCTCTTGCCGCAAGCGATTGACGAGGCGCTGCGCTGGATCGCGCCCATCGGCACCATGATGCGCACCGCAACCCGCGACACGCAGGTGAACGGGGTAAAGGTGCCGGAAGGCACGCCGGTTTCGTGCATCTTTGCTTCCGCCAACCGCGACGAGACGCGCTGGGACAATGCCGACGCCTTCGACATCTTCCGCCCGCAAAAGGCGCATATGTCCTTTGGCCAGGGCGCGCATTTCTGCGCGGGCAAGTGGTTTGCCAAGGCCCAGATCGAGGTGGCCATGCGCGTCCTTCTGGACGGTTTCCCGCATCTCGCCTTTGCCGATGACCCGCCCGAGTTTCGCGGCTGGGAGTTTCGCGCGCCCACCCATTGCCGCGTGGCACTATGACCTTGCGGGTGCGCCGAAACCCGGCATAACTGCGCCAAAGCCTGCAACGGACACCCCATGCCGATCGCCTATGTCTCACTGCCCGGTCGCGGCGCGACGGATGCCCTGATCGCCAGCGCCGTTGACCGCCTGCGCCGTTCGGGGCTGCGGCTGGCCGGGACGGTGCAAACCGATGTGCCGCGCGCAGGCCGGACGCTGTGCGACATGGAGCTGGCCGTCTTGCCCGATGGCCCGGTGTTCCGCATCAATCAGGACCGGGGCGAGGCGGCGCGGGGCTGCCGTCTGGATGGCGGCGCGCTGGAAGAGGCGGTGGTCGCGGTCGAGGCCCGCATGGCCGGGGCCGAGGTGCTGATCGTCAACAAGTTCGGCAAGCTTGAGGCGCAGGGCCGCGGCTATGTTCCCCTGATCGCCGAGGCGCTGGCCCGCAACATGGCGGTTCTGGTTGGCGTCAACGCCCTGAACCTGCCCGATCTGTTGGCCTTTTGTGAGGGGCTGGCCAAGGCCCTACCCCCCGACCCCGACGCCATAGCGGATTGGGTAGCCTCAACGGCGGCCGAACAGCGTTAACACAATCTTCAGCGAATCGACCTAAGTCTCGGGATGTCCACCCTTGTGGACAGGGTGCTGCTTGCAAATCACGTACCCAACCACACCCCAAGGCCCCGTCGGTCCCCAACCGGCGGGGCCGATCCTTATCCCAGCACCGCGCCCGGGTTCATGATCCCGGCCGGGTCAAGCGCTGCCTTGATGGCGCGCATCGCAGCAAGCTTGGCCGGATCACCATAGCGGCCAAGATCATCCACCTTCAGTCGCCCGATCCCATGTTCAGCCGAAACCGATCCGCTCATCTCATGCACCAGATCATGGATCGCGGCCTTGATCGAACCGCGGAGCGCAAGATCATCCTGTCGCGTGCGACCCCGCGCCGGAAAGACGTTGTAATGCAGGTTGCCATCGCCCAGATGGCCGAAACAGTTAATGCGGAAATCGCCCAATCCCGCCAGTGCCTGCGCGGCGCGCGGAATGAAACGGGGCACTTCGGACAGGGGCAACGAGATGTCATGGTTCGAGACCGCCCCCACCTTGCGGTTGGCCAGGGGCAGGCTTTCGCGGATCTTCCACAACCCCGCCGCCTGCGCTGCCGATTGTGCGACCACACCGTCGCCCACCAGACCCGCTGCCATCGCCTCGTCCAGCAGCCCCGCCATCAGCGCCTCGGCCCGCTCGAAGCCGGCCGGAAGGCCAAGCTCGACCAGCACCATCCACTCAGGCACCGGCGACAAGGGCACCGCAACCTCGGGCATGTATTCGGCCAGAAACTCTGGCCCCTGCCGATGAATCAGCTCAAAGGCGGAAATCATGCCGGACGCCCGCGCCTCGGCCATGGCCAGAAGATGGAGCGCCCCTTCGGGCGACGGCACCGCCAGAAGCGCGGTCGCCACGCTCGCCGGGCGCGGAAACAGCCGCAGGGCGGCGGCCGTGATGATGCCCAGCGTCCCCTCCGCCCCGATCAGAAGGTGCCGCAGGTCATAACCGGTGTTGTCCTTGCGCAGCCGCTTCAAACCCCGCAGCACGCTGCCATCCGGTAAAACCGCCTCGATCCCCAGACAAAGATCACGGGCATTGCCATAGCGCAGCACGTTGACCCCGCCTGCATTGGTGGCCAAAAGCCCGCCAACCCGCGCCGAACCTTGCGAGGCCAGCGACAGGGGAAAGAGCCGGTCGATCTTTTCCGCCTCCGCCTGCGCTGTGGCAAGGACCATCCCCGCCTCAACCACCAGAGCGTTTTCCAAAGGATAGGCCGTACGCACCGCCGCCATCCGTTCCAGCGACAGGATCAGCGGCAGCGGCCCCCGCTCCATGATCTGCCCGCCCACAAGGCCCGTGCCACCGCCCATCGGCACGATGCCGACCCGCGCTGCAGCACAGGCGCGGACAATCGCCACCACCTCTTCGGTCGTGCGGGGCCGGGCCACGGCCCCCGCCACCCCCTGCCAGCGACCGCGCGGCTCTTCCAGATCGCGCGGCTCGGGGGCGCGCAGCGTGCCTTCGGGCAGACGCGCGGCAAGATCGGCAAGAAAGGCGGGATCGGCGGGGTTCAGCATCGGGGCACCTCTGCCGCCTTCCTAACCCGGGGCCTGCCCGGAATAAACCCTTCAGGGGATGAGCGCCGGTTCCAGCACCAGAATGGTCGGCCGGCGCGGCAGGCTATCCAACGAAACCACCACCTCCGACCGCTCGGCAATCTCGACCTCGAAACTCGGTTGCATCCGCTTGATGAAGGACACCAGCCCATCGGCCGAGAACCAGTGCATCGGCAAGACCAGCCGGGCGCGGAACCGGTTGACCACGGCGGCCATGCTGTCGGGATCCATGGTAAAGCCGCCGTCCACCGGAACCATCACCACATCCAGCCGACCAATGGCCGCGTGCTGGGCATCCGACAAGACCTGATGCAGGTGGCCCAGATGCCCGATGCACAGGCCCGCCGCTTCGAAGATGAAGATCGAATTGCCATCCTTGCGCCCGCCCTCGCCAAACGGGCCACGCAGATCAGAGGTGACATTGCGCACCCGAAGATCGCCAATCTCTTCGTCAATCCGTGCGGGCTGGCCCAGATCTCCCCAGCCCCGAAGGACAAGGGGAATCCGGGGGTCTGGGGTATCGGTGTAATGGGTGTCATGCGCGATGTTCATCGTCACCACATCGGGCACCACATCTGGATTGCCGAGATAGCCGGTGTAATCGGTCACAGCCGATTTGCCCCCGGGCGTTTCCAGCGCAAACGAGGCATGGCCAAGAAAGCGGATGCGGACGCTGTCCTGCGCCAGAGGATCACCAAAGGCCGCCGGGATCACCCGCGCCTCGCCGGCGGCAAGCGCGATGCAGGCGCTGTCGCGCGGGGCATCGGCCAAGGCCGGTGCTGTCATCAGGGCAAGGGCAAGAAGCGAACGCATCGCCGAAAGGATAGCGCGATTTCTGCGCCTGTCACCTGCACTCCTTGTCGGCTTCGCCGCGCGTCGTGCGGGCAGGCGCGACGAGAAGCCGTAGGCGCACGAGGAGAGGCCGGTCAACCGACGTCGGTGCGCCCGCGCCGGTCATTCCTGAGGTTGGCGTAAAGCACGTGGTTGCGCCAGCGACCGTTGATCTGCAGATAGCTTTGCGCCACACCTTCATACTTGAAGCCGCATTTCTCCAGGACCCCGCGCGAGGCGGCGTTTTCCGGCAGGCAGGCGGCCTCGATCCGGCTGAGGTCCATCACCGCAAAGGCATGATGCACCGTGGCCAGGATCGCCTCGCGCATGTAGCCTTGGCGCGCAAAGGGTGCGCCGATCCAATACCCCAGTGTCCCCGCCTGCACCGGACCGCGGCGGATATTGTCCAGCGTGATCGCGCCCAGAAGCTGCTGGTCGGCGCGGCGGATCAGCATCAGGGGCAGCGCGGTGCCCTGGGTTTCTGCCCGCTGCGCCCAATAGACCCGGTTGGTAAAGGCGCGGCGCGACAGATGGTCATGCGCCCAGACCGGCTCCCACGGCATCAGGTGGTTGGCCGATGCCTCGCGCAGCGCCGCCCAAGCCCGCCAATCGCCGTGTTCGGGCAGGCGCAGCGTCAGCCGCTCTGCCTCGATCCGGGGGCGACGGCGGAACTTCAGCATCAGGCGGCCAGCCTTTGCCGGATTTCCTCCAGCGTCGGGGCCGCGTCGACCGGGCCATAAAGTGCCATGGCATTGTCTGCAGCACAAAGCCCTTCGCCATAGCCGCGCACATCTGCGGTGGTCACGGCGTCAATCTTGGCGACTGATTCCTGAATGTCGGGCACCCGGCCATAGATCGCCAGAAGCCGCGCAATGCGCTCGGCGCGGGAAGAGGGGCTTTCCAGCCCCATCAGCATCCCCGCCTTGATCTGTGCCCGTGCGCGCGCCACCTCGGCCTCGGTCATGTCATCGGCAGCGCGTTTCATCTCGTCAACCGTCAGGCGGCAAAGATCGCCGATCTCTTCGGCAGAGGTACCGGCATAAACGGTGATCTGCCCCGCATCCTCATAAGCGCCGGACTGCGCAAAGATCGAATAGCACAGGCCCCGCTCCTCGCGGATCTTCTGGAACAGGCGCGAGGACATGCCCCCGCCCATCACCATGGAATAGACCTGGGCTGCATAGACATCGGGGTGGCGATAACCCGGTGCATCAAAGGCCATGGCGAAATGCACCTGCTCAAGATCCTTGACCTCGCGCCGTTCGGCCCCCTTGAAGGTGGCCGGTTGTGATGCCTTTTGCGGCCGTGCGGTCAAACCGCCAAAGATCGCCTCGGCCTGCTTCACGATGGCGTCATGATCGACACCGCCCGCCGCCGACAGGATCATCTGGGCCGGGCCGTAATTGTCTTTGACAAAGGTCTGAAGATCGGCGCGGGCAAAGCCTGCGACATTGTCCGCAGGCCCCAGGATGGTGCGGCCAAAGCTTTGATCCGGGTAAGAGACCTCTTGCAGCCAGTCAAAGATGATGTCGTCGGGCGTGTCCAGCGCCTGCCCGATTTCCTGCAAGATCACATGGCGTTCTACTTCGATCTCTTTGGGATCGAAGGCCGGGTTCAACACGATATCGCCGATCACGTCCAAGGCCAGCGCCACGTCATCCTTCAGGATACGCGCGTAATAGGCGGTCATCTCGCGTGAGGTATAGGCGTTGATATAGCCGCCCACATCCTCGATCTCTTCGGCAATCTGCAAGGCCGTGCGCCGCTTTGTGCCCTTGAAGGCCATGTGTTCAAGGAAATGGGCAATCCCGTTCTGCGCCGCCGTTTCGTGCCGCCCTCCCGCCATCACCCAGATGCCTGCGCTGGCCGATTGCAGGCCGGGCATGTGTTCGGTCACGATTCGGAACCCATTGGACAGGGTGGTCAGGCGGGTGGTCAACGGGCAAGCCTTTCACGGATCAGGGATTGAATGGCAGAGAGGTCGTTCTTGACCCGCGTGACACGCTCGGGCCGATCAAAGAGATCGGCCATGCGCGGCGGCAGGCCGGGGCGGATCCCGGTAGCGGCCTGAACGGCATCGGGGAATTTCGCCGGATGCGCGGTGGCCAGCGTGATCATCGGGGTTTGGCCCAGATGTTCATTGGCAACCTTTACGCCAATGGCCGAATGGGGGCAAAGAAGCTCACCCGTTTCGGCCAAGCTGGAGGAGATGGTGGCCGATGTCTCACCTTCCGAACAGCGGCCCGAGGCGAAGGTGGCCTGCAGCTTTTGCAAGGCCGGGGCAGGAATGGCAAAGCCGCCAGATTTCATCTGCGCCATCAGCGCCACAACCGCCGCGCCATCGCGCCCAAGCGCGTCAAAGAGCGCGCGTTCAAAGTTCGACGACACCTGGATATCCATCGACGGGCTGATCGAGGGCTTCACGCCATTCGTATGGTGATCCCCTGCCGAGAGCGCGCGATGAAGAATGTCGTTCTGGTTGGTCGCCACCACCAGCTGATCAATCGGCAGACCCATCTGCTTGGCGATGTAGCCCGCGAAAATGTCGCCGAAATTGCCAGTGGGAACGGTGAAGGACACCGACCGATGCGGTGCGCCCAAGGACACGGCGCTGCTGAAATAGTAAACCACCTGCGCCAGAACCCGCGCCCAGTTGATCGAGTTCACCCCCGCCAGCCGCACCCCGTCACGGAAGGCGAAGTCGTTGAACATCGCTTTCACATTGGCCTGACAGTCGTCAAAGTCGCCGTCCACGGCAAGGGCATGGACGTTCGCCTCAGACGGTGTGGTCATCTGGCGGCGCTGCACGTCGCTGACGCGGCCATGCGGATACATGATGAACACATCGACATTGGCCAACCCCTTGAAGGCCTCCATCGCTGCCGATCCGGTATCGCCACTGGTCGCGCCGACGATGGTGATCCGCTCACCCGTCTTGGCCAAGGCTGCCTGCATCATCTGACCGATGAGCTGCATGGCGAAATCCTTGAAGGCCAAGGTGGGGCCGTGGAACAGCTCCAACAGGAAATGGTTGGGGCTAAGTTGCACCACGGGCGCGCGAGCGGCGTGGCCGAAACCGGCATAGGACTTGGCAATCAGGCCCTTGAATTCGTCATCGGCAAAGAAGCCGCCGATGAAAGGCTTCATCACCCGAAAGGCAATCTCTTCATAGGGCAGCCCCGCCAAGGCAGCGATTTCGCCCTTGCTCATCACCGGCACGGTTTCGGGCACATAAAGCCCGCCGTCCCGGGCCAGGCCCGTCATCATCGCTTCGCCAAAGGTCAGAACCGGGGCCATGCCCCTTGTCGAGATATAGCGCATCATCGCCCCTTAAACCGCCCGCGTCACACAGTCTGTCGCCTGATACGCCACACAAGCACCAGAGTCATCACCGCCCAGACGAGGGCCAGCGAAAACCAGGTGATGGCATATCCCCAATGATCGTTTGGTATAGAGGATGTATTCACCGGCACCGGTGTGATCCCGTTACCGGTTGGCTCACGCGCGACAATTAATGTCGGTTCCGCGTTCAGCTTGGCCGCCATGGCCGGAACATCGCGGGCAAACCACAGGCCGGTCTTGGTATCGGGCGGCGGGGTGGATGAGGTCGCATCAATCGGCCAATGCAGATTGCCGACCACGCGGGTCGCGCCATTGCCACGCGGCAGCGCCCGCGCCTCATCCTCGACAAAGCCGCGGTCCACCATGATCCGGCGGCCCTCGGCCGTTTCAAAAGCCTCGATCACCAGAACCCCGGGGCTTGCGCCCTTGATCCCGAACAGCACCTCGATCACATCACCGGTAAAGCGCCCCTCGACCGTCACCGGACGAAACTTGTCGGCGGCCGGGTCCGGCGCAGCCATCAGCGGCACCGGGGCATCGTGGATCATTGCCTCGATCTCGGCCAGAACCCCGGCCTTCAAGTGCATGCGCTGCACAGCCCGGAAGGCCCAAGAGGATCGGGAAGAACATCTTACGCAGCATCGCAGTCTCCAAAAGCAAGACGCGGGCCAGATGACCCGCGCCGCGCAAAGTTGCAAGATGGGATTACTGGCCCCAGACGTAGACAGCGGCAAACAGGAACAGCCAGACCACGTCCACAAAGTGCCAGTACCAGGCGGCGGCCTCAAAGCCCACGTGCTTTTCGGGGGTGAAGTGCCCCTTGTAGACCCGGATCAGGCAGACCAGCAGGAAGATGGTTCCAACCAGCACGTGGAAACCATGGAAGCCGGTCGCCATGAAGAAGTTGGCGCCATAGATGTTACCGGCAAAACCAAAGCCCGCGTGGCTGTATTCATAGGCCTGGAAGAAGGTGAAGATCACCCCCAGAAGCACCGCAAGGATCAGCCCAAGCTTCAGGTCACGGCGGTTGTTTTCATGCACCAGAGCGTGGTGCGCCCAGGTGGCGGCACAGCCGGACAGCAACAAGATCAGTGTGTTGATCAGCGGCAGGTGCCAGGGGTCGAACGTGGTGACGCCTTCGGGCGGCCAAACGCCGTCGATCGCGGGCGAAAAGGGGCCCATCGGATACATGGCGTGCTTGAAGAAAGACCAGAACCATGCCGAGAAAAACATGATCTCTGACATGATGAACAGGATGAAGCCATAGCGCAGGCCCAGTCGGACCACCGCGGTGTGATCGCCGACCTGGCTTTCGCGCACCACCTCGGACCACCAGGCGAACATGACGTAAAGCACGCCCGCAAAGCCGATAAGGCCCAGCCAGGGGCCTGACCCGTGCATCCAGAGCACAGCGCCAAAAAGCATGACAAAGGCCGAGAGCGCCCCCATCAAGGGCCAGATCGACGGCGGCAAGATATGGTAATCGTGGTTCTTGGCGTGGGCCATGGGGGTTCCCTCGTGTTTTCTTCTTGTCTCAGTTTTCCACTGTCGCAGACGGCGTGACAGCCGGGCCGGTCAGACCCGCCTGCTGCTCGGGCAGGGGTGTTTGGTGAAAGGTATAGGACAGCGTGATTTCCGGAATTCCGGCCGCTTCGGGGTTTTCAAGGATCGTCGGATCGACAAAGAACGACACCGGCATCACTATCCTCTCACCGGGTTGCAGAACCTGCTCGGTAAAGCAGAAACATTCGATCTTGATGAAATAGCCGCCGGCCTGATCGGGGGCGACGTTGTAGCTGGCGGTGCCGGCGATCGGACGGCTTGTGGGGTTATAGGCCTCGTAGAAGGCCAGCCCGTTTTCACCCAGCCGCACCGACATGGTCAACTGCTGGGGCGTGAATTCCCACGGCATGTCTGCAGCTGTTGAAGCGTCAAAGCGGATCAGCACGGTTTGGTCCAGGATCTGGTCCGGTGCAGCCTCGGCCACACCCGTCGTGCCGCCAAAGCCGGTGACCCGGCAGAACCAGTCATAAAAGGGCACGGCCGCATATGCGAGGCCCAACATGGTACAGGCCACCAGAACAAGCGATGCAGCGGTCTTTTTCTCAGGGCTCAGATTGGACATCATGGCTGGCTGCCTCCGGTTGCAGGCTGCGTGACGGTGCCGGTGTTCTTCTTGCCGTCATCGGCATGAAAGCGGGCGCCTTGGGTCACCTTGACCACGGTCAGCGCAAAGACCAGCACCACAAAGGCCGCCAAAACGACGCCAAGCCCAAGATTCCGCCCGAAGCGGCGGTGATGCATCTCATGTTCAACGCGCAAGGCCATCGGCTTAGCCCCCCATCACGCGCAGGCCAGCATCGGCCAGAAGCGCCACGAACAACAGGAAGAGATAGTAAAGCGAGAAGCGGAACACCGACTTTTCCACGCGGTAGCGATCCGCCTCGGCGGCCGTCTCATCGCGTCGCCAGATCGCCCAGGCCCCACGGAGGAACATCAGGTTCAAGATCAGCGCGGCCGCCATGTAGACCGGCCCGCCAATTGTCGTGAAAGCCAGCACGACCGAAAACGGCACCAGCGCCACGGTGTACCACCAGACATGCGCCCGCGTGGATTTGCGGCCGTGGGTTTCGGTCAGCATCGGCACCTTGGCATCGCCATAATCCGATTTCATGAACAGCGCGAGGGCCCAGAAATGCGGCGGCGTCCACATGAAGATCAACATGAACATCAAGAAGGCTTCGATCGAGACCGACCCCGTCGCGGCGACCCAGCCGATCATGGGCGGAAAGGCACCGGCGGCCCCCCCGATCACGATGTTCTGCGGCGTGATCCGTTTCAGCCAGACCGAATAGATCACAACGTAGAAGAAAATGGTAAAGGCGAGCAAAGCCGCAGCCATGAGGTTGGTCGCAAGGCCCAGCATCACCACCGAAATGCCCGAGAGGGCAAGGCCAATGGCCAGCGCTTCACCAGGTTCGACCCGGCCCGAGGGGATCGGGCGGCTTTGGGTGCGGCGCATCACGGCGTCGATATCGGCGTCCCACCACATGTTGAGCGCGCCGGAAGCCCCGCCGCCGAGAGCGATGAACAAGATGGCGCAGAACGCCTCGACCGGGTGCAAGGTCGCGGGCGCCACCAAAAGCCCCACCAGCGCGGCAAACACCACCAGCGACATCACGCGCGGCTTCAACAGCTGCACATAATCGCCAAAGCGGGCCTCGCCGCCGCCCTCATAAGACCGGATGTCGGTCATCTTCACTCAGCTTCCTTCCGGGAAAGAAGCGGCCCGCAGCCGGGCCGCCCTTAGGCAGGATCAAATGGTCTCAGTTCGACGCAAGTTGCAGGTTGCCCGCCTTGGCGCCTTCAACCCACTTGGCATAGGCCTCTTCCGACACGACCTTCACGGTGATCGGCATATAGGCATGGTCCTTGCCGCAGATTTCCGAGCACTGACCAAAGTAGATGCCTTCCTTCTCGGCCTTGAACCACAGCTGCGCAAGACGGCCCGGAACGGCGTCCTGCATCACGCCAAAGGCCGGCACCTTCCAGGCATGGATCACGTCGGACGCGGTCACCTGAACCACGATGGTCTTGCCTACCGGCAGAACCACGGCGGTATCGGTGGCCAGAAGATAAAGGCTGTCGTCATAGCCGTTGGCCGCCAGATCTTCACGCGCCAGCATGAAACTGTCGAAGGCGATGCCTTCTTCGGGATATTCGTAGGACCAGAACCACTGGTTGCCGGTCGCCTTGATGGTGATATCGGCCTCAACCTGCTTGAAATCCTGCTGCTTGAACAGTTCGGGCAGCGAGAAAGAGCCGATGAACACGAGGATCAACACCGGGATCAGCGTCCATGCCACCTCAAGCGGCGAATTGTGGGTGAAGCGGGCCGGGGTGGGATTGGCGCGGCGATTGTAGCGCACGATCACATAGACCAAGAGCCCGGTCACAAGCAAAGTCACCAAGAAAATGATGATATTGATCATGTGATCAAGGTTTTGCGCGCCTTGAGCCAATTCGGTTGATGCAGGCTGGAACCCCATGCCCTTGGGCGTCGGCGCCCCGATGACCTCAAGCGACTGCGCCATGGCTGCCGTTGAGAAAAGTCCACCAAGCCCCGTAGCGGCGAGACCAGCGCGTGAGATGAGCTGACGCATATTCGATTCCCGTTTCGTATGGCGACATTGCGCCCTATTGTCAGGCCTGCCCGAAGCAGGGGCAGAATCCCGTTGATTATGCGCAGGGTGAAACCACATTGAACGCATTATCTCAAGCGAAACCGTGCGACAAAGCGGCGCGAATTGACACAGATCAAGGTCGCCGCCGTGAAAGGCCCCAATGACCGACGCCCCCTTCCGACCCTTCGAGACCAAGCTTGACGAACAAACCGCCCTTTCGGTGCTGCGCAGCGCCCTAGCGGGGGCAGAGGACGGCGAATTGTTCCTTGAGCGCAAGCGCTCAGAGGCCATCGTTCTGGACGATGGGCGGATCAAAACTGCAAGTTACGACGCCTCAGAAGGCTTTGGCCTACGCGCGGTCAAGGGCGAGGTGGCGGGCTATGCCCATTCCACAGAAATCAGCGAAAACGCCTTGCGACGGGCCTCGGAAACGGCGCGGCTTGCGGTGGGTGACGGCGGCGGTGTTCTGGCGCCTGCGCCAAAAGGCACCAATGCCCGGCTCTACTCGGACCAGGACCCGATGGCAGATGCCTCCTTTGCGGCAAAGATTGATGTCTTGAAGGAAATCGACGCCTATGCCCGCGCCATGGATCGCCGTGTGGTGCAGGTTTCGGCCACCGTCTCGGCCGGGCTGCAAGAGGTGGAAATCCTGCGCCCCGAGGGGCTGCGCCTGGCTGACATCCGCCCCATGGCGCGGCTGAATGTCGCAGTCATCGTCGAAGAGAACGGGCGGCGCGAGCAGGGCGGCACCGGTGGCGGTGGCCGCTTTGGCCTTGCCCGGCTGCTGGAGCCGGGCCACTGGAAACCGCTTCTGCACGAAGCGCTGCGCATCGCGCTTGTGAACTTGGGCGCCACGCCCGCCCCGGCGGGGGTGATGGATGTGGTGCTTGGCCCCGGTTGGCCCGGCATCCTGTTGCACGAGGCGATCGGCCATGGTCTGGAGGGTGATTTCAACCGCAAGAAAACCTCGGCCTTTTCGGGGCTCATGGGCCAGATGATCGCGGCCCCCGGTGTCACCGTCCTGGATGACGGCACGTTGCCCGACCGGCGCGGCTCGATCTCGGTCGATGATGAGGGCACGCCCTCGGGCCGCAACGTGCTGATCGAGGACGGGCGGCTGGTAAGCTATATGCAAGACCGCCAGAACGCGCGCCTGATGGGGGTAGCGCCCACCGGCAACGGACGGCGTGAAAGCTTTGCCCATATCCCGATGCCGCGCATGACCAATACCTACATGCTGGGCGGCAAGGATGATCCGGCTGGTATTCTGGCCTCATTGAAAGACGGGATCTGGGCCGTGGGCTTTGGCGGGGGTCAGGTGGATATCACCAACGGCAAATTCGTGTTTTCCTGCACCGAGGCCTATCGGGTCAGGAATGGCAAGGTCGGAGAGGCTGTCAAGGGTGCCACGCTGATCGGCGATGGGGCAACCGCGCTGAAACACATCCGCGCCATCGGCAATGACATGGCGCTGGACCCCGGCATCGGCAATTGCGGCAAGGCCGGGCAATGGGTGCCGGTGGGCGTCGGCCAGCCGACGCTGTTGATCGGCGGGCTGACGGTGGGCGGGCAAGGCGGCTGACAGGCTGTCGGGCTTGCTGAGGGATTTTCTGCGAGCATCGGTCAGCGTCCAAATTTCCCTTTCAGCGCATCGGCAAAGGCGTTGGAGCCACCGGACGGCCCGGCGCTGGTGGGCAGGGGTTTTCCGCGGTTGGGCTGCGGTTTCGCCTGCCCTTGCCGATCGCCAAGCTCGTCGCGCGCGGCACCCGTATCGCGTTTCATCGACAGCCCGATCCGTTTGCGCGCCGCGTCCACCTCGACCACCCGCACCTTCACCACATCGCCGGCCTTCACAACCTGATGCGGGTCTTTGACAAAGCTGTCAGAGAGTTGGCTGACATGCACCAACCCGTCCAGATGCACACCAATATCGACAAAGGCGCCAAAGGCCGCGACATTGGTCACTGTGCCTTCCAGCATCATGCCGGGTTTCAGGTCCTTGACGTCTTCGACCCCCTCGGCAAAAGTGGCCGTCTTGAAGGACGGGCGCGGGTCGCGGCCAGGCTTTTCCAGTTCTGCCAGAATGTCGCGCACCGTGGGCAGGCCGAATTTGTCATCGACAAAGGCGGCCGGGTTCAGCTTTTTCAACGTCGCGCCATCCCCCATCAGCCTGCGGATGTCGCGGCCACAAGCCGCGACGATCTTGCGGGCAAGATCATAGGCCTCGGGGTGAACCGACGAGGCATCCAGCGGCTCTTTGCCGTCAGGGATGCGCAAGAACCCCGCCGCCTGTTCAAAGGCCTTGGGTCCAAGGCGGGCCACCTTCAACAGATCGCGGCGCGTGGCGAAGGGACCATTCTCGTCGCGGTGGGCAACGATGCTTTCGGCCAATGTCGGCCCAACACCCGAGACACGGGCCAAAAGCGCGGCCGAGGCGGTGTTGACGTCGACCCCCACTGCGTTCACCGCATCTTCCACCACCGCCTCCAAGCTTCGCGCCAACCTGTGCTGGTCAACATCGTGTTGATACTGGCCCACCCCGATGGCCTTGGGTTCAATCTTCACCAGTTCCGCCAGCGGGTCTTGCAAGCGCCGCGCGATGCTGACCGCCCCGCGCAAGCTGACGTCCAGACCGGGGAACTCCTTGGCCGCAAGTTCGGATGCTGAATAGACCGAGGCCCCGGCCTCGGAGACGATCACCTTCACCGGCTTTTCAGTGCCAGGATAATGCGCCAGAAGATCGGCCACCAGCTTTTCGGTCTCGCGCGAGGCCGTGCCATTGCCGATAGCGATTAGCTTTACCCCATGTTTGCCAATCAGTTGCGCCAGCGCCACCTGCGCGCTGCGCAGATCGTTCTTGGGCTGGAAGGGATAGACCGTATCAGTCGCGAGAACCTTGCCCGTGGCATCAATCACCGCGACCTTGACACCGGTGCGGATGCCCGGATCAAGCCCCATCGTCGCCTTGCCGCCCGCGGGCGCGGCCAAAAGCAAATCCTTCAAGTTGCGGGCAAAGACGTTGATGGCTTCCGCCTCGGCGCGTTCGCGCAGTTCGCCCATGAGGTCCAGCGTGAGCGAGGTTTTCAGCTTGACCCGCCAGGCCCATGCCGCTGCATCGCGCAGCCACAGATCGCCGGGGCCGCGCCCCATGGCATTGACGGCTGCGGCGCAGGCCCGCTCTGCCGGGCTGTCGCCGCGCGGGGCCTCGGGGTCAATCGCCAGATCAAGCGTCAGAAAGCCTTCATTCTGGCCGCGCAGCATCGCCAGAACCCGGTGGCTTGGGGCGGTGACCCAGGGCTCATCATGGGCAAAGTAGTCCGAGAACTTGGCCCCTTCGGCCTCTTTCCCCTCGACCGCCTTGGCCTGCAACCGGCCCACCTGTTTCATATGGCTGCGCAGGCGGCCCAGAAGATCGGCACTTTCCGACAGCCCCTCGGCCAGAATGTCGCGCGCGCCCTCCAGCGCCGATTTGGCATCCGGAACCGCCTCGGTCACATAACCCGCAGCCAGCGCCATGGGATCGGCGGCACGGTCGGCCAGAATGGCCTCGTAAAGCGGCTGCAACCCGTTTTCGCGGGCGATCATGGCTCGCGTCCGCCGCTTGGGCTTGAAGGGCAGATAGATGTCTTCAAGCTCGGCCTTGGTCGTGGCCTTGGCAAGGCCCAAGGCCAAGGCATCGGTCATCTTGCCCTGCTCGGTGATCGAGGCCACGATCGCCGCCCGCCGCGCCTCCATCTCGCGCAGATAGGTCAGCCGTTCCGCCAGAACCCGCAACTGCGTATCATCAAGCCCCTCCGTCACCTCTTTGCGATACCGCGCGATGAAGGGAACCGTCGCGCCTTCGTCCAGAAGCTGAATGGCGGCCGAAACCTGGCCCGCAGCTGCGCCGATGTCGGCGGCAATGGTCTGGGAGATTCGGGCAGTCAGAGCGGGGGTTTTGGGTCATGTCGGTCGTCCTTGAGGGGAGTGCGACCATAGCCCTGGGAAAGGGGAGCGCAAGAGGGGGGTGGCCAGGTGGCCACAAACCGAAAAGGCGCCACGTTGCCGCAGCGCCTTTCAAGGATGGTACCGACTCCCCGGCTCGAACGGGGGACCCCTAGATCCACAATCTAGTGCTCTAACCAACTGAGCTAAGTCGGCACTTGAGGGGCCGTTTACCCCCCCGCCCGCCCAAGCGCAAGAGGGGAATCGCCGCA
>Ga0194130_10005196_pt1 | contig 15880 bp, 9 predicted proteins | sample TA2KigsurfametaG_FD_160084 | JGI IMG/M metagenome (GOLD analysis project Ga0194130, IMG submission 160084) | Freshwater microbial communities from Lake Tanganyika, Tanzania - TA2015050 Kigoma 12 surface | ecosystem: Environmental > Aquatic > Freshwater > Lake | place: Tanzania: Lake Tanganyika... | reverse complement strand
GCACATCTGTAAAATATTCTGAAAATAATGCGTTTTCAGTTGAAGATTATATTGCAAATGAGGAATCAGATTCCTCTCATTCGTCGACCCCGGGTCGATCTTTTAGGCGTCGCCGTTCAGGTCCACGCAAACAAAGAAATAATCAAAAAGAAGAAGTTACAAAAGAAGTAACATCCATTACTGTTTCGGGCCCAGTACAACTCAGCGAGCTTGCGGTAATGATGGGAAAACAACCTGGACTTCTTATCTTGGAGATGCTCAAAAAGGGCGTTGCTCTTGCGCTTAACGATCTTGTTGCTGTTGATAAAATCAAAGAACTTGGCGTTGCGTTCAATATCGCTGTTGAGGCGATTGTTCCTGTGGTCACCGATGGTGAGGCTGCTCTTCGCTCTTCTTTGATTCGAAGCGAAGGAAAGAACCTTGTTCGTCGTTGGCCAGTTGTTGTTGTGATGGGTCACGTTGACCATGGTAAAACAACCTTGTTGGATTTTTTGCGAAAAACAAGTGTTGCGGCCAAAGAGCGTGGCGGGATTACGCAGCACTTAGGAGCTTATGAAGTTGAATCTTCGCATGGAAAGGTTGTTTTTATTGATACGCCTGGACATGCTGCGTTCACTTCTATTCGCGATCGTGGTGTTTCGGTTACCGATTTGGTTGTTCTGGTTGTAGCGGTCGATGACGGCGTAAAGCCTCAGACCGTTGAAGCCTTGCAGCAAGCTCAAAAAGCACAGTTGCCGATTATCGTTGCGATTAACAAGGTCGACAAGCCGCATACCTCTGATGATTTTGACCGCATTAAGCGTCAATTGGCAGAGCATGGCGTGGTTGCTGAAGATTGGGGTGGTTCTACCGTCATGGTTGGTATTTCCGCAAAAAGTGGCCAAGGTGTTGATGAGTTGGTCGAGATGATTGTTCTTCAAAGCCAACTGATGGATATTTTTGCTGATGCAACAGTTCCTGCACAGTTGTTTGTCTTGGAATCAAGAGTCGATCGTGGCTTTGGGCCAGTAGCAACGGTTATTCCGCTGTGTGGAACGATTAAAATTGGTGACACCTTTGTTTCCGATTCTACGTATGGAAAAGTTCGTTTGCTCATTAAGTCCTCTGGCGAAAAAGTAGCAGAAGTTGGACCTTCAATTCCGGTTCAGGTTATTGGCTGCAATAGTTTGCCTGGTTCGGGTGAAATTCTTAAAGTTGTTTCTGCCGAAGAGTATGCAAAAGCTAAAAATTCTGTTGGCAAGAAGTCCTCTGTTGCTGGAGCGCAAGAAAACGTTGCAGCAAATGAAGATCTTGGCGAAAGCATCAAGGTTATTATCAAGACTGATGCGCAAGGATCGAGCGATGGCGTTTTGCAGCTTATTGCACAACTTGGTGAACGTAATCAGCAACTCAAAGATCGTTTACGAGTCCTTTCATGCTCGGTGGGTGATGTAACTGAGGGAGATGTGTTAAGGGCAAGCGATGCGGGAGCAATGATTGTTGCCTTTACCGTCCGTGTTGACCGTAATGCTTCTGAATTGGCTCAGCTCAAAAAAGTTTCTGTAAAATATTTTGATATCATTTATCACTTAACTGAATTCTTGGAAGCAGAAATTGTTCGTACCAAGAAAGCAGTTAAAGTTCTCAAGCGTACCGGGAAGCTTGAAGTTCGCAAAACGTTTGTTCTCAAGGACAAAGGAATTATTGCGGGTTGCTATGTTTCTGAAGGTTCGATTTTCCGAAACTCTCGTGTTGTTGGGTATCGTGGTAAGCAAAAAATTGGTGAAGACGAGATTGTCAGCTTGCAGCGTGACAAAAAAGTTACCAAAGAAGTTGCAACCGGATACGAATGCGCTTTCATGTGTAAAGATTTCCATGATTGGCAAGTTGGTGACACGGTTGAGTGTTTCATCGAAGAACTCGTATAGCTTCTTGCAATAGTTGTTTTAGCTCTTGCAAGAGCCACTTTTCTGCATTATTTGATTGTTGCGAAAAAAGCATTCCTTTGACTTCCGCATAAAAAAATTGCCTATACTCGAATGGGGTTGTGTGGGTTGGTCCACACTTGTCTGTTATTTTATTGCCGGGAGGGGCTATGGCAACAAAAAGAAAAGTATCGAGTGCTGCTCGAAAATCAACCGTTAAACGTGTTGTAAAAAAAGCTGCTGTTAAAAAAACAGTTGTTAAAAAAGCTGCTCCAAAAAGAGTAGTTGCAAAAAAAGCTGCTCCAAAAAGAACAGCTGTTAAAAAAGCTGCGCCAAAAAGAGTAGTTGCTAAAAAAGCTGCTCCAAAACGCGCTGCTGCTAAAAAAGCTGCTCCAAAAAGAACAGTTGCAAGAAAAGCTGCTCCAAAACGTGCTGCTGTTAAAAAAGCTGCGCCAAAAAGAACAGCTGCAAGAAAAGCTGCTCCAAAACGTGCTGCTGCAAAAAGAACGGTAAAGCGCGCTGCGCCACGTCGTTCAGCGGTAAAAAAAGCCGCTGTTGTACAAGCAGCTCCTTCGGTCAGCGAAGCATCAAAAGCCTAAGCTTTTTTGGTTTTGACCTTAAACAAAAAGTCCTACAAATTTTTGTAGGACTTTTTGCTTTTTTACATTCGTAGTTTTAATTTTATGGAGTTCGAGCGGGCCTTGGTGATCGAGGCAGAGAAGACATAGATCCTCTTCGTGCGGTTGGCAAGGGGATTCGACCTCTTTCCGCGCGTTTAATATCCATTCGCGCTTCAAGGTTGGCTTGTGCTTGGTGAGACTCGATTGCTTCTCGAGCTGGCGGCCTTTTTGTAAATCGTTTACCAAGCTCTTCATCAGAAGGTAAACCTCCTGAGGGTTTGGTAACTTTTTTAAGCTTTTTTAATCGCTCAACTTCTTGTTCCAACGATTTGACAGCTGCTTTGCGGGCAACAGTGCGAGTCCAGAGCGTTCTTGTTTTATTCGCAAGGGCTTTACCGTTCTTTCTAGAACCTTTTTCCACCGAATCGTCTGCATACTTAAATCCTGTCTGGTTTGCCGCATCATACAATTTCTCATCACCGCTCTCTGATCCTTCAAGTTCGCTTAGCTTTGTCCTTGCAACTTCAAGGCGTCGCATTGCGTCATCGTTTTCTTGTTTTCTGCGAGCCTCAAGAGCGTTTTGAAGTTTTTTAAGATTGGCCATCGCGGTAGTTTTTTCAGGAGAGTCTTCTTGCGCATTAAGTTCTGCCATGGTTTGTGCGGTTGAGCGTGCAAGGGTGTGAAGCATTGCCGGTGAGAATGGATGGCTCGCAAGAACACCATCGCTGAGTTCTTTTCGTTTGAAGAGTTTTACAAAAGTGGTTGCATCGGTAGTTGGATCGTCAAGCAGCTCTGTGATTTTATCAATGTATTCAGTTTTATCTCCAAGGCGCGCTCTTGCTTTTTCTACAGCTTCTTTGTTTTCTTTTGAAAAAGATTTTGCTCTAACAGTGCGTTGAATTTTTATTGCTGCAGCATCAAGGTCTTTGTCAACAAGCTCATCGCGAGCGGCTTGCAGCTCTTCTTCCATTTCGCGAACTTTTTGGGCAAGTTTACGGTTGGTTTTTTCTACATCTTCTTCACGGTCCGTGTTTCTTTTTTGAGCTTTTTGTAATTCGTCTATCATTTCTTCTTGGTCAGCCTCGAGCTCTTCCACTTTAGCAAGAAGCTGCGCAAATTCAGCATCTCTGCTGCGGCGCAGTTGTCTGTCGCTATCCCGCTCAGCAAAAGATTTGGCAAGAAGTTTTCGTTGTTTTTCACGGGCTTTGAGTTCTTTTTTAAATCGCTTGTCATCATCATCATCATCAAGCTCATCTTCCCAAAAGCGTACCCTACGGCCGCGTCTTTCTTGCCAGCTTCTGCGAAGTTCAAAATCATCTTCATCAAACTGTGCAAGCGCCTGCATTCGTAGCGCTTCTTGGCTATCTTCAAGCATTGGGCGATAACTTCTTGGCGCGCGCATCATTTCATGGTCGCCATACAGCAGCTCTTCGGCGTAGCGATCGGCATGCTCTCTGGCCATTCCAATATCGTAAGGCATGGGTGAACCGTATGAAGGTTGGCGATAGCCGTCCATCGCGTACAAATCTGGATGTCCCGTCATTGAGCCATACATGTTTCTGGAAAACAGTTGGCTTGCAGCGGCTTCATCCGAAATTATTCCGCCATATTCGTCATAGCGTACTGGTGGCCATGTGTAGATCGAGCGCGAGCAAAATATCCCCAGAAAAAGGATAAACAAAAAATGCACGAGCGAATTTCTTTTTTTCACAAAAAATCTCCGAACCAAAAACCGGTTTTTCGGCTATGGTACGAAGATTTTTGTGCCTAGTTCAATACATTGCGCTCTTGCATTGTTTAAACGCTTATCCGATTGGTCGTGGATGTCGAGCCGTCATAACGTTTTTGCGAAGTAAAGCTGCGGCAGAACCTGGTCTTGTGCGTGCTTGCTGGCCCGAAGGGGTTGTAGCTGCAGTATGATGCTTGCGCAACAAGCTGGAGGCCAGATTTGTACGTGTTGCTGCTGGTGGAGGTGTAGGTGCTGGTCCAGCAGCAGTTGCATTTTGGGCTTTAAGTTTTTGCATCATGGTTCGCCAGCGACCCATGAATGCTCTTGTTCGATCATTCGCACTTGGTTCTTCTGGAGCAGATGTGGGCATTTCTGGGATGCTTGTGGTTGATGAATCGTCTGATGCAGAAGAACCGCTTACCGAGCTTGAATCGTCTGATTTTTGTTTTTTTCTAGCAATTCTTTCAGCTCGTTTTCGTGCCCATTCTCTTAGAATTTCTTCTTCAGCTTGCTTTAATTTCTGGCGAGCTTTTTCTAAATCTTCGCGCGATCCTGTGTATTTTATTCTACGGCGTCTTGCCGGCACAGTTCTTAGCATTGAGCTTGCAGGTCTGCGTGCTGCAGTCGAACCAGCATCTGAGCTTGTGCTTGGACGGCGAGAAGGGGTCGTTGCTGGAGTTTCTGGGGCGATGGAGACTGTGCTAGAACCTGTTTCCAGCGTCAACGCGGGACTTGTGCCTGCGCTTGCAGATGGCCTTGGGCGAGAAGCGGGGGCAGAGGATCTTTTGAGTTCTTCAAGTTCAGCTTCTAGCCCGGCTTTTTCGCGCTTTGCAGATTCAAACTCATCTGCTTGCTGCGCTCTTCTTGCGTCTGCTTCGGCAGCCATTTGAGCGTTTTCAAGCTGTTGGCGAAGTTCGGTTGCCTCGGCAGCTTGTCTTTGTGCTTCTGCAAGCTGTCTCTCGAGTGTTGCTTTCCGCTCTAATTCGTTTTCAATTCTTCTCTCAAACGCAGCACTTCGCTCCGCTGCGGCCTGAGCAGCCCCGATAAGCATTTCTTGTTCAGCACTAAGACTTTGAATCCGGGCAGCAGCAGCTGCAAGTTGGTGTGCGGCATCAGGGTCTCCATCTTGCTGTGCGGCGCGCAACCGTGCGGCTTCTGCTTCTGCCGCTTGGAGCCTTTGGGTAAGAGTTCTTTGCTCAGCAGCGCGGTCCGCTTGCTGCTGCCTAAGTGCGTCAAGTTCGGCTTGGCGTTGAGTTGCTTGAGCGTTTGCTTCTTCCTGCGCAGATCTCAATCTTGCCAATTCACGTTCTGCCGCTGCAGCATTTGCCGCAGCCTCCGCAGTTTGCTGTTGAAGTCTTACCTGTGCATCTCTTGCTGCGCTTGAAGCTTGGCTTTCTTGGGCTGTAAGTTCCTCTCGAAGCCTTGCAAGTTCTTGATTGCGTTCTTGAATTTGGCTTTGCAATGCGGCGGCGGCTCTGTCTGCGGCGGCTCTTTGTTCTGCGGCGGCTCTCGTTCTTTCTTCGGCGGCGGCTCTTTGTTCTGCGGCGGCTCTCGTTCTCTCTTCGGCGGCGGCTCTCTCTCTCTCTGCGGCGGCTTCCCGTTCTAATTCTGCAACTCGAGCTTGGAGTTGTTCAGTATTTCTCGCTGCTTCTGCGGAGGTGCGACGTGCCCTTTCTTGAGCTCTTTGTGCGTCTGCTTGTGCTTGGACTGCCTGGGCTTGCAGGCGAGCCACTTGATCGGTTTGAGCTTGAAGTTGTTGTTCTAACGCTCTTTTTTCTTCGTCCGAGCTGCGTGATGTGCCACGTAGCTGGCTTTGGAGCTCTGCATTTTCAGCTCGGGCTTGTTTCAGCCTTTCTGCAGATTCTTGAGCTGCGCGACGGGCACGGGAGGCTTCTGCTTCAGCGTCTCTTTTTGCGAGTTCAAGTTCGTCGGCTCTGCGCTTGGAGTCTGCAAGTGCGCGCTGCGCATCTGCAGTTTGAGCCAGGGCTAACTGGCGAGCACGTTCGGCTTCAAGTTGGCGTTCTTGATTAGCCGCTGCTTCCGCCTCGGCTCTTCGTTGTTTTTCAGCCAGGGCAAGGGTTCTTCGTTGTTCTTCAGCTGCAGCGGCTCGTTGTCGTTGTTCTTCGTCAGCTGCAGCGGCTCTTAGTTGCTTTTCATAGATTTCTTGTAATTGTTCTGCCGTAGGGCCACTTGATTGATAACCCGGAATTCTGGCCGCAATACTTCCGGGAGAAGGGAGTGATGTTGCTGCAATCGATGCATCAACCCTAGATCGACTTGACGGAGGTGGCGGAGGGGGGGTTCTTAATGATGAAATCACATACTCTCGTGGTTTTGTTGGTGGTTTAGCGTAGACTCGCGATGGCACTTCTGCAGTAGGTCGACGAGGCGTTTGCCCTCGTCGTTGGTCTATAGCGTTCCAAATAGCAGTGGGTCCACGGTGTTTGTATGTTTCCAAAATCGCATCAACTTTAGGCGATCCTGCTGTACGACTGATCGCTGGTTTAAATCGATCGACGGGAGTGCTAAGTCGGGCATTTAGTTCTGCAATTTCTCTTTCGTTTAATCCATTGATGTCTTCTTCTAGTCCGCCAAAACATGAAAAAGTTGTAACAAAAAAAATAAAAAAAAGGAGCAAAGAATGATTGTTTTTCATGTCAATTTCCTTTGAAGTGTTGGTTTTTCCAAATTTATAACAGCCCAAGTAGTGTTTGTAGTCATTTGTTATCATCCGATTTTAGATAAAAATACTCTTGATAGCTTCTCAAATTCATTCTGCTGATTGGTACAATTTTGAGGTTTGGGTGCTTTTTGCAACTCTTCTTGTGCGCGCAAACTGGCTCTGTGTTGACTTTTTAAGCGCGTTGTGAAAAATTGACTTTATAAAAAACGAATTTTCACGAAGGTGTAAAAAATGATTGTTCGCGAGATTGCCAAAGTTGTTTTGCGCTATGCACAAATTTTTCAGGTCGTGAGTATCCAGGGGCCGCGGCAGTCGGGAAAAACAACGCTTGCGCGTCAGCTTTTTCCTCAGTTGCCGTATGTTTCGCTCGAGAATATCGATATTCGTAGAGAGGCGCTTTCTGATCCGCGCAGTTTTCTTGAGCGTTACAAATCGGGAGCTATTTTTGATGAGGTTCAAAATGCCCCAGATCTTTTGTCGTACTTGCAGCAAATAGTCGATGAAGACCAGGCTCCGGGGCGGTTTGTTGTTACTGGTTCGCAAAATTTAGCTCTTAGTCAGACCGGTTCGCAGTCTTTGGCTGGGCGGGTTGGGGTTGTGACGTTGTTGCCGCTGAGCCTTAAAGAAATTAATTCAACTCAAGAATGGCAAGAGCTTGTGCTGAGAGGGGGGTATCCGCGAGTTACCATGCTTAATCTTGCCCCGCATGAATTTTTTCCATCGTATGTTCAAACATACGTGGAGCGAGATGTCAGAAATATTTTGAATGTGGGAAATCTTGTGGCGTTTCAAAATTTTGTTCAACTGTGTGCAGGCCATGTTGGTCAAGTGATAAATTACACATCCCTAGCGCAAGACGCGGGGATTTCTGTTTCTGCTGCGCGAGAGTGGCTGTCGGTTCTTGAAGCAAGTTATGTGATTTTCAGGCTTCCAACCTATTTTAAAAATTTAAATAAACGGCGCATAAAAATGCCCAAACTTTATTTTTATGATACTGGCCTTGCGGCATATCTTTTGGGTCTGCAGACGGTTGATATTTTGAATAATTATTACCGTAAGGGAGCGCTTTTTGAAAATCTTATCATTCTGGAGTTGATGAAAAGTAAGCTCAACAAAGGGTTGTCGGCGCAACTTTCGTTTTGGCGTGATTATTCAGGCGTTGAGGTTGATTTGATCATCGAAGATCGAACGGCACTTGCGGCGGTTGAAATAAAATCTGGAAAAACGTTGCATCCGGATGATCTTAAAAATGTAGAAAAATTTGTTGAAATGGAGCCTTCGGCAACAATGAATGTGGTGTATTCCGGAGACGCTCATTATTTTGGTAAGGTTCAATGCGTCAACTGGAAAAATATCGAAAAATTAATCCCGTCTTGATGTTTATTCGATCATTAGCGCTTTGATCGCATCACTCAGCTGTGCGTCTGCGTGCGCAAGTGGATTTGCAATCGCGTAGAGCGGAAAGCTGAAAATTTCTTTTGCGTGTTCATAGTTGCGAGCCGAAAAGCGAATTGCGTACTGAGCTTCTGGGTGCGATTCTAAAAATAAATAACTGCTTTTTATTCGCTTACTTGTGCCAGATTTTACTTCAACAGGAACAAGCGATTGATTTAGTTGAATCACGTAATCAACTTCGGCATCGCTTCCTTTTTGGTCTTTGCGCCAATAAAAAAGAGGTTTTTTTCTTGAAGGCGGCGCATACGCAAGAAGCTCTTGGCCGACAAAAGATTCTACCACGGCGCCGTTATTTATAAACGCAATCGATGGATCGATAATCCATGATGCGATATCAAGTCCAAGTGTTGCCAGGCATAATCCAGTATCCAAGAAGGCGATTTTAAAATCATCCAAATCGGCTTGAGCTCCCAGGGGAAGTCCTTGCGCTGCAGTTTTGAATATTTTGTGAATAAGACCTGCTTTTTCTAGCAAATCAAGCGCGGGAGCAAGCTCTCGCTTTTTGTATTCACCAACTCGTGAAAACATAAATTTGTTTCCGATTTGCCCTATCGCATGCTGGAAAAGAATTTCTAGATACTTAATTTGGTGTTTTTTTGCATACTTACCAAAATCTTGTTGATATGCATCCAAGAGCGAGTGGTGAATAGTGCTCACCGTCTGCAAAGAAGTTGTCTTAAACCAGGCATTTATCGCTTCTGGCATTCCGCCAACAACAATAAATAATGCGAGTTCATTCATGAGGGTTGTATGCAGCTCTTCAAAAAGTGGTTCGTTTGTTGTTTGTGAAAGCAGGGTCTTTATCCAGAGGTATTTTTTTTGAGCAGCGAGAAATTCCAAAAATGAAACTGGATACAAATAGAGCGAACTTACTCTGCCGACAGGAATTCCTACCTGCTGAATAGCAAATTCCAATAGCGACCCAGCTGCGATGACGTGTAAATCTGGTATTTGTTCATAAAAATAGCGAAGGCAACTAATGGCCTGAGGAACTTGTTGAATTTCATCAAAAAAAAGGAGCGTTTTTCCTGGGATAATTTTTACAGATCGGTGTGTCGAGAGTTGCAAGAGGATTCTATGAACATCCATGTCGCGTTCAATAATTTTTCGTGCAACTTCATCTTGCTCGAGATTGATTTCAACAAAAGAGTCAAATTTTTTTGCAAGCGCTCGAACAGCATAGGTTTTTCCTACTTGGCGCGCCCCTCTGAGCAGCAATGGTTTTCTGAGTTCATCTTTTTTCCATTCTGCTAAAAAATAATCAATGATACGCTTCATTTTTGTTGGCCCATTTGATCAGAAACAGGGTTTAAGTATAAAAAAGACGGTTGCTTTTTGCAATTTATGTATAAAAAAGACGGTAACTTTTTGTAATTCATGTACAAAAAAGACGGTTAGTTTGTTGTTTTGATATAAAAATAAGAAAAAACGATGTTTTTATGTAATTTTAAAAAGCTGATTTGCATGATACGAGATATTCTTGATGTCAGAATTGAGTTTTGTTTGTTTGATTATAAAAATCGTAAACAATAATTTTTGGCTTTCGCCTTGTATGGTAAGCCTCTATTTTAACGAGTTTATGATTTTTTACCGAAAATAAGTGATCGTGTGATACACTTGCCTGCAAGGTGAGGGTGTAACATAAGGTGTGCAAAAATGGTGGTAGAAAAAATTGGTGTCGATCTGGTTGCTCAGGGGCTGTTAACCGAGCAACAATTGGATGCTTTTTTGCAGCAGTGCGTACAAGAAAAAAAACGATTACATACAGTTCTTTTGGAAAAAAAAGTGATTGCAAAAAACGATTTGTTGCAGTCGTTTGCGCGTGTTTTTGGGATGAAAACGCTTGAGACCATTACCGAAGAAATGGTCGAGCCGCGCGTGCTGAGTAAAATTCCACTTAAATTTTTGCGTACACATTTAATTATGCCGGTGGTGGTCGATGGTAAGCGTCGATTGGTAACGTCTGATCCTATGGACCTTGAACCACTTGATGATTTGTCGTATCTGATTGCTGTAGAAGCCGACCCGGTGTTGGCGATCGATGACATTGTGCGAGAGAGCATCAACAAATTTTATCCATTCGAGACCAGCTCAGAGATGATGGACGAGCTCAAAGCAGGAGAAAGCGAAGAAGATTTTGATCTTGATGCTATCGAAGAACGCGACATCATGGAGATGGCAAATGACGCGCCGATTGTTAAATTGGTAAATCATCTTATTTTCCAGGCGGTCAAGGAAGGAGCATCTGATATTCATATCGAGCCCTTCGAAAAAGATTTGAGCATCAGATACCGTATTGACGGGGTGATGTATCAGCGAACAATGCCGCCAAAACGATATCAATCGGCGATTGTTTCGCGTATAAAAATTATGGCAAACATGGACATTGCCGAAAAACGACTTCCTCAGGACAATCGTATTCAACTTAAAGTCGCCGACAGACCAGTTGATCTGCGTATTTCTGTGTTGCCCTGCAATTTTGGTGAGCGCGTGGTAATGCGTATCTTGGACAAAAGCAAGGGGCTTTCTAGTCTTGATACATTAAATCTTTCCAAGGAAAATCTGGCGATTATCCAACGCGCGATCGAGCGACCAAATGGGATTGTGCTGGTGAGTGGACCTACCGGTTCTGGTAAAACAACAACATTGTATTCTTTGCTTTCAAAACTCAATTCTCCCGATGTGAATATCATCACCGTAGAAGATCCTATCGAATACACCATCGCGGGAATTAACCAGGTTCAGGTGCACGAAAAAATTGGGTTAACTTTTGCAAATGCATTACGATCTATTTTGCGGCAAGATCCAGATGTTTTGTTGATTGGTGAAATTCGAGATGGCGAAACAGCACGGATTGCAACTCAAGCATCATTGACGGGTCATTTGGTTTTTAGCACCATTCACACGAGCAGCGCTCCAGGAACCATTACACGGTTAATCGACATGGGCGTAGAACCATTCTTGGTGGCATCATCACTTGCGTGTGTTATTTCGCAGCGGTTGGTGCGCAGATTGTGCGAAGACTGCAAGGCGGTGCACAAGCCAAGCGAAGCGCAACTTGCGCGTGCCGGAATTTCTGAGCAGCTGGCCAAAGAAATTACTTTTTATAACGCCGTTGGATGTGATCGCTGCTTTAAAAATGGCTACAAGGGACGAGTTCCATTGTTCGAAGTCATGGAGGTTGGGCAGGAACTTGCAGAGTTGATATCTCAACACGCCGAAGCGGGAATTATTAAGAAAAAAGCGAGTGAGCTTGGGATGGTACAGTTGGTTGACGATGGTGTGCGGTTGATTCGTGAAGGGCTAACGACCATCGATGAAGTTTTGACCGTTTCTGTGGCAGACTTGTAGTGCGCGGAGTGGGTTGCGTGTTATGACAACTTTTGCATCTCAGTATGTATGGTCAATTCGAGCTTTTTTTATTTGCTTGAGTCTTGTTTTGGTGAGTTATCATCCATCAATTCAGCGCAGTGTTATCGATTCGCTTGTGCATTCGTTTGAGCGCGATGCACAAGCAAAACTCGAATCTTCTAGCGCGGTTTTTCATCTCGTTCCGGGAAAAGTGATTTTCAGCGATGTTGTTGTAAAAAAAAAAGACGAGGCATTCCCGGTTCTTCTTGCAAAAAAAAGCAGCATTGATTTTGCACCATTTCAAAGCATCGTTTGTGTGAAATTTGTATTCCAAGCAGCTGTTTTTGGCCTGCGACTGCCACTTCATCGAGGGATAGATGGCGTGTTTGATGTTATTGATTTGTTCAAAGAACTTTTGAGTACAAAATCTGCACACATTTTGCTTCGTACCGTAGATTTACATGGTTTGTCGATAGGAAACATTTCGGGTGCTGTTTCGGTTGAGTCAAGCAACGAATATGCAGAGGAAAAAACAAATGTATGTGTGGATTCTGGAACATTTCTTTTTCCCGTAGACATGAACAAAAAATATCCTTCTCGTATTGGGAAAATTGGGATTACTGTGCCCGGAGTTGATGGCGTACGTAAAATTTATGGAGAGATCGTCGGAAAGGGCGATACGTCAATTATTGCGTTAAGAGAAGGTGAATCAGCGCGCATGGTTATTGAACATACCAAGGGACAGGTAAAATATCGCTGTCTTGCACCACTTGATGATGTTGTTGCGTGTGCTGCGGCGCTTTTCCCCGAAGAAAAGATCGATAAAAAATATGCAGGAATGAGGCCCAAAATTCATGGGTATGACGTAGTGGTCAAGTTTCGAGGTGCTTACGAGCCAGATTCAAAAAAAGGGAACTTGCAGTGGATTATTCACCACATGCAGAGCTCTAAAAAACAACAACTTATTGGAGTTGCTCGGCACGAAGACAAGGCATTTACGTTGCATGGGGATTTTAAAGATTCGGACAACTCGGTGATCACCTTTTCTGCTGCTGGTGATGTTCGGCAAAAAAAATGGCATTTTGATCTAAAGAATTTAACGAAAATGACATTACCATTTGGAGCGCAGGTTGAACCTGGTGATTTTACCGTCAAGGGGAAGCGGGGTTTATTGGGAAATGTTTTTGGAGGATATTCTGTTAAGGCGTTGTTTGGTCGTGAGCGCGAAAATAAACAGCTCGCTGCAAAAGGTATTTATTCGTATCACGATGACTTATTTTCGATTGTAGGAAAAATAAATGATCGCGTTTCCTTTTGCTCCGCCAACTGTGATGATGGGTTTAAAATTAAGCGAGCAGCACTTTTGGATGAAAAAAATAATGCAGAGCTTTTTTTGCGAAGTGATGACGCAACAGCAGGTCGATTGACTGGAAAAATCAAAGGAAAAGCGCTTGCGGCATTATTGCCTTTGCAGCTTAAGAGCAAAATTATTGGTGATTATGGGTATTTGGAGTTGGCCTGTGATCAATCAAAAATGCCAGAGCGGTGCAGCGGGACAATAACTGTTAAAGATGCATCGTTTTGTGTTGGCGGAAGTTCGAATGCCTTTCTTTCTGCAGGAATGCAATTTGATATCGATTTTTTATTGAATGCAGCAACTTTTTCTGAGATTGAGCTACAAAGTGCGTGTGGTTTTCTGGTTTCTAAAGAAATTTTATTGAATTGGGGCGATCGGGGAGTGTTGTTTGCGCATATTCCATTTGGGGTGCGAAACTTTTTGGTAAATCGAGGGAAAGATTTTTACGTGATTGTTGATGGTGATTGCGCATTTGATTGGGTTGACGGAGGAAGGCATTCGGTTGATGGATCATTTATTATAAAAAAATCCAATCTTAACAATCTTCCGTCCGATGATTCCGGGCTTAATGAAGGTGGATTGTATTCAACCTTGCTTAAAAAATCAGAATTTTTTGGCGTTGATGGAGCAATCACGATTAAGACTCAAGAGCCGCTGAGTGTTAATCTTCCCATATTGCGTACAAATATTCATATTGATGCAAAAATTGATATTGGAATCCAAGGTGGTGGCAGTATTATTCCAAAGGTTTCAGGAACGCTCAAGCTGGATGGTGGCGAGCTGGATATTTTGGGAAGAAGCTTGCGGATAATGCGAGGGTTGATACATATTCTGCCAGCTCAAAACGATAATCCCCTCATTGATTTTCTTGCGTATACAAACATTAAGCAGTATCGAATAGCAATTCATGGCACGGGAACATTGCAACGTCCTCACTTTGTTTTTGAATCAGCGCCGCCGCTTTCGCAGGAGCAAATAATTGGACTGATGCTTTCTGGTGTCGAGCATGCTGATATAAATCAGCAGCTACCAGGAATTTTTTTGCAAAATATTCATAAAATTCTGCAGGCCCCAGAAAGTGGGGAGAAAAAAAACCTCTTTCAAGCCTTGTTTAATTCATTGAAGTATATTCAATTGCTGCCGTATCAAGATGATTTGTCTTCACAAAAAACCGTCAAGGCGCGGCTGAATGTTGACCTTGGGCCTCACTTGCGAGCGCTTTTTCACAAAGACATACTGGGAAAAGAGGCTATTGCACTGCAATTTGAGTACGATGTAAGCAACGACGTTTATTTGAGGTTTTTGCGACAAGCGTCTGGGTTTGTTGGTGCCGAAGCTGAGATGCGATTTAAGTTTTAATATTTCAGGGAGCGGTCTGATTTCCTCCTGAAAATAAAGACGATCATTTTAATGTATTTAGTAAAAATGCTTTATTGATCAGAGTATTTGTTCTCTTTTTTATTGATTTTTTTCTCGGCGGTTTTCTATTATAAAAGTATGGATGTGACCTGCGGTGTGATTTTGAGCACAAGGGTATAATATTTTGAATTTTTGAACTGTGGAAAAGATGAGATGAATAAAAAATGGTATTTATTGATCGGGTTGAGTCTTGCCACAATAACGGTTGATGGAACAAAAGACTCGCGATTAGAAGAGTTAAGAAGAAGACCCATTCTTTTTGGTGTTGATATTTCAGCAAGAGAGCTTGAAGAGCAATTAAAGCGAAAAACAGAAAAAGGTTCTTCTCCTGGGCCACATCCCGCTCGAAGAATTAGGGTTTGGAGATCTTCAGATGAAGAATCGAAAAAAGATGACGAAGAGGGCAAAGAATAAGTTGGGGTATTTTTCTAAGGAGTAGGGTATGAATTTCAAAGTTATAACCATGTTTTTGTTTACGGTTGCTTTTGGTTTGAGCGCACAAGGTCAGCAAGGTGGCTCGTCTGTGGCAATTCAGCAGTTGCAGGAATCGTATGATGCTGCGCAGCAAGTTCAGGATGCTGCTCAAAAGGGATACGATAATACCAGCGGCCTTGATAAGGCAAATGCGCTGACGTTATTAAATTCCGCAAAAGATGCTGCTGCAAAAGCAAAGCAAGCCTTGGATCGAGCTCGAGCGATTGCTTCAAATGCCAAAGCACAAAACGCTCAGCAATAAAAAGTTTAAATAACAAAAAAGAGGTCGGAGTTTTATTTCCGACCTCTTTTTTGTTGATTTTTTAGTAACGTGCTAAATTCAACATTTGAGCGAGAGATAGATTTTGTCTTTGATGTGAAGCCATCATGAGCTCGGCATAATAATAATCACCGAGATATTTTTTTGCTTGAGTAAAAGTAATTTTTGCGTCTCTGAGTGGCTTTATTATTTGCTCAAGTTGTTGTTTATCTGAGCGTGCATGCACGGATCGAAGTGTTCCGGATTCTGTTGCTAAGATTTCATCGCATAAGATTATTTCTTCGTTTACAAAGGCTAAAAGCTGTGTATTGTCTCTGAGGCGAGAAACCGTTGTTTTCTTTGAGAGCGCGAAAAGTTCGCGATCTGAGTATGTATCTGCTTCTTCTCTAGCTTGATCGTGTCTTGAGACTCTGTGGATACTTCTTCTGTCGCTTGGTGAAAATTCTGGGCTGACTACTCGACCAGGGTATTTTTCTGGAGAAACAATAGAATCAATATCTGTGATAGTTAAAGCTGAACCAACAGAAAAACCTGAAGCTGGTGCTCTTGGTGGGCGTTGTTCTGCGATGGTATGTCGTCGTTCTCGAGCGCGTCGAGCAGCTGCTGTT
>Ga0194130_10005184_pt1 | contig 15914 bp, 13 predicted proteins | sample TA2KigsurfametaG_FD_160084 | JGI IMG/M metagenome (GOLD analysis project Ga0194130, IMG submission 160084) | Freshwater microbial communities from Lake Tanganyika, Tanzania - TA2015050 Kigoma 12 surface | ecosystem: Environmental > Aquatic > Freshwater > Lake | place: Tanzania: Lake Tanganyika... | reverse complement strand
TCCGACCCAATGAACGCATTACCAAAACTCAACCGGTTGAGTCATCAATCCCTCGTCCGTTTATTTCCCATGGAGGATCATCATGAGTACCCTAGAAACCTTTGATGCAGTAGTCGTTGGCGGCGGGCCTGCAGGGGCAACCGCAGCTGGTGATCTTGCCAAAATGGGACATACCGTTTTATTGCTCGATCGCGCGGGCCGTATTAAGCCCTGCGGCGGTGCAATTCCACCCCGTCTGATTAAAGACTTTGGGATCCCCGACGAGCTATTGGTCGCTAAAGCCCGTTCAGCCCGTATGATCTCGCCTAAAAATAATCAAGTCGACATCCCAATTGATGGTGGTTTTGTGGGAATGGTCGATCGTGATCAGTTTGATGAATGGCTTCGTGTTCGTGCAGCCAATGATGGCGCCACACGTCGCACTGGTATTTTTGAGAAGATCACACGCGATACCGATGGTACTGCTATTGTTCACTACCGAGTTCACTCAGCCAATCGATCGGAGCCAGAGAAGACCGGTTCGGTCCGAGCCAAGGCAATCATTGGTGCTGATGGCGCTAAATCGGGTGTGGGTCGCCAGGCAATCCCAGGGGCCAAAGACGTTGATTACGTATTTGCTTATCACGAGATTGTTCGGGTTCCCGAGGCACCGCCACAAGGTTATGATGGCTCGCGTTGTGATGTGTTTTATCAAGGCACACTTTCGCCCGACTTCTACGGTTGGATCTTTCCCCATGGCAATACCATGAGTATTGGCACCGGGAGTGCAGATAAAGGGTTCTCATTACGCGGAGCTGTGGGCCAACTCAAGAAATTGACCAATTTAGAAAATACCGAGTTACTACGCCACGAAGGCGCACCATTACCAATGAAGCCACTTAAAAAATGGGATAACAATCGGGATGTGATTTTGGCTGGGGATGCTGCCGGGGTCGTTGCTCCCGCTTCGGGCGAGGGAATTTATTACGCCATGGTGGGCGGTCGCCTAGCCGCAGAATCAGTGCATGAGTTATTAGTAACCGGAAATATCAAGGCCTTAGCCCAAGCACGTAAGCGTTTCATGAAGGAGCACGGTACAGTATTTCTGGTTCTGGGGATCATGCAACGCTTTTGGTACGGCAATGATAAGCGTCGTGAGCGTTTTGTCAAAATGTGTGAAGATAAAGATGTTCAACGTCTTACCTTTGAGTCGTACATGCATAAGAAATTAGTTCGCAAAGACCCCATGGCCCATATCAAAATCTTCTTTAAAGACATGGCCCACCTTTTGGGTATGGCGAAGGTATGAGTGCGGAGTGGCTTACACACTATAAGCCGATCATTTTTGCTGTTGTTTGGGGATTAGTACTCGCATTAGCTGGAGCATGGGCTACCGATATTGGTGAGTGGTACAAAAGTTTGCAGCAGCCCGCCTGGAAACCACCAGATTTGGTGTTTGGGCCAATGTGGACCGTCATCTTTATTCTTGCGGGTGCCGCCTTTGTAATGGGGTATCATCGCGCGCCCAATCAAGAAACCATCCGGATGTTGGTCATTCTCTTCATCGTGAATGGCTTATTCAATTTCATCTGGAGCGTTTTGTATTTTCGGATGCAGCGACCCGATTGGGCGCTGATTGAGGCGGTTGGATTATGGCTTTCTGTATTGGCGATTGTACTCGCTTCGCGTTCGTATTCACCCATCTCAAGCCTCTTGATGCTGCCATACCTCGCTTGGGTATCGGTGGCCATGCTGCTTAATTGGACCACGATTCAATTAAACGGTCCATTTGGTCGGGGCTAATAAAAAAGCCAAGCAGAGCGCTTGGCTTTTCTCAAGGCAGGTGGTTGATTAACCCAGGCTGTCTGCCCAAATGTTACGAGCCCAACCCCAAGCGTAAACCCCTTCCAACTTGCTGGCTTCGGCGGACAGGCCACCTGAGCCTGGAACGGTCTTGAAGGTCTTATCTTTGGCATCGTACTGATGGACGCTGGCAACATGAACCACCTCATCCGCACTTACAAAGCTGTAGCAGGTATTGGTGAGAACTGGATTTTGATTGACTTCAAAACCACCAAGTTCAGCAACGATCGCTGCTGCCGCAACTTTGGCATGCGAGTTGGCCATATGGCCTGATTTTGGCATTAGTGGTGCAATCTGAATCGAATCACCAAGAACGTGGATGTCTTTGGCGGCAGTCGATTCAAAATTGATGTAGTTGACATTCACCCACCGGGCATTCGAATTAGCAATACCGGTGCGTACTGCGATGTCTCCAGCGCGCATGAGGGGCAAAACATTCAATACGTCAGCTTTGACATCATTTTGTACATCAAATTTGAGCGTCTTGGTTTTGCTATCAACCTCAACCACATTGTGCTTCGGACGGTATTCAATCATGCCGGCATACATGGAGGCCCAAGCCTTTTTGAAGAGACCGCCTTTCGAAACCACATCGTCATTGGCATCAAGGATTAATACCTTCGACTTGGGCTTAAATTGCTTAAAGTAACCGGCGACTTGGCAGGCTCGCTCATATGGTCCGGGAGGGCAGCGATACGGTGCTATCGGAATCGAAATTGCATAAACTCCGCCATCTTTTATGGACTCGAGTTGCTTGCGAAGTAAAACAGTTTCAGGGCCAGCTTTCCATGCTTGGACCGTCACACCCTCTTGATTTGCTTTGTCCAAACCTTTGATGGTTTCTGTCATGAGACCAGTGCCAGGCGACAGGATTAGCTTGTCGTATTTCATTGAGCCACCCGAGGCTAAACGAATGGTCTTTTGCTTCGCGTCAATGGAAGCCACCATGTCTTTGACAACCTTAATGCCATGGCGCTTGGTCAAGTTGTCATAGGGAGTCGAGATATTAGCGATCGTGGTGTGACCACCGACCACTAAATTGGACATTGGGCAGGAGATAAATTCTGTATTCGGTTCAATTAGAGTTACTTGAGCAGTGTTGTTCGAAAACATCCGCACATACTTCGCGGCGGTAGCACCACCGTACCCACCCCCGACGACGACTACATTAGCTTTACTAATATTGACGGGAGGGCTGGCACAACCAGCCAATACACCTAATGATGCTACGGAACTAACACCTAAAAAGTGACGACGATCCATTTTTTTATCCTCAATTATTTTTTGCCAAGCACATTGGCAATGGTTTGGAGCTGCTCATCGGAATAGCCTTTGGCTAATTGATGCATGATGGTTCCAGTGCGCGCACCGCTCTTAAACGCTTTGAGTTGTGTCAACATGGCATCGGGCGATAAATGATTAATTTGAGGCATACCTGCATTTGGAACACCAACACCATTCGTGCCATGGCAATTCGCACAAGTAGCTGCCAAGGACATTTGATTGCTATTGGCAGGACTGGTTTGCGCAACCGCAAGGCCACTAAAGGATAGTAGACCTACGGTGCCGATACTAAGCCCCATGACTTTGAGCTGATGGACAGATGTAAAGTGCATTTTGATAATCTCCATTGGTTTTCATTCAAACAACAAAAGCATTCGTGATATTAATTGATTGATGGGCAATATCGACAGAAATGATCCATGGTTTCAATATTTAATATTCATAATCATATAACCCGAATGATTCCTTAGGATTAAGGTTTTCCCTAGGTTTTATAGAAATATTTCCAGTAAATAAAGAGCCTGAAACGCTAGGCTAATAAACTATTGATTATGCAAGCGCCTATCTCCATTCCTTCGATTCTGTTTGGGCTCCTTTTGGCATGCGTTACCTATTTTTATGGCGTCGATAGTCGCTTTGCTCCGAAGAATGGCGATGAATACCCATATACCCATATTGTCCGTATGACTAATGCCGTGGATGCATGGTTACCTTTGCAGTCAGAAATGGTTGGTATCAAAAATACCAAACCACCATTGTTGTTTTGGCAGGGCATGCTCTCAACCAATCATGGTGCGGGATGGTCACTCTTTAATCTACGCTGGCCAAGTTTGGTGTACACCGCGCTTACTACTCTTCTGATTGTGTTGAGTGCAGTGGCAATCAGTAAAAATCTTTCGGCTGGAGTATTGGCTGGGATTGTTTGGCTTGCCTTCTTTAATACCTATCGCTATGGACGCCCGTATCTAGCCGAACCCCCAGAGATCTTTTGGCTTTCGCTCCCATTTTTTCTGTTGCTGATTGTTGGTAAACGGCTCATCGAGTCTAAATTGATATTTCCTCTGATCACGGGTAGCGCTTTTGGCTTTGCATTGCTGTACAAGTCGGTAGCCTACATCGTTCCTGCCTGCCTAGTATTAACTCTTTGGTATTGGCAATGGCGCGATTGTCGGGTGATGGAATGCATCAAGCGCGACTTCCTCAAAGTGATCTCGATCGGCCTGATTGCATTAGGTTTATTCGCTCTGTGGTTTGTCTTCGATCCCGATCCCATGGCGATCTGGAATGAATTCGTGATTGGTGAGAATGCGGGTAAGTTTGCTGCCAGGAATACGAGCTATCTGAAAGACTTTGTCTGGGGTGGAGATAGTGTGGGCATGCTTTTAGTGACTGGGGTAGCAAATGCCGGATTTTTAGCATTCGTAGTATTTAACCTCTTTTATCTGGCGATTCGTGATCGCAAATCGATCAGCACGGAAGAGAAATTACTGTGGATTTGGATTGCGGTATTTTTTATCATCTTTTCCCTACCTAGCCAGCGTTCGGGTCGATATTTATTACCCATCATGCCAGCGATTGCCATCTTATTGGCCATGCATTGGCAGCAACTTAGTCGCTGGACCTTTTGGCTTGGCTTGGTATTGCAGGGTATTGTTTTAATAGCCTTGGCATGGCTCTCTTGGAATATCAATCTTTGGTCGTATCCAATATGGCATTGGTTTTTACTCATCGGCGCAATTGCCATCGTTTTGATTGGTCTATTTCAGGCTCGCTTTACTAAAACAGCAACGCTGCTTGCTTGTTTTCTCACTGTTCTATCTTTAAGTAGCAGCATCATGCCGCTCGATGGAGCTGCAGGGCGCTTTGATGCGAAAACCATTGCCGCACTTCAAGGTAAGACGGTGTGGTTCCCTTGTGACTTTCGGGCCAAGGATGAGGAGTATCGGTTTTTGATCCCGGGCGCGAATATCAAAGGTTACCCAGCGAGTGAAGCAAAAAATCTTACGCAGTTAGCGAATCAATACTCCTTATTCGCAGTTCAGGCTCCCGTCAATACGAAATTTACTCCATGCCCCGATTGTGAGGTGATCGGTGAGCGCCTAGAGATGCGTGCTCGGCATTCATCTGACGAGATTAAGGCGATGCTACTGGGCCAAGTAAGCGACAATCTCTTCGTGAAAGAGTACATCGTATTTTCCCCATTTAATATCGGTAAGGACGCAACCCCCGAGAAAGACGCATGCCGATGATGCGGGTACTGGCATTTGTATTCCTAATCGTGGCAATCGCAATGGCGTATTTTCAGTTGCATGATCATCCGGCCTGGGCTGATTTTCAGGTTCCGGTTGAGCAATCCACTACCGAACTAACCCCCTCAAGTACTCCTACTTCTTCTAAAACGAAGCCCATCGTTAATCCACCGACATTGCAAGGATTAACGGAGTGGTTGCCTGACACCACAAGACCGTCGGTGCACGCGGCGAGTGTTATTCCCCTAAAGGATGGAAACTGGCGGGCTTTTTGGTTTGCCGGTTCACGAGAAGGTGCGGCCGATGTAGTCATTTTGAGTGCAACCTGGGATTCAGTGATTAAGCAATGGGGACCCGCGAGTGTGGTTTTGGATCGAGAGGGTGCGCAAGCAGGTCTTGGACGCTACATTGCCAAGCTTGGTAACCCTGTACCGATGCGCAATATCAATGGGCAATTACAACTTTATGTGGTGGCAGTCTCGATTGGTGGTTGGGCAGGTAGCTCAATCAGTGTGATGCACTCCGATGATGATGGAGTCACTTGGTCTGGACCAAAGCGCCTAATCACCACGCCTTTACTCAATCTCAGCACCCTAGTGAAGGGTTCTGGGTTTTTGTTTGCAGACGGCACGATGGGAATGCCGGTCTATCACGAGTGGATTGGTAAATATGGTGAGCTCATACGACTCGATCCGACTGGTCAAATACTGGATAAACGACGGATGTCCTCGGGCCGTGGTACCTTGCAACCCATCGTCTTTATCGATGATGCTAAGCATGCAAGTGCGTATTTTCGTCAAGCCCGTCGCACGGGTCCTAAGCAAATTCCTGTAAGCCATACCGCAAGTGCTGGTGAGCGTTGGGAGTTAGCTCCCGATTTAAGGCTACCCAATCCCAATGCAGCCATCACTGGAGTGGAGTTATCGGATCGAACCCGTTTGATGGTCTTTAATGATTTAGAACACGGGCGTCATCGCCTCGTACTTGCAGCAGCGTGGCCTAATCCAGCCAAAGCAGATAGTAGTCAGTCGGCAAAGAGTAATTATTCACCCTGGAAGACAATTGCGGTGCTTGAGGATGAGACCGCCTCAACAACGAATCCAAAAGAAGAGTTTTCTTATCCCTATATGAGCCTGAACCAACAAGGTCAAGCCTTATTGGTCTATACCTGGAATCGCAAACGAATGAAGTCAATTCTTTGGGACGCTGGTTATCTACAGTCGTATTTACAACATATCAAATCAGAAACGGATAGGTCGCAATGACGCTTTCCACCTTGATTCATCAACTACCGCTAATTGAGATTAGTCTCATTACCAGCATTATTTCTTTACATCTGATTCGAGCTACTCTGAATATCGGCTATGGGCTTGTTCCAGGACTTCTCTTGGTGAGCATTGCATCACTCGTTTTACTTGCCCCGTTCGGAGCCATTGGCGCACCATGGAGTTTGCCGTTTGCTGCCTATATTCGGGGAGTAACTGGTGATTTGAGTATTTTGAGTCTAATGCTAATCATTTGTACATGGAGTGGAATGAATGCGTTTCGTATTGCAAGCATTACTCCAATCCTAATTGCAGTAGTGGCTATTTTGTTTTATCCCTTTGCTTTGGGATTCACCATGTTTGATCCCTATGCATGGGGCTTTCATTCCAGTGTTTTCGTGGGAACCGTTTTGTTAGTTGCTGCAATTTATTTCTTTGCCAAGCACTCTTGGGAAGCGCTCATGATCTCCATTGCCGTGATTGCCTGGTCGATTCATTGGCATGAGTCGATTAATTTATGGGATTACTTATTAGATCCATTTCTCGCAGTCTGGGCAATTGGGCTTAGTATACGATGGGTAATTTGGGGAAGACCTCAGGCCGATGATGCCAATGAATGGAGCATGGATGCAAGTCTGATGTCGCGTCGTAAGCGCGGTCGGATGTTTGGCTAACACCCAAATAAAAAGGCCGGTTTGCACCGGCCTTAGATTCATTGAAAGCGCAACGAATTAATCAGGAATGTTGGCTTTACGAATGATTGGACCCCAACGATTGATCTCGGCATCTAAGTGAGCTTTTAGTGACTCACCGTTTTGCTTCGAAACAGGAACGATATCAATGTTTGAGGAATCTAAGCGAGCCTTCAGATCAGGATCGGTCAATGCCTTCTTGAGGGCTGCATTTAAACGATCCAAAATTGGTTTTGGTGTGCCAAGCGGAGCATAAATACCATGCCACACCTTCACGTCAAAGCCTTTCATGCCTTGCTCATCCAAGGTTGGAACATTGGGGAGGGCAGAAAGACGCTTGGGAGTAGTTACGCCATAGACCTTAACCTTGCCGTCTTTGATGAACGGAATGGTTTGGGTAGTTTGGTCGCACAAAATATTTACTTGACCACCAACTAAGTCGGTCAAGGCTGGGCCAGTTCCTTTGTAGGGAACAGTGGTTACACGCACACCCAAACGGCTCTGGAAAATCAATCCGCACAGTTGGGACACGGCACCTGGACCTGCATTGGCCATCGTTACCTTGTCTTTATTAGCACGGATGTATGCCTCAAGCTCTTTGAAGTTATTAGGTGGGAAGTTTTTGCTGCCCAAAAGCACCATTGGTACATCTGCAACTTGACCGATGTACTCAAAATCTTTGAGGGGATCGTAGGGCAACTTGTCATACAGCGCTTGAGCAGTGGCCATACCCATGTGGTGGATATAAATGGTGTAACCATCGGGTTTGGATTTGGCAACCTTGGCAGAAGCAACGGTACCACCGGCACCAGCGACGTTTTCAACCACAACGGTTTGACCAAGTGTTTTACTCATATTGGTTGCGAGTAAGCGGGCAATCGAATCTGTTGGACCACCAGCTGCAAACGGTACCACTAAGCTAATTGGCTTATCAGGGTATTTTTGAGCGTTCGCCGTACCGGTCAATAACAGACCAGCACCCATCACCGCAGCAAGTAATGCATTTAAAGGTTTATTTAATTTCATTCAAAAGTCTCCGTAAGGGATAAAGCAAACGCCATTTTGCCATGGATTTTTAGCAAAAAACCTAGGGATTACCAGCCAAGCTTAGGATGCGGCGCGCCAGCATGACGACCGGCCGATCGATCATCTTCCCATCCACTTTGGCGGCTTGCCCCCCAGAGGCCTTATCTGCTGCAATCACCCGTTGGGCCCAGTCTGTTTCTTGGGGGGTAGGGGTAAACGCTTGTTTCACAGTGGGTATTTGACGAGGATGAATGCATAATTTGGCGCCAAAGCCAAAGCGCTTGGCTTTTTGTGCATGTGCAAAAATTTTCACTTCATCGTCCATTGAAGGGGTAACCCCATCGATTGGTGGGGCAATACTTACCAATTTTGATGCCAGGGTCATCATGAATCTGGCGGTATCCAGTTCGGTTTCGTTCTCATCGCAGCTAATACCCAATTCCACTTGCATATCAAAGTTACCCAGCGCAAGTCGTAATACTTGTGACGAACCCGCGATCTCATTTAAATGGTGCAAACCCAGTGGGGTTTCAATCATTGGAATAAATGCGGTGTTCGGTAGCTCTCTTGCAGTGCCATTGATTTGATCGCGCGTTTCTGTTTTTGGGATCATGAGGCATTGCACTTGCAATTCTTTAAGCAATACCAAATCGGCTGCATAAAAGGGTGAGCCTGGAGCGTTGCAGCGGACCACAATACGCTCTTTATCCGTCTCTGAAATCGATGACCAATGCTGTTTGAGTAAATCACGCGCCTTGGGTTTGTCATCCAGACCAACGGCGTCTTCTAAATCAATAATGACACCTTGCGCTCCACTGGCCAATGCTTTGCTATAACGCTCCGGCTGATTAGCCGGAACAAACAAGAAGCAACATGCATCACTTAGGGGTAAGTGGGGGAGGCTCATGGTAGCAATCCTTATTTGGAAAAAATAAACGGTACAGCACTTGCTCGACGAATATCAAATAACAATGCAATCGCATCGTGCATCTCGGATTCAGTGGCACCACCACTAAATGCAGCTAGACGCAAAGCCTTCTCTTTAATTTCAGCTCGGGTCAGTGTATTGCCTGGATCACCTTTGGGCTCATCGACGCGGCCTTCATAAACCTGACTATTCTTGAGGTACACCTTCACCTTACCAATCCATCTCTGCGGGTAAGCCTGATCAACTTCGGGATCTAAAATCATACTGACTTGATTGCGTAGCAGACAAATCTCGGGATCGTTAAAGTGTTTAGCAAACTCATCAAGGCCTGCAAACTGAAATTTGCAGATGAGCGCAAGAACCGTGCCCATTGAAAACTTGGATTGATGCAAAGTCGTTGCATCACTGGCGGGTCCAAGAACGTCGATGGCGCCTTGGTGCACCAGGGCCTCAATGCGGTCAATGTCAGCCATTTTGACTGCGTGTTTTTGGATGACCTGTAATAACGCATCGGCCGCGGGATGGGTGTGGCGACATGAGGCGTGATACTTAAAGGAGGTCTCCGCCAAACACCAGCGTGAGCCCAAGCGATCAATTAATTTTTCTGGGTTGGCATCGGTCGATGTACCTGCCGCAAGACCTTGTACGCCCTCGAGTATTTTCTGAGCGCCACTAAATCCAGCTTGTGCCAAGTAGGCAGACATCAGGCCAGTAGCGCTGGCATGCGCAGTATGCAGTTGTTTGGAATCTGCGGCATCACGCAAGAACTCCCAAAGACCAGCCGATCGCGTACCAGCCGAACCAAAGGCATGTAGCATTTGCACCGGACTCAATTTGAGTAAACGACCGACGGTTGCGGCCGCTGCTAAGGTCCCCGCGGTACCCGTAGTATGAAAAATTTTGTAATGGGAGCGGCCTAAGAATTCACCGACGCGGATACCGACCTCGTAGCCAACCACTGCAGCAGTTAAGAACTCGCGACCACTGAGTTGTTTGGCCTGTGCAAGCGCTAATGCCGCAGGAAATACGATCGTTCCTGGGTGAAATACCGAACCATTATGAACATCATCTTGCTCAACCACGTGCGATGCTGCTGCATTGGCTAAGCACGCAAGAAATGGACTCGATAAGGAGCGCGACACAATGATTTCAGCAGATCCGGCAATTGCAGTTTGCGATACTGGCCCCATCGATTGCGCAAATTGCGTGATGATCTCAACCGGTTTTGCACCTTTGCCACCAATGGCAGAGGCAAACCAATCCACCAATAAATCTTCGGCCCGTGAAATTACATCTTCTGGAATATTCTCAAATTGCAATTGGCTTGCAAAGCGGGCAAGCTCTGCGGAGTAATGCGGACCCATCGTCATAGACTCAAGATTGCTTTGGCTTGCATGGTGAGCCAGCCCTCGTGATCTTCGGACCAGACCCGCAAGGTTTGACCGCTCGGATCATCATCATCTAAGGCGGCGTTGACTTTCATGCGATGGATATCAAAGGTGGGGCGAATCGCTCTGAACTCAAAGGATTGCAGCTTTCTGCCAGGGTGATGTTCTCTAACTAAATCCACCAGGAGCGTAGCAATCAGGGGACCGTGTACGATCAAACCTGGATACCCTTCCTCTTGCGTGACATAACTGCGGTCGTAATGAATGCGGTGTCCATTAAAAGTGAGTGCGGAGTAGCGAAATAAAAGAACCGGATCAGGGTTAATGACCTTAGTCCACTGAGCATCGCGAGGAGAGGGCGTTGGAGCAGGGGGCTTCTCATCAGGACTTGGGGCTGCGTGATACACAATATCGTGCTCTTCGGTTAAAGCAAGACCCTTTTGATTGGAGATTTGATGTTCAACCAAGACAAACAATAAATCACCGGTACGCCCTGACTTGTGCGTAACCGACTTGATCGTGGATACGCGTTCGATCGCATCACCAATTTGCAGTTCACCCACCCAACGCAGTCGACCACCAGCCCACATGCGACGAGGAAGTGGCACGGGCGGCAAGAAGCCACCGCGCCTCGCATGACCATCAGGACCGATTTCTGACTGCTGGGGATGTGGCAAGAAATACAACCAGTGCCACAACTCAGGAAGAAAGACTCCCGAATTGGGCTTAGGGTCATTGCGATCGAGGGTTGCAGAAAGAGCGCGGTAAGGGGCGGCAGTCACTTGATCTGGGTAACGCTCGGATTTACCAACCCACTCTTGGAGGTGGGATAGTGTGGCTTCGTCGATTCTCATAACGTCATTATGCCAATCCCAATATGGGCAAAATCAAATGCTAGCGTAATAAGATACCTGTGGGGGCAAAAAGAACTCCAACAGCAGCCCCAAGGCCTAAAGAGGGTATGACGCCCCATCTAAAGCGAGTCATTAAAAATAAGGTAGCAATACAAATTCCAAGTGATAGCCAAGAGATAGCTGAGCCTATTCCATCCGGAATAAATACATGGTAAGCGAAGAAAACACCTAAATTAGTAATCACGCCAACCACTGCGGCAGTGATTGCAGTAAGTGGGGCCGTAAAGCGCAGATTGCTATGAGTTGATTCGATGAGTGGCGCACCAATCAGAATAAATAAGAATGACGGAAGAAATGTAAACCAAGTTGCGATTAGGGCACCCAATGAGCCCATTAAGATTGCAGACACTCCGGTGGAAACTTCATGAAAGTACGCCGCTAGGAAGCCAACATAAGCAACGATCATAATCAATGGTCCAGGAGTTGTTTCGCCAAGCGCTAGTCCATCAATCATTTGTGCTGCGGTTAGCCATTGATAGGTCTCAACTGTGCTTTGATACAAGTAAGGTAAAACAGCGTATGCCCCACCAAACGTGAGAAGTGCTGCTTTTGTAAAGAACCATGCCAACTGTGTATACAAAGAATTCCAGCTACTCATCACAGTAAGTAAAAAAATAGGCGTTAGCCACAATAGACCTGCAATCCATAATTGATGCATTAATCTTTTTTTAGAAAAAGTAGCATGCAAAGGTATTGGAGTGTTGTCATTGATTAAAGCCGGGCCGGCCGATTTTGAGAAGGTCGCATGCCCAGAGTTGGATTTGGTGAATAAAGCTGGTCGGTATTTCCCAGCAAAATAACCATAGAGAGCAGCACTTGCGATAATCAATGGAAAAGGTAGATTCAGTACAAAGATCGCTATAAAAGAGAGTATGGCCACCATCGCTAACTGAATGTTATAAATACTTCGTTTAGCGATGCGGATGACAGCGGTAATCACAATTGCGGTAACCACGGGCTTAATACCAAAAAATAATGCTGCGATAAAGGGGGTTTGCCCATACTCCACATAAACCCAAGAAAGGGCGATCAGGATCAATAACGATGGCAAAATAAATAACGTGCCCGCTAAGATACCGCCCCAGGTCCGATGCATGAGCCAACCAAAATAAGTGGCTAATTGCTGCGCCTCAGGACCTGGAAGTAGCATGCAATAGTTGAGGGCATGCAAAAAACGACGCTCTGAAATCCAGCGTTTTTTCTCAACCAGCTCATCATGCATCATGGCAATTTGAGCGGTCGGTCCGCCAAAACTAATAAATCCGAGTTTGAGCCAATACGCTAGCGCCTCTCGTAGCGGAATCTCTGGTAAGGTTTGAGCCGAAGAATTAATTTTCAAACCTCATCCATGCCACCAACTACTTGGCTAAAGCCGTTATCCACATAAATAATTTCAGCAGTGATGCCGCTTGCTAAATCGGATAGTAAGAATGAGGCAGCATTGCCAACATCATCAACCGTTACATTACGTCGCAGAGGGGCAGTTTTTTCAACAGCATCCAAAATTTTTGCAAATCCTTTAATTCCGGAGGCGGCCAAAGTTTTAATCGGACCAGCCGAGATGCCGTTGACCCGGATGCCTTTAGGTCCAAGTGAGCCAGCTAAATAACGGACCGAAGCCTCGAGTGAAGCCTTTGCTAATCCCATGGTGTTGTAGTTGGGAACATTTCGCATTGACCCTAAATAGGTTAGGGTAAGAAGGGCAGCATTGGGGCTAAGCATGGGCAGAGCTTCTTTTGCCATCGCTGGAAAGCTATAAGCAGAGATATCGTGGGCAATCTTGAATGCCTCGCGACTTAAACCCTCCAGAAAATCACCTGCAATTGCTTCGCGTGGTGCAAACCCAATCGAGTGGACAAAACCATCAAATTGGGGCCAGGCTTTGCCAAGGTCCTCAAACAGGGCGCGGATCTGTTGATCACTGCCTACATCGCAATCAAAAATGAGTGAGCTATTGAATTCTTTAGCAAATTCCGTGATGCGGTCTTTAAAGCGCTCGCCTACATAGGTGAATGCAAGTTCTGCACCCTCGCGGTGGCAGGCCTTGGCAATACCATAGGCAATTGAGCGATTGGAGAGGAGTCCAGTTATGAGGATGCGTTTACCGCTTAAATAGGCCATGATAAGTCCTTTACTTCAAATTGATTTGCTATCTACAATTGTTGCATATGCTAAGCCAATTACCCCTGCGATCATTGCCAAGCTACTTTGGGACCCATTTGCCGTCCTTAGCGATCATGTTGCTGTGTTGGATGTTGATTTATCCGCTGGGAGTGGAGGCTGCGCAGGGCATCGCGCAATATGGCAAGCCCAAATATGCCAATGGTTTTGCCCATTTTGACTATGTGAACCCGAATGCGCCGCGGGGCGGAACGCTCACGCTCCCCAACCCCGATCGCCGTACAAGTTTTGATAAGTTCAACCCTTTTACCTTGCGGGGTGTGACCGCCCCAGGTATTGGTGCTTTGATGTTTGAGTCATTGGCGGTGAGCAGTGCGGACGAAGTATCCAGTGTTTATGGCTTAATCGCTGAAGATATTCAGGTGGCTCCAGACCAGATGTCGGTAACTTTTCGACTGAGACCTGAGGCGCAGTTCTCCGATGGCAGCCCGATTTTGGCTGATGATGTTAAACACAGTTTTGATACGCTCGTGAGCAAACTCGCCAATCCGCAGTACCGCACCATTTATGCGGACGTGAAACAGGCGGTGGTGGTATCGGATCGGGTGATTCGGTTTGACTTTAAGACCCGCAACAGCGAGTTGCCTTTGATGGTCGGCGGTATACCCGTTTTCTCCAAGCAATGGGGCAAGAAACCCGATGGTAGTCATACCCCTTTTGACAAAATTACCTTTGAACATCCGATTGGTAGCGGCCCTTACGTGATTGAGTCGTATCGCGCAGGCAAATCAATGATCTACAAGCGTAACTCTAACTATTGGGGCAATAAAGTTAACGTGCGGGTGGGATTCTTTAACTTTGACCGGATTGTCTACAAACTCTACAGCGATGATGCAGTGCGCTTAGAGGCATTCAAAGCGGGTGAGTTTGATGCGCTCGTGGAGTACCGCGCTAAAAATTGGGCGAAGAGTTATGTGGGCCCTAAATTTAATAATGGCACTTTGATTAAAAGGGCGTTTTCTAATCATAACGGCGCAGGCATGCAGGGTTTTGCGATGAACTTACGTCGTCCTATTTTTCAGGATGTACGAGTTCGCAAAGCCCTCGGATACGCACTGGATTTTGAATGGCTCAATCGTCAACTGTTTTATGACCAATACAGTCGGATTGAGAGTTATTTTCAGAACAGTGATTTGAGTGCCAATTACGAGGGTGAGACGGTGCCTACTGCTGCCGAACTCAAACTCTTAAAACCCTTGCAAGAGAAGTATCCCCAATTTGTACCCGAGGCAGTCTTTGGGGCGATGCCGCAAGCGCCGAGCACTGCGCCACCAAGTAGTTTGCGCACCAACCTTCGTAAAGCAAAAGAGTTGCTGGCCGAAGCTGGGTGGACGTACCGCGATGGCGCATTGCGTAATGCCAAAGGTGAAGTGTTCCGGTTTGAGATTGTCGAAGATGGCCCGTTCTTTTTGCGGATTCTGACCGCTTATGTTCGTAATCTCGAGAAGTTGGGGATCAAAGTGGATATTCGCACCAGCGACTTTGCCCTTCATCAAAAACGGATGGATGACTATGATTTTGATATGACTACGATTCGTTTTCCTGACACTCAAAGTCCTGGTAATGAGCTCTACGATCGCTATGGAAGTGCGGCAGCCAAAGAGAGAGGCTCCGATAATGTCATCGGCGTGCAATCACCGGTCATAGATGCGCTCATTGATGCGATTGTGCGAGCTGAAACCAGAGAACAGTTGCAAGCAGCAACGCGCTCGCTCGATCGCGTGCTTTGGAATAGCTACTATGTGGTGCCGCATTGGTATAGTCCAACCCATCGAATTGCATACCGTAAAGAAATGGGTTATCCCAATCCTCCACTGTATTTCTCTGCCGAGTCTTGGATTTTGTCCTTATGGTGGCAGCAAGAGGCGCGTAAATGAACTCCGAAATCCTGATCTACATCATCAAACGGATCTTGCTCATGATCCCCACCTTACTGGGGGTTTTGACCTTGACCTTCGCGGTGGTTCAGTTTGTCCCAGGTGGGCCAGTGGAGCAGCTCATGCTCGAACTAAAAGGTAAGGGCGATGCAGCGGTGGGCGGTGAGTCCTCGGGAGGAGGAGTTACGTATCGCGGACGTCAAGGGGTGGATGCGGAGCGGCTCGAGCAGGTTAAAGCCTTGTATGGCTTTGATAAACCGCCGCTTGA
>Ga0194130_10005180_pt1 | contig 15922 bp, 14 predicted proteins | sample TA2KigsurfametaG_FD_160084 | JGI IMG/M metagenome (GOLD analysis project Ga0194130, IMG submission 160084) | Freshwater microbial communities from Lake Tanganyika, Tanzania - TA2015050 Kigoma 12 surface | ecosystem: Environmental > Aquatic > Freshwater > Lake | place: Tanzania: Lake Tanganyika... | reverse complement strand
CAAGACCTGCAGGCCGTGACCGATCACTGGGCCGAGCTGGATGACCTTCGGACTTCCACGCAAAACAACTTCGCTTCAACCCAACTTCAAGGAGACATTCGATGACCGCTGAACAGATTCGCACCGCCGAGTTCGTGCTGCCCGGACACCCTGACAAGCTGGCCGACGCCATCGCCGACGCGATCGTGAAGGAGGCCATGCAGCGCGAACGGCGCGCGCTGGTGGGCGTGGAGGTGGCGCTGCACCGCGACGCCGTGTTCATCGACGGCCGCGTGGCATGCGAGGGCGCGCAGCAGATCGACTTCGCCGGCATCGTGGCGGGCGTCTACGGGTCCGCCGGCTACGGCGAGCGATTCACGCCGGTGCCCGAGAAGGTGCGCGTTTCGACCGACCTGTGCCTTGGGCCGCTGTGGCCGGGCGAGGCGAAGTTTCGCGAGGTGGCTGACGATCAGTCGATCGTGACGGGCTACGCGTGCAGCACGCCGGGCACCGAGATGCTTCCCGTGGAGCACGCGCTGGTGCGGCGGCTGGCGATCCGCTTGAGTGCGCTGCGGCGCGACCTGCCGGATCTGCTGCTGGGGCCGGACGCGAAGCTGATCGTGCTGCTGCGCGAGACTGACGGCGGCGAGAGCTGCGTGCTGGAGCATGTCTCGGTGTCGCAGCAGCACGCGGTCGACTGGAACGCGGTGCGAGGTCGACGGGCGATCGAGAACGTGCTGTGCCGCGAGGCGCGCGAGTTCGCCGCGTGCGTGCCTGGCATGAGCGTGAGCCGCGACCTGCAGTTGCAACTGAACTCCGCCGGCGATTTCGCGGAGGGCGGCCCGCACGGTGACAACGGCTTGAGCGGCAAGAAGCTGGTGTGCGACTTCTACGGCCCGCGCGTGCCGATCGGCGGCGGCGCGATGAGCGGCAAGGACCTGTGGAAGGCGGACCGTGCGGGGCCGCTGATCGCCCGCGAGCTGGCGGTGCAAGGCGTGCAGCGACTCGGGCTGCGTGAGTGCACGGTGACGCTGGTGATCTGTCCGGGCGATCGCGCGTTTCGTGTGGCGTCGGTCACGGGGCCGGGTGGCGTGGCGTTGCCGGCGCAGGCGGTGGGCATGCTCGAGTCGTGCGTGGACCTGCGGCTTGCTTCGAAGGGCGGTGCACCCATCGGCAGTCTGGTGAATCGCGCGCGATGGGGACACTTCGCGGAGCTGCCCCGGCTGAACACCTCGCGGTTCACGAAGCGCGAGCGCAACGAGCGCAAGCGGCAGGCGATGACTGCGCGCACGCAGGTGGCCCATGCGTGAGGAAAGGCCAAGCGCGGATGACATCGCGATCGCGAGCGCCTATCGACGCGCGCTGCTGGCGTTGCGCAAGCACGGCAAAGAGTCGAAGGGGCAGAGTCTGCGTGGGAGCACGCCATCTGCAGTGCCACGACGCAAGAAGAAGCCTGATTCGGGGAATGATGGAAACGCGGCTCGGTAGGAGGTGCAGGCGCGGGCTTCGAAACCGGGCCGCAGGAAAAACCGCCTCAAATCCTGGAAGCACTTCGCCACGCCGTTACGGTGCGGCGCCACGGCGGTGATTTCGCTTCGCCAGGCGGCGAACGGCGGGAATCCGCGTGGTCAGCGCTTGACCCATGTATCCAAACGAATACATTCTGGACGACCGGCTCGTGGCCTCGAAGGAGTTCTTGCGATGGTTCGCTGAACTGAAGGATGCGCGGACACGCAGGCGGGTGTTCGATCGACTCAACCGCCTGCTCAAGGGCAATCCCGGAGACTGCAAGATGATCGACCGCGACCTGTTTGAACTCCGAATGCACTTTGGCTCCGGCTATCGCGTGTACTTCGCGCGCCATGGTCGCGTGCATGTGCCGCTGCTTGCGGGCGGTGACAAGTGGTCGCAGTTCCGCGACATCGCCCGTGCGCGTCAGCTGCTTCGCGCCGTGAAGGGCGGGTCATGAAGTCCCCGGCCCGCAACCGGCGCAGTGTCGCCTCGGTCCGAGCCAAGCTGTTCAGTGTCATCGGGGCCGATGGGCAGCCGCTCTTCGTTCCATTCGACATCGCCGAACACCTGCGCAGCGAGGAGGACCTGGCCGGCTTCCTCACCGAGTCGTTCTCTGACGGGCGGCCCGACGAGATTCTGCACGCCATCTTCACCGCCTGCCGCGCCCGAGGCATGAGCAGGATGGCGCGCGACTCCGGCCTGGGCCGCGAAAGCCTGTACAAGGCGCTTGCGTCTCGATCCCACCCGCGCTTCGAGACCATCCTGAAGGTGGTGCGAGCCCTCGGGCTGGTCATGGAGCTGAAGCCCGCATCGAAGGACGTGCGCCGCCGCGCAGCCGCGGCCATGTCGGTGCCCAGGCGCCGCAAGACCGTGAAGGCCGTGGCGAAGGTGCGGCGAAAGTCGGCGTAGAGGAAAAAGGGCATCTCTTTCAGAATCGACGCGAGGGCGTCGTAGGGTGCGGCCTCGAAGTCCAGCGAGGACTCACGAGATTCGCCATTGGATGGATTGGTCCCATGCCCATGCACCGATATGCTGACTGGATGGACCCTGCGTTGCTTTCACGCATCACCACCGATGCCGCCGTGTGCGGCGGTCGGCCCTGCATCCGCGGCATGCGGATGCGGGTTCGTGATGTGCTGGAACTGCTCGCCAGCGGTGCCTCCATCGAGGAAGTGCTCCGCGACCACCCATCCCTTGAACGCGACGACGTGCTGGCGGCCATCGCCTACGCCTCGCAGTTCGTGGATCATGCGGTGGTTCGTGTGGCATGAGGTTTCTGGTCGACAACCAGTTGCCGCCGGGTCTGGTCAGGTTCCTGAACCAGAATGGTCACGATGCGCTTCATGTGTGTGAGGTTGGCCTTCACACGGCTCATGATCACGCGCTTTGGGCTTGGGCCGGGCACGAGCGGCGCGTGTTGATCAGCAAGGATCAGGACTTCGTTCCGATCGCCCATCAGACTGGCGCGGCCGGTCAATTCCTGTGGGTTCGACTTGGAAACTGCCGACTTCAGCCGCTGATCGAGGCTTTCAATCGATCTCTTCCAGGCGTGATCGCCGCACTGCAGACGGAACAGCGAGTGGTCGTGCTCGCCTGAGAGCGGTTTGAGCTGGCCCGACCTCCAGCGTTTCGGGAGGGAATTTGCTGCGCATTGCGCTACGCTTTGCGGCAGTTCGCCCCCCGAGGAATTTCCCCATGACCCCCGCCACCACCGCCGCCCCGCACGCCACCGGCATGTCCAGCAAGGACATGATCGACGCGTGCATGAAGCACAGCCTGTTCTCGTGGAGCGCCACCGGCAAGGTGGATCCCATTCCGGTGACTCGCGCCGAGGGCATCTATCTCTACGGCCCCGAGGGCCAGCGCTGGATCGACTGGAACAGCCAGCTGATGAGCGTGAACATCGGCCACAGTCATCCCAAGGTGGTCAAGGCCATTCAGGATCAGGCGGCCACACTGGCGTACGCCTACCCCGGCATGGCCACCGAGATCCGGGCGAAGCTTTCACTGCGTCTGGCAGAACTGATGCCGGGCGATCTGAATACCTTCTTCTACTGTCTGGGTGGCGCCGAGGCGAACGAGAACGCGATCAAGGCAGTTCGCATGTTCTCTGGACGGCACAAGATTCTGGTCCGCTACCGCAGTTACCACGGCGCCACGCACGGTGCCATCAGCCTGACCGGCGATCCGCGCCGATGGCCCACCGAACCGGGCATGCCTGGGGTGGTGCGCGTGATGGATCCCAAGCCCTACGACTACAGCTTCGGCGGCAGCGACGAGGAGATCACGCGCAACAACCTGACCTACCTCGAGGAAGTGATCCAGTACGAGGGCCCGAAGAACATCGCGGCCATGTTCATCGAGACCGTCACGGGAACCAACGGAATCCTGCCCCCACCGAAGGGCTACCTGCAGGGGCTGAAGGCGCTGCTGGAGAAGTACGGCATCCTGCTTGTGACCGACGAGGTCATGACCGGCTGGGGCCGCACCGGCAAGCTGTTCGCCTTTGAGCATGGTGGCATCGTGCCCGACATCTGCACCATGGCCAAGGGCATCACCAGCAGCTACCTGCCACTGGGTGTGATGGCCGTCAGTGATCGAATCGCCAACCACTTCCGCGAGAACGTGTTCTGGGGGGGGCTGACCTACAACGCACATCCCATGTGTCTTGCCACGGCGCTTGCCGCCATCAACGCGGTGGTCGAGGAAGGCATGGTGGAAAATGCCGCGCACATGGGCGAGGTGATGCGCGGCCACATGCAACGACTGGCGAAGAAGCATCGCTGCATCCGCGAGCACCGCAACATCGGCCTGTTCGGCACGATCGAGCTTCGCAAGAACAGCAGGAACGAGCGGCTGGTGCCCTACGCCGGCGCGCACCCCGTGATGCCCAAGGTGGGCAAGTTCTTGAAGGACAACGGCCTGTTCACCGTGCTGCAGTGGAGCACGCTCATGTGCAACCCGCCGCTGTGCATCAACGAGGCGCAGATGGCCGACGGGTTCGGCATCATCGATCGCGCGCTCGACCTGGTGGACGAGGTGTTCGAGGGGTGACGCGGGCGTGATCGCGATCGCTCAGCCGCTCGCGAAGCCGAATCGGCTCGCGCGCATGCCCTGCCGGTACACGACCGCCGCCACGATGAAGCCTGTGAACCACGAGTAGGGGTAGATGTGGTCCCACAGGTCGGGGCCGCCGCCGACGACCTTCACGCTGCGCAGGAAGCCGATGATGTTGGGCGCCACACCCGCACACAGAGCGCCGATCGCCACCCAGTTGGTGCCGCGGTAGCGACCGTGCGGGCGGTACAGGTCCGGCACATCCAGCGTCTTGCCGCGAACCAGCCAGTAGTCCACCACCATGATGCCGGCGATCGGCCCGAGCAGGCCGCCATAGCCCACGAGCCAGTCGAAGATGTAGGCCTCGGGGTTCGCGAGCAGCTTCCACGGCATGATGAAAATGCCCAGCACGCCCGTGATCACGCCGCCGGTCTTGAAGCTGATGAGGCGCGGCGCACAGTTGGCGAGGTCGTTCGCGGGGCTCACCACGTTGGCGGCGATGTTGGTGGCGATGGTGGCGATTGCCACACCGATCAGGCTGAGCAATGCGATGAGCCAGCGCGTGCTCGGATCGGCGATGAGGGGCGCATCGAGGCCCGTGGGCGCGGTGCTGCTGGTGATCTGACTGAGCACCACCACCGGATCCCACAGCGTCTTCGGGTCCGTGCCCTTCAGGATGCCCTCGGCCGCGCTCGTGATGATGACCGCCATCGCGCTGAAGCCGAACATGGTTGTGGGCAGGCCGAGCGTCTGGCCCCACATCTGCTCGCGCTGACCGCGACCGTAGCGCGTGAAGTCCGGGATGTTCAGGCTGAGCGTGGCCCAGAAGCCGATCATGCCGGTCAGGCTGGGCACGAACACCTTCCAGAAGTCGGCGTTGGTGGCGAAGCTGCTGGGGCGGTCGAACATGGGGCCGAGGCCGCCCGCGCGACGCACCATCCACCAGAGCAGCCACGCCGCCATGACGAGCACCAGCGGCGCGCTCCAGTTCTCGAACACACGCACGGCGTTCATGCCGAACAGAATGATGGCGATGTTCAGCAGCCAGAAGATGCCGAAGGTGATCGCGCTGGGCACGCTCAGGCCCGCGATGCTGGCCGTGCCGCCGATCTCGGCGAACGCGGGCCACACCGCCACCAGGAAGGTCTTCACCGCCTCGCCACCGATGTAGGTCTGGATGCCGAACCAGCCGCACGCCACGATCGCGCGCAGGATGGCGGGCACGTTCGCGCCCACCGTGCCGAAGCTCGAGCGCGCGAGCACCGGAAACGGAATGCCGTACTTCGTGCCGGGGTGCGCGTTCAGCAGGATGGGAATGAGCACGATCACGTTGCCGAGCGCGATCGTGGCGAGCGCCTGCCACCAGTTCATGCCGAGCGCGATGAGGCCACCCGCGAGCATGTAGGTCGGCAGGCAGTGCGCCATGCTGATCCACAGCGCGGCGAAGTTCCACGTGGTCCAGGTTCGGCGCGACGGCGGCACCGGCGCCAGGTCGCCGTTGAACAGCGGGCTGGAGGCGATGTCGGCGGGAAGGTGCGCGAGCGCTTCGCGGGTGAGATGGGGGTCGTGCATGCGTGCTCCTTCGGCGCTTGCTTCGACCTACCGGACGTGGACGCGTGAAAAACGCGAGTTTCAGCGGGGCTCGCTCAATGAGACAGGGATTTCTGCGTGGAAGACCATGCGTGAATCACCCCGATCGCCGAGCGTGCGCACCATCGTGGCCTCGCTGCGAGACACGATTCCCTCGAACAGCGTGCGACCGTCAAATACCACCTTCACGGGCTTGTCGAGGTCAAGCATGCCGTCGTCGAGCAGGACGCGAAGTGCCTCCACGCCGACAGCTTCCTCGATCGTGATCACCTGTCCATCGCGTCGGGCGACCACGCGCTGACCGGCCTTTGGCGAGGGATTCTCGAGCCAGTAGAAGCGCGGCTCAGTCACATCATCCTGCAACCACACGATGCGGTGTGGACGCGTGACACGCGTGAACTGCGCAAGCCACGGCACTGCGACGGCGTCGTCGCGATTCATCCAGTGGCCGTGCTGTGGATAGATGGTCACCTGATGCGGATAGCCGCCCGGATCTTGTGTGGCGAGCGCATCGAGCTTCGCGCTCCACTCGGTCGCGATCTCGTTGCGACGGAAGGCTGCATCCTGGCCTCCCATGAAGATCGCGAAGGGAAGGTTTCGAAGGTTGTCAGGCTTCGTCTCGTTGGGGTGGCCCGCCATCATGCTTGCGGCGGCGAAGCGATCGGCCATGCGCGTACCAAGCTGATACACGCCGTCACCACCCGCGCTGTAGCCCATCAGATACACGCGATCGGGATTCACCCCGTGCACCAGCACCATGTCCTCGATGAGCCGATCGATGAGCGGATCCATGTGCGCCTGATGCCAGAGATCCCATGTGTCCGTGGGGGCGCGTGGGGCGACATACACCCCCTCTTCAGGCGCATAGAGATGTTGCTGGTTGCGCCATTGCTGATCGTTGACTTCGGGCGGCGCGCTGCCGCCACCATGCAGGCTGATCCACAGGCTGCGGCCGCCCGCAGGCGCCTGACCGCGAATCGCGAACCAGATCGGCATGCGCGCACCGCCCGCGGTGATCACGCCGGACTTGAGTTCCTCGCGGGCTGACGCCAGCCGCACGGCGCGTCGTGCAGCCACCGCCTGTGCCGGCGGCGCGACGTTGTGCACGCTGGCGGTTGTGCCTGCGCCGAGCAGAAGCAGCATGGCGATCAGCAGCAGCGTGCGCATACGGGCCCGAAGTGTAAAGAGGAGAAATTCCCGTGAATTCTGTGCATCACGATTCACGCTCTCACGCCATGACCCGAAATTGTGATGGCGGTGATTGCGCCCAATCGCGGTACCCAACGGAAACCGAGAGTTGGTCGCGGTTTGGAAAGGATGTTCGGCACACCTCGGGGCCCCGTCTGTCCCGTACCCGTACAGGCGGAGTTCGTTTTGCGGACTCGATGCGTTCGTGATCTCGCTTTGCCGTGTGTCAGACGTCCAACGCCGCGCCAGACTTGTGGGCGTCGCGCGCCGCATGTCGCACATGCCGCGGACGCACCACATGCGTCGCCAGGCCCACCATCTCGAGCGCGCGGATCTGCCAGTACGTGACATCGAACTCCCACCATTGATGATGGTTGCTGGCGCTCGCCGGATCGTGGTGATGGTTGTTGTGCCAGCCCTCGCCCACGGTCAGGATCGCCACGAGCCAGTTGTTGCGGCTGTGGTCGCTGGTCTCGTAGTTGCTGTAGCCGAACAGGTGGGTGAGCGAGTTCACGCTCCAGGTGATGTGCCACACCAGCACCGTTCGCACGAACACCCCCCAGACCAGCAGGCTGCAGCCGAACTGCACACCCTCGGTCAGGGTGCCGGTGCTCCAGCCGATCGCCAGACCCGTGGCGAAGAAGGCCGCCGTGTGCGCCAGCCAGATCCAGATCCAGATCGAGCGCTTCTCGAGCGCCATGTAGAACGGGTCCTCGAGCACGTCGCGCGCATAACGACGGTACATGTCGATGTTGCTGGTCGCGCTGTTGCGGACCATCAGCCAGCCGACATGCGCCCACAGGAAGCGCACCAGCGGCGTGTGCGGATCATCGACCTCGTCGGAGTGATTGTGATGGAAGCGATGTGTCGCCACCCACTTGCCCGGCGTGTCCTGCAGGCAGCAGAGCGCGCCGACCACGAACGTGCGCTCAAGCCACTTCGGCACGCGCGCGCTGCGATGCGTAAGCAGGCGGTGGTAGCAGAGGTTGATCGCCTGTCCGAAGACGTGCACCCCTACGATCGCCACGATCAGGCCGCTCCACGAGAAGAGCCACGGCATCACGGCGGCCAGCGCAAGCAGATGTATGAGTCCGATCGTGATCGCGTAGGGCCACACGATGGTTCCGCGCTGCACGGTGTCTGGCATCGGCAGGCGTGCATCGAATGGAGTGTGGATGTCAAGCGGCGTGGCGTCGATCTCGACGCCAAGGGTGGATTGCATGCATGTTCCTGCGAGAGGGGTCCGATCGTGTCACGACACCTTCCGGCATGCATGCGATCAGAGAGGCCGTCCGCTCTCGCGTGCCATGTGCGGCCGCAGCGCGTGCGCTCGGCCGACTTCCAACCTTACAAGTCACTGCGGGTCTTCGTCTTCCTTGCCGAGCGCGCGGTACCGGAAGTTCTCCATGCCGATCATGCCGCCGGCCATCAGGCCCTTTTCGGCACCGATATAGGCGGCGATGCCGTTTTGGAAAGGCGCGATGCCCGTGGCACCTTTGTCACCCGCCACCGCAAGTCCCTCGGCCTTGCCCGTCAGGAGTCCCTTCTTGAACTGCTCCAGCATGTCGACATTGGAGAAGACAAGCAGGATCTTCTTGCCCTGCCCGCCTGCCTGCAGACCCAGATTGAAGTTGTCCACGGCGGCCCAGCCGATCTGCGTACCATCGGGGGCGAACACGGCGCCACGGCCAAAGCTTCCGCCGGTGAAGATGATCCCCCACTGACCGGCGCCCGGGAACAACGCGTAGCCGCCGGACTCCCGAATCTGGCGCGTAAGCCCCGTGACATGCTTCTCGAAGTACTTCAGGCCGTCGCGCGCTTCCTCGACGAAGATCGTGCGATCCTCGGACTTGGGCGCCACGTTGCAGCCCGGCATGCTGGCGAGAGGAAGCGAGAGAAGAACGACGAGGATCAGGGTGCGCATGGGTGACTCCGTGTGTGCGACGCCCGGAAAGTAGCAGTGATCAGCTGAACACGCCGACCGACGTGTTCCAAGCCTGCACGCAGGCGCGGCGCTCCGTCGCGGATTCGGGCAGCCGAAGCGGGCGGCCGCGGGCGTCGAGCAGCAGTCCCACCGGCCCTCCGCGCACGCTGCGCGTGACCGGCTTGCCAGGACCAGCGCCCAGATCGATGCCGCGCTCGGGGCGCACCTCGAGTTTCGCGGTGCAACCCGCCTCGAGCGGCACGCGAACGATGTCCCCTGCGTGCACGACGCCCGAGCCTGCCTGCACGGCACCTGTCTCGGGCGACAGGCTCCACGCGAAGCAGGGCCTTCCGCGCTTCGACTCGCCCTTCGCGCTCACGGCGGTGCCGAGCACGATCAGGCAGTCGCGCTCCACCACTTCCATGGCGGCCTTCGGGTGCACGCTGGCCAGCACGCCCAGATGCGGCATCATGAAGATGCTGTCCTTCGCGAGTTCCGTGAAGCCCTCGGGCTCGAAACTGTCCAGCAGCATCATGGCCGTCTGCTCCATGCGCGGGGCGTGACTGAGCACGCCGCCCGACGCGATGAGCAGGTCCATGCGCATGCGATCCACCAGACTTCCGCCCGACTCCTGCTGACGGAACGCGTCGCCCACCGTGCGCTGCTGCTGCACGCCCTTCAGGCTGGTGGCGAAGGCGCGGTGCTGCTCGAAGGCGAGTCGCAGCGCCTCGCGCGCCACCGCCTGCTCGAACACCAGCGCCTCGTGCGACTGCGGAATGGTGGTCGGGCGGATCATCTTGTTCTTGACGCGGTTGCGCAGTTCGCGCTCGTCCATGTCCAGATGCACCCAGCGCAACACGTTCGCCATGCCGGCCTCGGCGCAGACGTTGCTGATGCTGTAGCTCATGCCCAGGTTCGCGCTGACGGTGCGGTTGAACACGCCGTCGTACACGCTGAACACGTCGGTGGTGGCGCCGCCGATGTCCACGCACACGGCGTTGATGCCGCGACGTCGCGCGATCTCCTGCAGGATGTCGCCCACCGCGCCAGGCGTGGGCATGATCGGTGCGTTGGCCCACGAGATCAGCCGGTCGTACCCCGGTGCATGCGCCATCACATGCTCCAGGAACACGTCGTGGATCCGCTCGCGCGCGGGGCCGAGGTTCTCGCGCTCCAGCGTGGGGCGAAGGTTCTCCACGACGCTGAGATCGAAGCCGGAGCCACCGAACACGCGACGGATGGAATCCTGCGAGTCCTTGTTGCCCGCGAAGATGACCGGCAACTTGTACTCGCCGCCGAAGCGTGGCCGCGGCTTCGCGGGGGCGATGAGTTCGGCGATCTCGATCACCTTGCGCTGGTCGCCGCCGTCGGTGCCTCCGGAAACCAGCACCATGTCAGGGCGCAGCTCGCGGATGCGCTGGATCTGCTCGTGCGGCTTGCGACGATCGTTGCCCGCGATGGTGTCCATCACGATCGCACCCGCGCCCAGCGCCGCGCGCTTGGCGCTCTCGGCGGTCATCTCGCGCACCACGCCCGCCACCATCATCTGCAGTCCGCCACCCGCGCTGCTGGTGCTCACGTAGATGTCGCAGCCCTCGGGATCGTCGGGGCTCGTGCGCCGGATGATCGTGCCGTCGAGATTCACGAGCCTGCGGCCGCTGAGTTCCTGCAGTTCGGTGATCGCGTTCGTGACCCCCAGCGTGACGTCGGCCAGCGGCTCCTCGACGGTGGTCGGCGCTTCACCGCGATGCGTCTGGCGGTACTCGCCGTCGCGCAGCTCGATCATGATGGCCTTCGTGGTGGTGCTTCCGCAGTCCGTGGCCACCACGACTCGGATACGCGATGGATCGATCGGCGTGGCGGCGTGCATGCTGCGTGCAGGATACGGGTGGCTCAGTCGCTCGATGTGCGATCCGTGATCGTTCGCCGCGAATCGAGTTCCGAGAGGCGATCGACCATCCACGGAATCGCGCCACGCTTCTCCATGTACGAGGCGAGCGCGGTCCAGACGTTGGCGTCGATCACCACGCCCGTGAACGGCGTGAGCGCGTGCATCATCTGGCCACTCACCGCTCCCATGGGCCGCCAGCTCTCAAGCAGCATGGAGGCGGGCACGACCATGCCGCGCTTCACGACGCGCTGCAGCAGGTCGTCGACGATGGCGCGCACGGCCGGATCGGGCTCGACGGGGCCTTCGACCTCCACGGCGAACGCGTGGCGAAGTCGCGCGCGCCAGCCCGTGGATTCCTCAGCGGCCATGCCGTTCCAGGAAGGCCTCGACCGCGCGGCGCCGAGCCTCGGCGGCGACCGGATCGTGTCCAAGCGGTACGACCACGCCGCGCATGCCGCCCTGTCGCGAAATCACACGCCCGGCCGCGTCGCGCGTGGCGCGAAGAAGGCCTGCATCGGGCTTCCACAGGATGCCCTCGACCGAATCCCACGCGATCCGGTGCATGCGAAGCGGCTCATGAATGGTGATGCCCTCGCTGGTGAGCAGACAGTCGGTGGGAAGCAGGAACCGATGGAGCGAAACCGCCACCGCAAGCGCGCCCATCACGCCGAACCATGCGTCGCCCATCGTCAACGACACGCTTGCACCGATCGCCGCAAGCGTGATCACCACCATCCACGCGCGGCCGGGTCGCTCACGGGCGGGCCACACGGTCCATGCGAACGCGGACTCAGGAGCCTCGCGTTGCGCGAGCACGGCCCCCCGCTCCAGCATCCCGACGGGTGCGAGCGTCATGCGCGACAGGGTACCTCGAAGGGCCCGGAAATCGAGGGGGCGCACACGGAGTCGCCGTAGCATGCGCGCATGAGCACGGCCCCTGTGGAACTCTCGGTTCGCGACTTCTCGACCGACGCGGCGTATTCGCGTCATCTGGACGAATCCGATCCATTGGCGAATTGCCGCGAGGCGTTCGAGCTTCCACGCGACGCCTCGGGGCGCGCCGTGACCTATTTGGTGGGCAACTCGCTGGGACCCATGCCGCGCGCCACGCGCACGCTGCTGCAGGCGGAACTGGATGCCTGGGGCGGCATGGCGAGCGAGGGCCGCTTCCGTGGCGCATGGCCCTGGTACAAGCATCATGAGTGGTTCCGCGAGCCGCTCGGCAGGCTTGTGGGCGCGAAGCCGACCGAGGTGGTCGCGATGAACGGCCTCTCGGTGAACCTGCATCTCATGCTGGCGAGTTTCTGGAGGCCGCAGGGCAAGCGCGTACGCATCCTCATGGAGGCGGGGGCCTTCCCGAGCGACACCTACGCGATCGAGAGCCACGTACGCGTGCGCGGGCTGGACCCCGCGCAGGTGGTGGTGCAGGTGAAGCCTGGCGAAGGGCAGGCATGCTTCGAGACCGCGGACTTCACAAAGGCCATCGAGCGCGAGGGTGATGCGTTGGCGCTGGTGCTGGTGGGTGGCGTGAACTACTTCACCGGACAGGTGCTGGACATGCAGGCCATCACCACGGCGGCGCACAAGGCTGGCGCGATGTGCGGTTTCGATCTGGCGCACGCTGTAGGCAACGTGCCGCTGTCGCTGCACGACTGGAACTGCGACTTCGCGTGCTGGTGCAGCTACAAGTACCTGAACGCGGGGCCCGGCAGCGTGGCGGGCTGCTTCGTGCACGAGCGCCATGCGAACGATCTGGAGCGACCGCGCTTCGCGAGATGGTGGGGCAACGATCCGGTCGAGCGTCTGCGCATGCTGGACGAGTTCGTGCCGGTGGCCGGTGCCGACGGTTGGCAGCTCACGAATCCGCCGATTCTCTCGGCCGCACCGCTGCGCGCAAGCCTGGAGTTGTTCGATCGCGTGGGTCTTGCCGCGCTGCGACGCAAGAGTCTGGCGCTGAGCGCCTACATGGAGTTCATGCTGCGGCATACCGCGCCGAAGGCCTGCACCGTGATCACGCCGGCCGCCACGCACGAACGCGGTTGTCAGCTGTCGATCCGGATTCCAGGCGACGCGCGCGGCGTCGTGAAGGCGCTCCATGAGCGCGGCTTCTGGTGCGACTTCCGCGAACCCGACGTGGTGCGAGCGAGCCCCGCGCCGCTGTTCAATCGCTTCGCCGAGGCGCACGCCTTCGCGCACGCGCTGGGCGAGATCCTGACGGGCTGATTCAGCGCTTGTGCGGCGGCGCCGCGCGACGGAAGCCAAGGTCGCGATTCACCTTCACTTTGCGGCCGCGCAGCGTGGACTTGCGCAGGACCTGGATGATGTGATCCGCTTCCTGCGCCGGAACCTCGACGAAGGAGGCGAGCTCCTCGATCTCGATGCCGCCGAGGGCGCGCGGATTCACGTCGGCCTCGTTGGCGATGGCGCCCACCAGATCGGCCGGTCGCATGCCCATGCGCTTGCCGCCACCCACGAAGACGCGCACGAATTCAGGTGTGCCTCGATCGCCGCGCATAGGTGTCTTCTTCTTCCAGCCTGCGCCACGGTCGGGCCGTTCCTTGCCGCGCGGCTCGCGCTCGGCGCGCGGATGGGCCGGACCACCGCGATCCTCCCACTTCGGGACCTGTAGCTTGTCCTCCGCGGCGTGATCGCCGCGCCGCGCCTCGTGCAGGGACTTCAACGCGGCCGCGGCCAGTTCGGCAGGGTCCATGTCCATCGCGCGCACCGTGGACAGGAAGGGCTCGAGCTCCCCCGCCTCGACGGCCTTCGCCAGTTCGGCCTTCATGCGATCGAGGCGACGAGAGCGCACCTGATCGGGCGTGGGCACGTCGGCCATCTCGAAGCGCTGCTTGGTGAGTGACTCGATGTTCCGCATCATGCGGCCCTCGCGCGGCGTGGCGATGGTGATCGCGGTGCCCTCGCGGCCGGCGCGGCCCGTGCGACCGATCCGGTGCACATAGGTTTCGGGCGCGGGCGGCACGTCGAAGTTCACGACATGACTCAGATGGTCGATGTCGATGCCGCGCGCGGCCACGTCGGTCGCCACGACCACGTCGACCGCCTGTCCGCGCGCCTTCCGCATCACGCGGTCACGGTCCATCTGTCCCATGCCGCCGTGCAGCGCCTCCACCCGATAGCCGCGGCCGGTCAGCGCGTCGGCGAGCTCGTCCACCTCGATGCGCGTGCGGCAGAAGACCAGCGCAAGCGCCGGATCCTCCATGTCGAGCACGCGACCCAGCGTGACCACCTTGAACGCGCGCGGCACCACGAAAGCCACCTGACGCACCTTGGCGGCGGTGCCCTTCACGCCCTTCTCGCGCGCGATCTGCACGCGCTCGGGATCGTTCAGGTGCTTCTCGGCGATGCGCGCGATGCGTGGCGCCAGCGTGGCGCTGAACAGCGCGGTCTGTCGCGTCTCGGGTGTGGCGTTCAGGATCGCCTCGAGGTCCTCGGCGAAACCCATGTCGAGCATCTCGTCGGCCTCGTCCAGCACGACCATCTTCAGTGCGGACAGGTCGAGCGACTCACGTCGCATGTGATCAAGCGCGCGGCCCGGCGTGGCCACCACCACCTGCGCGCCCTTGCGAAGACCCATCGCCTGCTTGCGGAAGTCCGCGCCGCCGAACACGGGCACCACGGACACACGCAGACCCTTGCCGTAGCTGCCGTAGGCCTCGGCCACCTGCACCGCCAACTCGCGCGTGGGCACCAGCACCAGACCGAGCGGCTTCAGTGGCTCCGCGCGTTCTCGTCCGATGCGCTCAAGCATGGGCAGCGCGAAGGCCGCGGTCTTGCCGGTGCCGGTCGCCGCCTGTCCCAGCAGGTCGCGCCCCGCCACGAGCGGCGGAATCGCTGCCTTCTGGATGGGAGTGGGCTCCTCGTAGCCGAGTGCGGCCAGCTCGGTGAGCAGTTCCTGTCCCAACCCGAGGTCGGCGAACGAATCCTTCATCGCGCGAGGGTATGAGGAAACCGCGTGGCACGCCGACGCGTCACTTCACCTTCAGCTTGGCGTTCATCATGCGATAGTGACCGGGATAGGTGCACACGAGCACGTAGGTGCCGGGATTTGCGGGCGTGAAAAACCACAGCTCACCGGACTGACCCGGTGCCACCAGACCCATCACGAACAGCACCTTGGGGTTGTCGGGCACGAACTGCCGCTTCTTCCCCTCGAGGCCCTCGCCCATCTTCTCGGCGGCCACGCCGATCTCGCTGAGCGCACCTGGAGCGACCACCAGCAGATTGTGCTGCATGGAGTCAGGGTTCTCCATGCGCAGACGCACCAGCGTGTTCGGTGCCGCGCTGAACTCCTTTGGATCCCACGCCATCACGCCGGGCACGCACTTCATCTTCAGGTCGACGGGCGCGAGCGCGCGTGACTCCGTCGAACGCTTGTCAGCAGGAAGCGTGCAAAGGGCGCGCGCGGCTGCGGCACGGATGACCGGGCGCGAGTCGTCGGAGCTTGCCTTGGCAAGCGTGGGTGCCAAGAGTTCCAGTTCAGCGGCAGGTCGAGACGCAAGCACGGCGGCCAGGTCGTTCGAAGCGAGGCAACGGTCACAGGCCTCGATCTCTTTCCATGCGGCCTCGGCGATCGATCCGCCCTTCGCGGCAAGGGCCTTCTCGCGGTCGAGCACCGGCACGCCTGCGTCACGAAGGGGATCGAGGCGGGCCACCCCCACAGAGGAGGGAGTTCCGTGCGAACCGTGGTCGTGCGACGCACCCTGAACGCCGAAACTCGTTCCGAGAAGAATGGTCGCGAGAAGACTTCGCATACGCCGAAT
>Ga0194130_10005170_pt1 | contig 15945 bp, 11 predicted proteins | sample TA2KigsurfametaG_FD_160084 | JGI IMG/M metagenome (GOLD analysis project Ga0194130, IMG submission 160084) | Freshwater microbial communities from Lake Tanganyika, Tanzania - TA2015050 Kigoma 12 surface | ecosystem: Environmental > Aquatic > Freshwater > Lake | place: Tanzania: Lake Tanganyika... | reverse complement strand
TGCGCACCCCCGTGAGCAGGGCCGCGGGCACAAATTGGCCGAAGGCCAGGGCGCCGAGGCTGCCGGTGTGGAGCCAGTCCTCCACCTGGGAGCTGCGATGGCGGCCGGTCTTGCACCAGTGGGCGAAGTGCTCGCAGTTGTTGAACAGCAGGTTGTAGTTCTGCTCGCCCAGCCTGCCCATCGCCCGCCGCACGGTGATTCCCGGTGCCGAGCAGCTGCCCTGCGGGTAGTCCACCACCGTGATCGCCTGCCCGCGGCTGAATTCCTGCTGCGGACTGCGCAGAATCGCCCGGCCCTCCAGGTAATGGGCCACCGTGCCGTCGCCCAGATCGATGCCGTGGTGGTTGAACAGGCCGTGCTGGCGCGGGGCCTGCAGGTGGTCGGCGAGGGCCAAGGCTGCTGCGGTCGTGGCGGAGGTAGACCTTCTCAGCTTCGCCTGGCGAACGCAGGCTCGCGTTTCAGAGCTGGTGAGGATTGCACCACCTGGGGGGATGCTTACTGGAGCGAACTTTTGTGCGGGCTGGCTGCTGCATCGCCAAGCACTCGCCAATGGTCTGGGCCCCGGCGGCCTCGTTGCGGCTCTTGGCGGTCGCCAGGGCCCTGTATCAGGCATTTGGGTCTGCCGAGCCTGGTGGTGTCTCAGGCGCTCGCCTGCTCCTCCCTGTCGCCGGCGGGGAGGGGCAGCACCTGGGCCTTGCTGCGCTGCTCAACCAGGGCGCGGGTGACGGTGAAGGTCTTGACGTCGCGGCGGGAGGGGAGGTCGTACATCACATCGAGCATCAGCTCCTCCACGATGCCGCGCAGGGCGCGGGCGCCGGTCTTGCGGCGGTGGGCCTCGTGGGCGATCGCCTCCACGGCCTCCGGCTCGAACTCCAGACGCACATTGTCCATGCTGAGCAGGGTCTGGAACTGCTTCACCAGCGCATCGCGCGGCTCGGTGAGGATCGCCTCCAGGGCGCGGGCATCGAGGGGTTCCAGCACCGCCGTGACCGGCAGGCGGCCGATGAACTCGGGGATCAGCCCGTAGCGCACCAGATCATCGGGCTCGAGGTGGCGCAGGGCCTCGGCGGCCAGTTTCTCCTTGCCGTGGCGGGGCCGGCCCTGGCCGCCTTCGGGCAGGAAGCCGATGGCATTGCGGCCCATGCGCTTCTGCACCACATTCTCCAGGCCCACGAAGGCGCCGCCGCAGATGAACAGGATCTGGCTGGTGTCGATCTGGATGCAGTCCTGATAGGGATGCTTGCGGCCTCCCTGGGGCGGCACGTTGGCCACGGTGCCCTCCAGCAGCTTGAGCAGCGCCTGCTGTACCCCCTCGCCCGAGACATCGCGGGTGATCGAGGGGTTCTCGCTCTTGCGGGCGATCTTGTCGATCTCATCGATGTAGATGATCCCGCGCTGCGCCTGCTCCACCTCCATGTCGGCCTTCTGCAGCAGCCGCAGCAGGATGTTTTCCACGTCTTCGCCCACATAGCCCGCCTCGGTGAGGGTGGTGGCATCGGCCACGGCGAAGGGCACATCGAGCATCTCCGCCAGCGACTGGGCCAGCAGCGTCTTGCCGCAGCCGGTGGGGCCGATCAGCAGGATATTGCTCTTGTGCAAGCGGGTGCCGCTGCGCTCGGTCTCGCCCTTGCCATCGTCCTGCCAGGCCAGGCGCTTGTAGTGGTTGTAGACGGCCACCGCCAGCACCTTCTTGGCCTCTTCCTGACCCACCACCTGCTGATCGAGGAAGCCGCGGATCTCCTGGGGCTTGGGCACCTGGGCCAGGGTGGGAGCCGGCTTGCTCGGCTTGCGCGGCGCGCCCTTGCGGCTGGGCTCGGGGACCGGGCGGCCGCCAGGATGGCCATGGCCCTCCACCAGCTCCTCATCGAGGATCTCGTTGCAGAGATCGATGCATTCGTCGCAGATGTAGACGCCCGGGCCGGCAATCAGCTTGCGCACCTGGTCCTGCGACTTGCCGCAGAACGAGCACTTGAGATGGGCGTCGAACTTCGGCATCAGGCTGCGGGGGCGGTGATGGCGGCGGGCGCGGCGGGGAACCAGGGAGCGGGTTCGGCGAGCCGATGGCTCCCTGCTTTCAGGATCACCCCTGGCTGGCGGTTCGTCAGCGCATCCTTAATGAAGTCACCGGACCGCTGGGAGCGGCCTGCACGGGGTTCCTCAGGAGAGGGTGTCTTCGACGACGCGATCGATCAGGCCGTATTGAACCGCTTCCGCCGGCGAAAGGAAGTAGTCGCGGTCGGTGTCCTCGGCGATCCGCTCGAGGGGCTGGCCGGTGTGCTCGGCCAGCAGGCCGTTGAGCGTGTCCTTGAGGTAGAGGATCTCGCGTGCCTGGATCTCGATGTCCACCGCCTGGCCCTGGGCGCCGCCGAGGGGCTGGTGGATCATGATCCGCGCATTGGGCAGGGCCAGGCGCTTGCCCTTGGTGCCGCCTGAGAGCAGGAAGGCCCCCATGCTGGCGGCCAGGCCATAGCAGATGGTCACCACGTCGGGGGCCACCTGCTGCATCGTGTCGTAGATGGCCAGGCCGGCCGTGACCGAGCCGCCCGGGGAGTTGACGTAGATCTGGATGTCCTTCTCGGGATCCTCAGCCTCCAGGAAGAGCAGCTGCGCCACCAGCGAATCGGCCACCTGGTCATCGATGCCGCTGCCCAGGAAGATGATCCGTTCGCGCAGCAGTCGCGAGTAGATGTCGAAGGCGCGGTCGCCTCGGCCCGACTGCTCCACCACCGTGGGCAGCACACCCGGGCTGGCCTGGGGAGTGGTGCCGGGCGCTGCATTCCAGGGGCGCTCAGTGGACCAGCGGCTGTGCACCGGATGGGGCAGGGTTCCCGACGGGGCTGCGAGGGCATCCGGCGGCACGGCTGAGTGGAAGGCGTCGGTGGGGAACTGGATCACGCGGCGCAGCTGCTCCGGAAACGATCTACCTGCAATCTATGGGGCTGAGCCTGCACCCCGCCGGAGGAGGGGTGTCAGCGCCGAAGGATCGGCTCTCGGCTCGGGCCTGGCCTGCCCAGGTGGGGCCCTCAGCTTTCCGGTGCGGTTTCAAGGCCGGCCGGCTCATCGCCGGCCTTAGCCTTGCCTTTGACCTTGTCCTTGTCCTTGCCGGCGGCGCTGCTGCTCTTCGCCTTGGCGGGCTTTCCTGGGCCGGCTGGTGCGGAGTCATCAGTGGCCCTGGATTCAGCGGCCTCGGCTGCACCGGAATCGGCCGCCGCCTTCTCGCTGATCGTGCTGTTCTCCTCCAGCCACTGGAGCAGGGCCTCGCGCAGCAGGTCGTCGCCCACGGCGGCCCGCAGGCGGGCGGGATCCACCTGGCTGCGGTCGCCGAGATCACGGCTCACCTCGCGGATCCTGGTTTCGATCTCCGCTTCGGCCACCTCGATCGCTTCGGCCGTGGCCAGGGCCCGCAGGGCCAGGTTGCGGCGCAGGCGCTGCTCGGCTTCGGGGCGGGAGGTGTCCATCAGGCTGCGCACCAGATCCGGCGTGAACAACTTCTTCACATCCATCCCCTGCTGGGCGATCTGGCCGGCGGTCTGCTCGATCAGGGCGCGGATCTCCTCCTGCACCAGGGTTTCCGGCAGTTCAGCCTCGAGCTGCTCCACCAGGGCGGTGAGCAGGGCGTCGTGGCGGGCGCTGGTCTGCCGGCGCTCGGCCTCCTCCCTGAGGCGATCCTCCAGCTCGCTGCGCAGCTCGGCGAGGGTGGCCTTGTCGCTGGCCTGCTGGGCGAAGGCATCATCCAGGGCCGGCAGCTCCCGGGCCTTGAGGTCCTGCAGGGTGATCGCGAAGGAGGCCTCGCGGCCGGCGGCATCCTCCTGGGGGTACGACTCCGGGAAACGGCAGGCCACGGTGCGGGTCTCGCCGCCCTTCATGCCCAGGATCCCCTCCACGAAGCCGGGGATCATGCGTCCCTCCTCCAGCTCCACCTCCATGCCCTCGCTGCGGCCGCCCTCGATTGCCGCGCCGTTGTCGGTGAAGCTGCCCGTGAAGGCGATGCGGGCCACATCGCCCGCGGCGGCGGCCCGGTCTTCCACCGGCACCAGCGCGGCCAGCTGGCGGCGCGACTGCTCCAGCAGCTCATCGACGCGGGCCGGGTCGTATGCCACGCTCTCCACCTCGGCCTTCAGCCCCCGGGTGGCCTTCAGGGTGGGGATGGGCTCGACATCCAGCTCGAGGGTGAAGCTCAGCGCTGAGCCCGGCTCGAAGCGCTCCAACACCGTCTCGAAGCCGCCCTCCAGCACCGGCCGGCTGAGCACGGCGATCTTTTCGCGCTCGACGGCCTCACGGAAGGCGCTGTCGACCAGCTCCTCGAGGGCGGTGGCGCGCACCCGCAGCGGCCCGATTTGCTGCAGCAGCACCGCGCGGGGCACCTTGCCCTTGCGGAAACCAGGCAGCTTGACGCTGCGGCTCAGCTGCTCGAGAGCTTTCTCATAGCTGGCCTTGCTGCGTTCGCCCGGAATTGCCAGATCCACCGCCAGGCGGCTCCCCGGCCGCGGGCTGGTGCTCACCGTGAGGCCGGCTCCGGAGCTGGCGGGGGCCTTGGCGGCGGTGGCGGAGCTGGCGGCGGAACTCATGGAGGGCGGGCTGGTGAAGCAATCCGAAATCCTAGAAAGTCACCGATTCGGCATCCGCACGCGTAGTCTTGCCGGGACGCAATGGCGCGCCGATATCAGCACCCTGGACCCTCCTGACGATCTGCAAGCCCTGCAGACACTCTCATGAGTCGTCCCCCCTCCCACCGAGGGGCAGCGTTTCAGCCACCATCCGGGCCTTGACCGGACGGTGGGCCAGGGCCTCAAGCCCTCCAGCACCGCTCAAGATCACGATCTCGGTCGTTTTCCTACCGTTCCCAGGCAGTTTCGCCTCCCTTTCAGATCAGACCGGCGCCAACCCATCTCCGCTGGACACGAAGAGCGCGGCCAGCCATTCCTAAAGGTTCGTTTCTCACCAAGCTCCGACCCCCTGCCCTTCGGCCAAGGCTCGCCACCTCCAGTTCGGAAGCGAGGCCGCGGAGCCGCAGCCACCCTTCTCCCCGACCACCGCTCCATCCCCTTCGCCTTGACCGCCCTCTCCCCCCTGCCCACCACCCACCACGCCCAGGCCGTACCGACGCGGCTGCCCTCCCGGCCCCTGAAGGTGGCCGTGCTCGGGGCCACCGGTGCCGTGGGGCAGGAACTGCTGGAGCTGCTCGAGGAGCGCCGTTTCCCGGTGGCGCAGCTGCTGCCGCTCGCCTCCCCCCGCTCCTCCGGCCAGGCGCTGCGCTGGCAGGGTGAGACGCTCACGGTGCAGCCTGTGCAAGAGGGCTGCTTCGACGGGGTGGATCTTGTGCTCGCCTCAGCCGGCGGCTCGGTGTCGCGCGCCTCGGCGCCCCAGGCGGTGGCGGCCGGCGCCGTGGTGATCGACAACTCCAGCGCCTTTCGTATGGATCCGGCGGTGCCCCTGGTGGTGCCCGAGGTGAATCCCGCGGCGGCCTTCGCGCACCGCGGCATCATCGCCAACCCCAACTGCACCACGATCCTGCTCACTCTGGCCCTGGCTCCCCTTGCGGCCCGCCGGCCGATGCGGCGGGTGGTGGTTAGCACCTACCAATCGGCCAGCGGCGCCGGCGCCCGCGCCATGGAGGAGCTGCGCCAGCTCAGCCGCACCGTGCTCGACGGTGGCGAGCCCGTGAGCGCCGTGCTGCCCCATTCCCTGGCCTTCAACCTGTTTCTGCACAACTCCCCGCTGGAGGCCAGCGGCTACTGCGAGGAGGAGCTGAAGATGCTCAACGAGACCCGCAAGATCATGGGCCTGCCCGATCTGCGCCTCTCGGCCACCTGCGTGCGGGTGCCGGTGCTGCGGGCGCACTCGGAGGCGGTGAACATCGAATTCGCCGAGCCCTTCCCGGTGGAGGAGGCGCGGGCCCTGCTGGCGGCGGCGCCGGGGGTGGAACTGATCGAGGATTTCGCCGCCAATCGCTTCCCGATGCCCACCGACGTGACCGGCCGCGATCCGGTGGCGATCGGCCGCCTGCGCCAGGACCTCAGCGAGCCCAACGCCCTCGAGCTCTGGCTCTGCGGCGATCAGATCCGCAAGGGGGCGGCTCTCAACGCCATCCAGATCGCTGAATTGCTGCGTGAGGAGGGGGGGCCTTGAGCCAGGCCAGCGCCGCCATCAGCACCGCCCCCGGTCCCGGGGTTCCCTTCGGCCGGGTGGTGACCGCCATGGTCACCCCCTTCGCCGCCGATGGTTCGGTGGATCTCGCGCTGGCCGCCCGGCTGGCGGAGCATCTGGTGGCCCAGGGCTCCGATGGGCTGGTGCTTTACGGCACCACCGGCGAGTCGCCCACCCTCAGCTGGGCCGAGGAGCACGCCCTGTTCGCCGCGGTGAAGGCCGCCGTGGGTGATCGCGCCGCCCTGCTGGCGGGCAGCGGCAGCAACTGCACCGCTGAGGCGGTGGAGGCCACGGCGGAGGCGGCCGCCCTCGGCGCCGATGGCGCCCTGGTGGTGGTGCCCTATTACAACAAGCCTCCCCAGGACGGCCTGGAGGCCCATTTCCGCGCCGTGGCCGCGGCGGCACCCGATCTGCCGCTGATGCTTTACAACATTCCCGCTCGCACCGGCTGCAGCCTCGAGCCCGAGACCGCGGCCCGGCTGCTCGATCTTCCCAACGTGGTGGCCTACAAGGCCGCCAGCGGCACCACCGAGGAGGTGAGCCGCCTGCGCCTGCTCTGCGGCGAACGCCTGGCGCTCTACAGCGGAGACGATGCCCTCACCCTGCCCATGCTGGCGGTGGGTGCCGTGGGGGTGGTGAGCGTGGCCAGCCATCTGGTAGGCCCCCAGATCCGCGCGCTGATCCAGGCCTTTCTCAAGGGCGACAGCGCCACCGCCCTGGCGGCCCATGAGGCCCTGCTGCCCCTCTGCCGCGCCCTCTTCTGCACCACGAACCCGATCCCGGTGAAGGCCGCCCTCGAGCTCAGCGGCTGGCCGGTGGGTGCCCCCCGTCTTCCCCTGCTCAGCGCCGACAGCAGCGTGCGTGAACGCCTCTCCTCGATCCTGGCCGCCCTGCGTCCCACCTGACGCCTCGGCTATGTCCACGGTCCAGTTCCGCAACCAGACCCATTTCCAGTTTTCTTCTCAACCTTCACCTTCTCCTCAATGACCAATTCGAATGGATCCCAGCTGAATGGCAGCCAAGGCAAGGCTCAGCCCTGCCTGCGCGTGATTCCCCTGGGTGGCCTGCACGAGATCGGCAAGAACACCTGCGTGTTTGAGTACGGCGATGATCTGATGCTGGTGGATGCCGGTCTGGCCTTCCCCAGCGATGGCATGCATGGCGTGAATGTGGTGCTGCCAGACACCAGCTATCTGCGTGAGAACCAGAAGCGGATCCGCGGCATGATCGTGACCCACGGCCACGAAGATCACATCGGCGGCATCCCCCACCACCTCAAGAACTTCAACATTCCGATCATTTACGGGCCCCGCCTCGCCCTGTCGATGCTCACCGGCAAGATGGAGGAGGCCGGTGTGATGGATCGCACCATCCTCCAGACGGTGAGCCCGCGCGAGGTGGTGAAGGTGGGTAACTCCTTCAAAGTGGAGTTCATCCGCAACACCCACTCGATCGCCGACAGCTTCTCGCTGGCGATCACCACACCGGTGGGGGTGGTGGTGTTCACCGGCGACTTCAAGTTTGACCACACGCCCGTGGATGGCGAATATTTCGATATCCAGCGCATGGCCCACTACGGCGAGCAGGGCGTGCTCTGCCTGTTCTCCGATTCAACCAATGCCGAGCTACCCGGCTTCACGCCGCCGGAGCGCGCGGTGTTTCCCAATCTCGATCGCCACATCGCCAATGCCGAAGGGCGGGTGATCGTGACCACCTTCGCCAGCTCCGTGCACCGAGTGTCGATGATTCTGGAGCTGGCTCTCAAGCACGGCCGCAAGGTGGGCCTGCTCGGCCGCTCGATGCTCAACGTGATCGCCAAGGCGCGCGAGCTCGGCTATATGCGCTGCCCCGATGATCTGTTTGTGCCGATCAAGCAGATCCGCGATCTGCCCGACCGCGAAACCCTGCTGCTGATGACCGGCAGCCAGGGCGAGCCGCTGGCGGCGCTGAGCCGTATCTCCCGCGGTGAACATCCGCAGGTGCAGGTGAAGAGCAGCGATACGATCATCTTCTCGGCCAGTCCGATCCCCGGTAACACGATTTCGGTGGTCAACACCATCGACCGCCTGATGATGCTCGGCGCCAAGGTGGTCTATGGCAAGGGCGAAGGCATTCACGTGTCCGGCCACGGCAGCCAGGAGGATGAAAAACTGATGCTCGCTCTCACCCGGCCGAAGTTTTTCGTGCCGGTGCATGGTGAGCACCGCATGCTCGTGGCCCACGCCAGGACCGCCCAGTCGATGGGTGTGCCGGCCGACCACACGCTGATCATCGACAACGGCGATGTGGTGGAGCTCACCCCGGAATCGATCCGCAAGGGTGATGCGGTGAAGGCCGGCATCGAGCTGCTCGACGCCTCCCGCAACGGCATCGTCGATGCCCGCGTGCTCAAGGAGCGTCAGCAGCTCGCCGAAGACGGCGTGATCACCCTGCTTGCCGTGATCAGCACAGATGGCGTGATGGCGGCGCCGCCCCGGGTCAACATCCGCGGCGTGGTCACCACCGCCGATGCCCGCAAGCTCTCTCTCTGGGCAGAGCGCGAGATCACCTGGGTGCTCGAGAACCGCTGGAGCCAGCTCAGCCGCAACACCGGCGGTAAGGCCCCCGATGTGGACTGGGTGGGCGTGCAGCGCGAGGTGGAGCTCGGCCTGCAGCGCCGTCTGCGCCGGGAGCTGCAGGTGGAGCCGCTGATCATCTGCCTGGTGCAGCCCGCTCCCGCCGGCACCCCGGCCTACAAGGGCCGCGCCGATGCTGAGCCCGACACCCGACCCGCTCCCCGCGGTGGTCGTCGTGAGGGTGGGCGCGACGCCGGTCGCGATGGCGGCCGCGAGATCTCCCGTGAGGTGGTGCGCGATCCGGCCCGGACCCCGGCACCCGTCGCCGCCGCCTCCGCGGTGGCCGCTGCCAGCACGCCTGCCGCCACCCCGGCCGCCCGCTCCGCCCCCCCTGTGGAAGACAACGAGCCGGAGGGCCGCACCCGCCGCCGCCGTTCAGCGGCCGTGGCGGGCTGAGCCGCTCAGCGGTTCAGTATCACCCGCAGCAGGCCGGCCACCAGATCGGGATCCTCCTGGGACAGATCCGGGCTGGCCGCTGCGCTTGATGGCATCGGCACCGCCGGCTCCAGAGCCTCTGCTATTGGCTCCAGGGGCTCTGCCATCGGCTCCGCGCCAGGCGGGTCGGTGGCCAGTGGTGACATAGCTGGCATCTCGGCCACCTCTGCCACTTCGGCCGTTGCCGTTGCGATAGCCGCCGCGAAGCCATCCTCCCTGCTGCCCTCCGCCTGCGGCGGGGACGCCTCCACCTCGGGCGCGGTCTCTGGCCCTGTATCGGGCGCTGTGGCGGCGGCGGTGGCGGCCCGGCGCTCCCGGATCCGGCTGAGTTCGAGTTCGAGTTCCTCGGCCAGGCTCGGATCGGCTTGTGCCACCTCCAGCAGCTCGGGCTCCTCGACCACCTCCACCTCCAGCCTGGGGACGAGGGCCCCGGACCTGGGGCCGCCTGGAGCGCCGCCGGGCAGATCATTCAGCCAGGGCATGGCCGGCTCGCTGGCGCGCTGCACCTCTCCCGTGGCCAACGCGGCGGCCACCGCGGCCTGGAAGAGGTCACCGCTGGCCGCGCCCTTGGCTGCGGCGCTGGGGGCAGGTGAGCCGCTGGCCACGGCGAAGGGATCGGCGCTGGGGCGCGCGGTCCCGTCCTGGAAGGCTGTGGCCTCAAGCTCAGGTGCCAGGGGCTGCGCGGTGATGCTCGGCGCGGGCTGGATGCTCTGGGGTTCCAGCTCCGGTTGCGGCTCGGGTTCCGGCTCCGGCACGGGAGCCGCTGCGGCGGCTTCGGCCTGGGGCGCAGCGGAGGTGGGCTGGACGGTGGGCTGCTGGCACTGCTGCAGGCCCTGGGCGGCGATCCGGCGGAGCTCGGCCTCCGCGTTGCCGGCGATCACGTCGCGGTAGTAGTCCTCAGCCACCTCGGGCTCACCCAGCCCGTAGAGATGGGTGTGGCCCAGCAGCACCCGCACCCGGTGGGCGAGGGCCTCCGCCTGGGGGTCGTCGCTGTCCTCGAGCTCCTCCAGCAGCCCCTCGCCATTGCCCCGCACGCTCGACCAGCGCTCCTCCACGTAGGCACGCTCGAGGTCGGCGTAGCGCTGCGAGGCGTTGTCGGGCATCGGGTACTCAACCATCGCCGTGCGCGAACTCTCCGGGTCGCTGAAGACTCAGTGTGCTGCGGTCCCAGCGCAGCCGCCAGCCGCCGGCGAGATCCTGCTCACCGGGGCCCCGCTCCGGCGCGAGCCGTGCAGCGAGGGCGTCGAGATCGCGGCCGGCGGGCGGTGCGATCCCCTGGCGGCGCAGCCAGAACGCCACCAGGCGGCGGCGGTTGGCCGCGCTCAGCTGGCCCAGGGGCCGTCTCGCCAGGTTGCGGCCGCTGACGCCTACAGCACTGTTGAGCTGCTGCAGGGCTAGGCCCAGCAGCTCCTCCTCCCCTTCCAGCTCCCTCTCCAGGCGCTCCGCCTGGGCGGCGATGCGCCGCGCTGCTCCGGGGTGAAGCTCCTCCAGCAGCGGCAGCACCTCGGCCCGCACGCGGTTGCGCCGGAAGCGCGGATCGCTGTTGCTGGCGTCGTGCCACACGGGCAGCGCCAGCGCCTGGCAGAGGCGGGCGGTGTCCCCGCGGCTGAAGGGCAGCAGCGGCCGCACCAGCCGCAGCGGGTCTGCCACGCCCGCCTCCAGCCCATTCAGCAGGCGCTCCGCCCGCAGGCTGCTCAGCCCCAGCCGGTGGCTTCCCCGCGCCAGGTTGAGCAGCACCGTTTCGGCCCGGTCGCTGGCGGTGTGGCCGGTGACCACCCGCGTGCACGCCAGGGCACGGGCGTGGCTTTCCAGGCAGGCGTAGCGCCACTGCCGTGCGGCGGCCTCCCCACTGGGGGGCGGTTCGGCCCGCTCGCAGTGCAACGGCAGCCCTGCGGCGGCGGCCCAGGCAGCCAGGGCCAGGGTTTGCTGCCGGGAGTCGGGCCGCCAGCCGTGGTCGCCATGCCAGAGCGCCAGGCGCCAGCCGTGCAGCGGGCACAGATCGGCGAGCAGGGCGGTGAGGGCCATCGAATCCTGGCCGCCGGAGACGGCCAGCAGCAGCGCGCTGCCCGCCGGCAGCAGCTCCGGCCGCCGCAGCAGGTGGCGGTGCAGGCGCTGGTGGTCGGCGCTCCAGCGGCGGGGCGTGGCTTTGGATGGGAGAATCACCTCAGCATTCCGATCGCTGCCGATGTCGCGTCTCTCCAGCCTGCCCGCCCGTCTGCGGCACGCCCTCGCCGAGCAGCGCCTGCTCAAGGTGATCGCCGGCCTCAGCTGCTTCGAGGCCGCCGCTGTGGAGCGCGTGGCGCGGGCTGCGGCCGCCGGTGGCGCCGACCTGGTGGACATCGCCTGTGATGCGCAGCTGGTGGCGCTGGTGCGCAGCATTTGCCCAGAGCTGCCGGTGTGCGTGTCGGCCGTGGATCCCGAGCTGTTTGCGGCAGCCGTTGCCGCCGGTGCGGCGATGGTGGAGATCGGCAACTTCGATTCCTTCTATCCCCAGGGCCGCCTCTTCGGGGCCGAGGAGGTGCTGGAGCTCACCCGCCGCACCCGGGCCCTGCTGCCGGAGGTGGTGCTCTCGGTGACCGTGCCCCATGTGCTGCCGCTGGATCAGCAGGAGCAGCTGGCGGTGGAGCTGGTGGCCGCCGGTGCCGACCTGATCCAGACGGAGGGTGGCACCGGCGCCCGCCCCTTCAGCGCCGGCAGCCTCGGCCTGATCGAGAAGGCCGCCCCAACCCTGGCGGCCGCCCATGCCATCAGCCGCGCTGTGGATCTGCCCGTGCTCTGCGCCTCGGGCCTCTCCGCGGTGACCGTGCCGATGGCCTTAGCCGCCGGTGCCGCCGGGGTGGGTGTGGGCTCCGCTGTGAATCGCCTGGGCGATGAGCTGGCGATGGTGGCCGTGGTGCGCGGGTTGCGTGAGGCGATCGACCAGCCGGCCGTTGTCCGCGCCTGAGGCCCTGCTTAGCGTGAGGATGGTTTTTCGCGCTTGCACGCCACCACTCCCATGTCTGCACTGCTGGTTTCGCTGCTGCAGTGGCCCATCCGGGCCCTGATCCTTCTGCTGATTTCCCAGCTGCCATTTCTCGGCGTGGAGATGGCCAGCTTCCCGATCGCCCTGATCTCGGCCGTGGTGATCGGCCTGCTGGGGGTGATCCTCACCTGGCCGCTGAAATTCATCCTCGGCCCCGCCTGGGCGATCACCACCCTTGGCGGCCTGATTCCCGTGGGCTGGCTGTTCGACTGGCTGATCACGATCATCCTCTTCGGCCTGGCCGCTTGGCTGATCCACGGCTTCCGCCTGCGCAACGGCCTGGCCAGCGCTGCCCTGGGTGCCCTGGCCTACAGCGTGCTCTGCTACTTCATCCTCAATGCCATCCCCGGCCTGACTGTCAAGCTCACCGGCGCCGCCGCCCTGTTCACCGGCCCGATCGGCTGAGTCTTCCTTCCAGCTCGGGCGCCGGATCCCCGGCGTCCACGCCTCCAGGACCATGGCCCCAGAATGGGTGCCATGGTCTTTCAGCTTGAAGCGCCCTACGAACCCCGCGGTGACCAGCCGACCGCGATCGAGGCCCTGGTCAAGGGTGTCGATGGTGGGCGCAAACATCAGACCCTGCTCGGCGCCACCGGCACCGGCAAGACCTTCACGATCGCTAATGTGATTGCCCGCACCGCCCGACCGACGCTGGTGCTCGCCCATAACAAGACATTGGCGGCGCAGCTATGCAACGAACTGCGCGAATTCTTCCCGCATAATGCGGTGGAGTATTTCATATCTTACTACGACTACTACCAGCCCGAGGCCTATGTGCCGGTCTCGGATACCTACATCGCCAAGACCGCATCGATCAACGAAGAGATCGACATGCTGCGCCATTCCGCCACCCGCTCGCTGTTTGAGCGGCGCGATGTGATCGTGGTCGCCTCGATCAGTTGCATCTACGGTCTCGGCATCCCCAGCGAATATCTCAAGGCGGCCGTGCGTTTCCAGGTGGGCGAAACGCTGAATCTGCGAGGTTCTTTGCGCGATCTGGTCAACAACCAGTACAGCCGCAACGACATCGAGATCAGCCGCGGCCGCTTCCGGGTGCGTGGCGATGTGCTGGAGATCGGCCCCGCCTACGAAGACCGGCTGGTGCGCATCGAGCTGTTCGGTGATGAGGTGGAGGCGATCCGCTATGTGGACCCCACCACCGGCGAGATCCTGCAGAGCCTGGAGGCGATCAACATCTACCCCGCCAAGCACTTCGTCACCCCCAAGGAGCGGCTCGAGGCGGCGATCCAGGCGATCCGTGACGAGCTGCGCGAGCGGCTCGATGTTCTCAATCTGCAGGGACGCCTGCTCGAGGCCCAGCGCCTGGAGCAGCGCACCACCTACGACCTGGAGATGCTCACCCAGGTGGGCTACTGCAACGGCGTCGAGAACTATGCCCGTCATCTCGCCGGCCGGCCCGCCGGCACGCCGCCGGAATGTCTGATCGATTATTTCCCGGACGACTGGCTGCTGGTGGTCGATGAGAGCCATGTCACCTGCTCGCAGCTGCAGGCGATGTACAACGGCGACCAGAGCCGTAAGCAGGTGCTGATCGAGCACGGATTCCGCCTGCCCTCCGCCGCCGACAACCGGCCGCTCAAGGGTGAGGAGTTCTGGGAGAAGGCACGGCAGAGCATCTTCGTGAGTGCCACCCCCGGCGACTGGGAGCTGCGCCAGAGCCAGGGGCAGGTGGTGGAGCAGGTGATCCGGCCCACCGGGGTGCTCGATCCGGTGGTGGAGGTGCGGCCCACCGACGGCCAGGTGGATGACCTGCTCGGCGAGATCCGCCTGCGGGCCGAGCGGCAGGAGCGCGTGCTGGTGACCACGCTCACCAAGCGCATGGCCGAGGACCTCAGCGATTACCTGGCCGAGAACGGCGTTCGGGTGCGCTACCTGCACTCCGAGATTCACTCGATCGAGCGGATCGAGATCATCCAGGACTTGCGCAATGGCGTTTACGACGTGCTGGTGGGGGTCAACCTGTTGCGCGAGGGCCTCGATCTGCCGGAAGTGTCGCTGGTGGCGATCCTCGATGCCGACAAGGAGGGCTTCCTGCGCGCCGAGCGCTCCCTGATCCAGACCATCGGCCGCGCCGCCCGCCACATTGAGGGCGTAGCCCTGCTCTACGCCGACAACCTCACCGACAGCATGGCCAAGGCGATCTCCGAGACCGAGCGCCGCCGCGCCATCCAGCAGACCTACAACGATCAGCACGGGATCACGCCCACCCCCGCCGGCAAGCGGGCCGGCAATGCGATCCTGGCCTTCCTTGAGGTGTCGCGCCGGCTTAACGACGAGCAGCTCGAGGAGGTCAGCGAGCAGGCGGTGCACAACGAGGTGCCCCTCGATGCCCTGCCGGAGCTGATTCAGCAGCTCGAGGACAAGATGAAGGCCGCCGCCAGGAACATGGAGTTCGAGGAGGCCGCCAACCTGCGCGACCGCATCAAGGGGCTGCGCCAGAAGCTGGTGGGCAAGGCGGCCTGAGCCGGGTCCGCCACCCCTGCACGGGTTCCGGCGGTGAGGTGGCCGCGGGGCTCAGGATGCTTCAGGGGCTTCCGTGCCCTGGGCGGTGTGGCAGGCGCTGCCGCCGAGATCGAAGGCCGCATGCACTGCCTGCAGGGCGCGCACGCCATCGGCTTCGGCCACCACGCAGCTGGTGCGAATCTCGCTGGTGGCGATCAGCTCGATGTTGATGGCCGCGGCCGCCAGGCTCCGGAACATCTTCGCCGCAGTGCCCGCGGTGCAGGCCATGCCGGTGCCTACGGCGCTCACCCGGGCGATCGCCGCCCCCTCCTCGAAGCAGGCGCCCGGCCAGCCCGCGAGCACCGTGGCCAGGGCCTGCTCAGCTCCGGCGCGGTCGTCGCGCCTGAGGGTGAAGGTCATGTCGCGGCTGAGCTCGCTGCCGCTGCCATGGGTGCGCTCCGACTGCACGATGGCATCGAGGCTGATGCCCGCATCCGCCAGGGCGCGGCAGATCACCGCCGCCGCTCCGGGCCGGTCGGGCACGCCGCGCACCACCACCTGCACCTGATCACGGTCGAGCGCCACGCCGCGCACCGCCGGGCTGTCCGGCCCGCAGGGCACGGCCCCATGGCGCAGCTGCGCCTCCGAGAGTTCGAAGGCCGCGGCCGCGGCCCGCAGGGCCCGGGCGCCCTGGTCCCCGGCCACGAGGCAGCTCACCTTCACCTCGCTGGTGGCGATCAGGCGCAGGTTGATGCCCATCCGCGCCAGGGTGTCGAACAGGCGGGCGGCCACGCCGGGGCGGCCCATGATCCCGGCGCCGGAGATGCTGATCTTCGCCATGCCGGCCTCGCTGCTCAGCTGGGTCTCGGCGGCTCCGAGGGCCTCCAGCAGCTGGCGGCAGACGCCGGTGGCGGCATCGCGCTCCGCCTCGGCGAGGGTGAAGGCGATGTCGTTGCTGCCGCCCTCGTGGGTGGCCTGCACGATCAGATCCACATTCAGGCCGGCCTCCGCCAGCGCCTCAAACAGCAGGGCCGCCACCCCCGGCCGGTCGGGCACATGGGCCAGGGCCACCACCGCCTGATGCTCCTCCAGTTCGGCGCCATCCACCGGGCGGCCCAGCTCCAGCCCCTCGCTGCCGATCGGCCGCGGCGCGCCGCTGGTGAGCCGGGTGCCGGGCGCTTCGCTCCAGCTCGAGCGCACCACCAGCGGCACGCCGTAGTTGCGGGCGATCTCCACTGCGCGGGGGTGCAGCACCGCGGCGCC
>Ga0194130_10005169_pt1 | contig 15946 bp, 26 predicted proteins | sample TA2KigsurfametaG_FD_160084 | JGI IMG/M metagenome (GOLD analysis project Ga0194130, IMG submission 160084) | Freshwater microbial communities from Lake Tanganyika, Tanzania - TA2015050 Kigoma 12 surface | ecosystem: Environmental > Aquatic > Freshwater > Lake | place: Tanzania: Lake Tanganyika... | reverse complement strand
CCCAGCGTTCTGATAAAGGAAAAAAGAGAAAATAATTACAAAGGTATCCACCCCGGCCTATCAAAAATAGGCATGTGCCACTTACTCGTTGCTGGTACATCGTAATAGTAAATAGTGTCTGCATCTACAAGAGTTCCCATCCACCAACTAAAGGTGCCTGCACTCAAAACTTTTTTATTAAAATTACGACTCCTGGTTAAAGTTTGAATAGGAGTTCCTGTGTCTGGTGTAAGGTTAAATTCATCTTGTAAAGTTTTTATTAAGTCAGAATTTTGACTGATTGCATCTGTTGCTATAACACCACCATTACAATTCAATTTACTTAATGCTTTTCTATAATATTCTAATGTACCAGAACTTTCTACCGGTACATCTCCCAATCTTGCATGTACCCATACACCCTCTTCCCTAGTTATAGGTTTTTTAAATTTATAAATGTTTCTTATAAACGAGGTATTCTTTATTAACAAATCGTTAGCTTGACCAGAGCCATCTATTTTATAATGACCGGGTTGTAAAGCTTCCTCAAAACAATTTATAATAAAATTATCATCTACATCTATTACCGGTTCTAAAACCTCATCTACATACGGCGGTTTATCAACCTCAACATAATTAAAAAAATCGCTATAATAATTCTGGTTATTACATATTTCTTCTACAGAGTTGTATATTTTGAGCTTTAGCCGATCTGCCAGTATACAAGCCACAGAATATTGAATCATTCTGTTTCCCAGCCGCCCATGCCAAAGTATTTCAATCATTTGAGTATTGCGGAGGCAGGATTTGAACCTGCGATCTCCTGGTTATGAGCCAGACGAGTTAACCACTTCTCTACCCCGCAATAATAAATATAACTAATAAACCAAAAGTCAAATGAATAAAGTCGAAGATATTATATTAGAGAATTCTGGCGAAGTAAAGGCAAAGTTATACGGGCCGGCAAAAAAAGCTTTTGAGGCACCTGATACCGGTATAACTATTGTTAAGCCCGCTGCATATAAAGTAATTAAAGATTGCGCGGAAACAACTTTATTATTTTTGCCGATAGAAATATTTTTAAAATACAAATCACCCACACAAACCTTGAGAGGTAAATTTACAAGAGAACAAATTATAGAACTTTATAATAGAACTGTCAAAGATACTGCAGCAAAAATACTTTTTCAGCTTATTTTAGATACATGTCCAAAATCTGCACCTTCTCTAGCCCCTGTTAATCCCTCTAATGTATTGAATATCGATAATAATGACCCTTATGGTTCTTATGGAGATTCAACACCCGTTGTAGAGGAATCTCGATCCCTTATAGACATTATTTGCTCTGCATACTGTCAATAATGAGTAATGCGAAATACTAAAAAATTACAAATAATAAGCTGCCAGTCTAGCCGTATTTTTTCATCAACCTTATCTATTTCTAGACAATGGTTTAAGTATGTCCAATAATTACAATTCAATCTCCTACCTAAAACTACCTTCATCTTGATTTTGTAATTATTTAGTTTAAAATAAATGTATGGACAAGGACTTTCAGCCATACTCACAAACATCAGGCACATACTCCCCTTTTAATTTCTCCTACTATTTCTGCTACAAGTTTAAAAAGCAACCATCGACATTCAAAACCCTAAGAGTTCTATTTAAAGATAATTTAATTGATAAGCTCAAAAAAGATTATGAACTAGTACACGAAGGAAAAGTAGCATATTATAATAAAAATAAAATTGAAGAGGCAACTACAAGCTATGGATTTGAAGGCAAGGAAATTATTATCTATCTAGAAAGATCAAAAATTGTGGATGCCTTTGGTGAAGATACAGATGATGAATGGTCAACAAATGACTATTCAAGAGACATAAGGTCCAAAGCACTTACAGTAATAATATTATATACGGATTCAAAAGAACTTGAAAAAGTTGTAAATATGTTAGAAAAATATGATGAGGAGAAAAAGAATAACGTAAATCTTATTGTTGGGTCTCCTGCTGAAGGATTTGGTTTAAGAGAATTTCATACAAAGCTTCCTTCTGAAGAAATTGACTTGGAACTTAATTACGGTAAAGACTTCTTACCCAAACATAAGACTATCCTAAAAAGACTATGCAAAACTAACGATACAGGATTAATAGTATTAAACGGTAAACCCGGCACAGGCAAGACCACCTATATAAAATATCTCACAACTCTCATTGATAAAAAAATTATTTTTGTACCGCCAAGCATGGCTGAAGGCATCACAGCTCCAAGCTTTTTGCCTTTTCTGTTAGAAAATAAAAACAGTGTACTCATAATAGAAGATGCAGAAAAAGTTGTTGGTTGCAGAAATTCAAACGACACTAACAATGGTGTATCAAACATTTTAAATATGACTGATGGCATACTTGGTGATTGTTTAAACATACAAATTATAGCAACTTTAAATACAGACAGAGAAAAAATAGACCCTGCACTATTGAGAAAAGGCAGACTAATTGCTGATCATGAGTTCAAAGAATTGCCAGAAGACAATGTGAAGAGACTTTTTGAAAAATTAAATATTAAAAAAGAGGCCAAGCCCCTCACACTTACAGAAATCTATAATCACGATGAAGAAGATAGAAAGGATGAAAAGCCCAAAAAAATTATTGGATTTAAAGCAAATTAAGCCGTGCCAGAAACGGTGAAGCTGGTACAAATAGATTTTTAAGACTACGCAGTCTTGGATATCTATAATTACTTGTTCTTACGGTTATTTTTTTCTTCTTGAATGCGCTTGCGCTCTTCACGAGAATACTTGATCACCTCTTGAAGAGCTTTGCGAGCACGTGTACCAGCTGCGTTATTGCCACTCCAAAACTTTTCAGCTTCAGTAGCAAAGGTTTCAACAATAGACTTAAGTTGTTCAGATGTGTTTGACATATACAGGATTTATACAACCCCATATAAAAATCAATTACTTCTTCTTTTTTGTAGACTTCTTTTTCTTGCGAGGCTTCTTTGGCAGAACGATTTCTTCTTCAATAATGTCTTCGAATTCATTCTTATGACCTTTTAATCTATCTACAAGATCCAGAGTCTTATACTTTACAGTATCAACTATGTCTGTTACTCTAAAAGTAACATCATAGTATACATCAAGTATTTTGTCAAACAATTTCATAATGTTATTTATTCTCCCACTCTATCATGCCGATCTTTTTTCTTAATCTGAGTAATTCATACATGGTTTTACAAGCCAGCAGCTTTGTTATTACGCTTTTCTTTTTACCGCCTTTGGCCGTATATTTCTCTACAGTAAAAGCAATAAGCTGATCAAGCTCTGCCATGTAATTATTTAGTCAACACGGCCAAATAATATTTCTAATGTTTTCTATTTTTAACTGTCTAAATAATATTACGAAGAATTTTAGAGCCCGCAAGATTTGGTGGCTGTTAAAAAGGGTAGCCCTATTAACAGGTGTAGGGTTTATAGGATGGGGCAGTTTTGTTGTTGGAAGCGGAATAGAAAAAAACCATAGTATATCTAAGCTTCCCAATTCATGCTTTGTTGATGCAGTCACCTATGCATCCAATGCTGATTATATTCTTACAAATAATAAAACATGGGCCCATGTTTATATTTTCACTTTTCATTACAGGGATGATTTAATGAACACCCGCGTAACTATAGATGACAAAACAAAAGAATTTACTATTACTCTTCCAAAGATACATGGACATGCTGTATGTGTATTTGAATATGGTGGTATGTTATGGATATATGATAATAATTGGGGTAGTATACCAGTTGGTAATCTTGGTAATAGAAATGAATATGAGATCCGTATTACAAAATATATGGAAGAAAAATATGGTGTAATTATTTTAAAAAGTTTATTACTAGATGATGAAGAGCGCACTCAGTCTTATTTCAAAGACAAACTCTAATTATTTACCGTAAAAACGCAATACTTGCCATTGTCCATACACTCATAATAATATCTAAATTTTTCATCCCCTGGTACGTATACTCCCCATACATCACTTTTAAAATATTCCTTGAGACACAAAGTTTCAGTTTTTTCCTTTACACATTGTTTTATAAATTCGACAACACCCCTTACATCGCCTTGAAATAAAATATTTCTTGTAATGTATAAATTAGAAGTCTGCATTTAAAAATAAGATATCCTGTTGAAATAAGTCACCTTTGCCACCATTTTCTCTGCATTCACCAACTACTTCCTTCTTTTTAAAATTGTAGCTTTCCATAAATTCAATAACTTCTTCTTGAAGAGGGGCACCACTGTTGTAAGGCTTTAATGAAGTTTCCATTACTATGACTTTTGCCTGGGTAAAAGTTTCAACACCACCTTTAAAAATATCTAATTCAGACCCCTGAGTATCCATTTTTACGAAATCAAAAATAACTTTATTTTTATTTAAGTCATCAAGCCTATGGCACTTGAGAGATGTAACAATAACATTACTATCATTGTAATGCTCGGTTAATTCTCTGTAAATAGAGCTTCCTGTACATGTTAAATTTTTTTTATTTTTATAAAAATTTACTTCTTTGTTTTCACTACCAAGCAAGCATATGTGATAGGGTGCACCAACAGCTCGAAGAAAAGGCTCACAATCCGGATTACCTTCAATGAGCAAACACTGACAACTAGGAAATTCTTGTATTATTTTTGTATAAAATTCTCCAGAGTGTGCACCTATATCTAATACCTTTTTTGGGGTAATATATTTTTTAATAATTTCTATGTTCATGGATATTGCCTGAAGCTGTTGGTATGTCTAGCTTATTTTCTATTATAGTTTTGTTAGCCAGGTAGGCAACTATAAAGACCGCAACAATTCCACCAATCGCCAAAACTCGCTGTTTGATAACTTTTGTCTTACGATACACTTTGAAGCGAGAAACAAAACTATTATGATACGCTTGACCAGGGTTATTATAAATGCTAGCTTTTCGTACAAGCTCTGAAATATCATTAAACATATTTAGGCAAGTATATCTTTACCTTCTGTCACCAGCTGTCTAAGTTGTGCCAAAGTTTTACCGGTTTTATATTCGAAGTGAGGATAATCTTTAAAAGTTTTCCAACTACCACCCCATTCAATATTATATTTTTTTGCAATTGCCGCGGCTTTTCTATGAAAGGCTTCTGCTTCCGAAGGCTTAGATCCATCCAGATATTTGCCATCCCTAAATACTCCCATGTCTACAGCAATTCCATAATTGTGATTGCTAAAACCAGGTTTAGCATTGGTTACAATTTTACCAGGTGATGTTCTACCCTGAGCATAGATCTTAGCTTGCTCTTCCCATGTCCTATTTCCGGAAATTGCTTTATATTCATACCCATGAGCTTTAGCCAATATTTGACACTCTGCAATCCAATTTTTAAATAGCTGTTGAACTTTTGTGTGTAGAGTAGCAACATTCTTTGCACTTCTTTCGTCTAAAATACTTAAATCCGTTTTTTCAGACACAAGAGGGTGCGTTGCAATTGGTTTATCCTCTTTCTTTGGTTCTATGGGTTTATTAGAGGGGGGTTGACTTGGTCTCCTACGTAAGTTATCTCGAGAAGACCAGCCCATTATTTGACCCAGGTTTTAGCTTTATCCCACAAACTGTCAACATCTTTGCCGTCGCGTCTCCAGCTATTAAGAATACCGAAATAGACCAAATGCTGATGATCAATATAAAAAAGAAGATTGCCGTGTTTATCTATAAACTCTGTAATGCCGTCACCTTCGTTTAACACCACACCTTTAGCTGCTCTAAATTGAAGCTTATAATCTTTAATTAAATTGTTGTATCTCTCTACTCCATTTGATGTCAAGATACCTCTACCATCCTCGGTAAATCCTATCACACCAGAGTTCATAGGATCATATCCTTGAGGTGTTGTAGAGTCAAAAGAAGCAGTATTATCTTTTATTTTATCTGGAGTAACTGTAGCACAACTTACCAGTATTAAACTACTGAGACAAAAGACGGCGAAGTTTTTCAATATCTTTCTCCTTTAAGGCTTTTTCTATCTCATTTTGACGGTCAATTTCTTTTTGTTGTTGTGCAGCTTTTTTCATCTCTGGAGTGTTCTTGTGCCCCATCCAGTTATTAATCAACCCAAAAACTTCACCAATAGCTTTAAATACAGCGGTAACGTCCATTTTAGTTAGTTACATACTGCGCTGTTGCATCTTTACACCCTCTTGCAATGGCATTTAATACATCAACAGCAAGCTTACCATCACCATTTAATCTAGCAAATTGTTGTGCGTAGATGTCTTTAACAGCATTAACATATACTACCCAGTGAGTTTTTTCTTGTGGTAAATAATCGGTTAATGCATTTTTGAGTTGATTTGGCGTAGGTGTTGCACCTCTAGTAAGACTTTCAATTACAGTAGCAACATGGTTAATCATCTTGGCTTTTTCCACTCTATCTTCAGGTGAAAGTGCTTGCTCAAGTACCACAGTACAAGCTAATGTTACCGCTGGGGCAATATAGGGCAAAGCAGATTCTACTGCTTGCTTAGGTGTTGTACCGCCAGTACCTTCACTATTACTGCCGGTGGTAGTACAACCAGTTATAAGGACGGGTAAAGTTAAAATAGCCAATATATTTTTCATAAAACTATTTAGAGCTTTCGTTTAATAATTCAACCTTTTTGTCTTTTTTTTCTTTTTGAACGCGACTTATGGATTGGTCGAGAAATGCTCGCACAGCTATCAATCCTTGCAAAACAAAATTACATATAATTATGGCCAAAGCAATATTTGAAACTTCGCTAAATGATTTAAACTGACCTAGGTCTACCATTAATGCAGGTATAGCTGCAATAAGAAAGTACAGCAATGCTCTTATCCAGGCACAGTCTCTCATAAAATTATTTATCTTTTCACTCATATTCTATGTTGATTTATTACCCCTATATGTTATTATCAATGTATGAAAGGAGGAATGAATATGTCAATCGATTATACTAACAAGGATCTTCGGCCGAAGACGTTCTACGTTAAGATTGAGCGTTCCCGCAACGGTCAATTTACTGTGAAGCGTGCTCGCGTTCTGCAGCCGAAGAATCAGTTCGCAACCACGATTCGTCGTGTTGATGCACGTGATCTGACCCGCGCCATTCGTAGGAGCGGTTTGCAGGTTGCCTAATTCCTCCGTCTGCGACGGTTTCGCAGATTAAAGTACCGAGTTAATAGCTCGGTATTTTTTTTTGTTCAGATGACTATATATTAGTATATGGCAGCTTCAAAAACCAACCCTCAAGCAGGCAGTAGAACACCTGGTCACAAGACATCTATTAATAGAAGAAGATTGCTTAATAACAAAGAGGTTAAACCTATTTGGTATTGTGGAAAATGGGAAGGACATGGCTCCTACATGGCCGGTCACATAGACGGCATCACGGTATGTGACCAAAATGGCAAGCCGCTACCATTTAGAAGTGTTGGCATTCTGGTTTAATTCATTTATAATATATTGTTCTTTGACATGGGGCTGATTTGGTTTCGATTGAACGGTGTGGTCTACGGATGCAAGCACTGGGGCATTCCAGTATAAAATAGCAAACATATTAAATGCCGAAGATACCTTCGACATGGCTATGAGTCTTGAAGAAGCTGATGCGGTTCTCGCTCAGCATGGCTTTGTAGACGCAGAAGCCGAACTCGAACTAGTTTAGTTCGATCGTCTCACTGTAGGGTGGAATCAGTAAAGTGAGGCGTGTTACAGATTCCTGACTTGATGTGTTATGATGGTTATCTATCAAGCATAAAACAACCATCATATAGAATGGGTTTGCTTAGTTTCACGCATTCTGAAGCTTAACTAAGATAAGCTTGTAGTGTTTGTTGATGAAACCGCTCAAGACCTGGGTTCAATTCCCAGCAGCTCCATGAATTATTCTCTTATTAGAGAGTTAGGTGCTCCTCGACCTAAAGCATCATTACAACCAAAACTATGCACCCAAGGCAATTCCTTACAATTAACACCGCCATCTTTTAACGTCCCGTAAATGATATTTTCACCAGCACCAGTTTGTACGTTGTTAGATTTATAGTTCAAATACTTTCTGAAAGACTCAGCATATATATTCATGTTATCACTTGATCCTAAAGCAAGCTGATCGTTTACATGCGGGTTGTTAGGATTAGAAGTTGTCGTTGAAATATAATCAGGGATGTACACAAATTCGTTATTAAGCTGTTCTAAGCATAAGGGCTGTGTAAGTGACCAATCAAAACGCATTCTTATTACCCAATCATATTTTGTTCTGGTTATTAGTTCGTTGTTGCTCTTTAACATATTACTATTGTATATAGAGCACAACATGCTACAAAGATTGTTCTCCAGTGTATTATGGCCAAAAGAGAAAAAAAGTTTGGGCCCCTCTATTAATATTGAGATAGGGTTGTAAAGTTGTATACAGTTTTGTATGTCTTGAATTTTGTATGTGCCTTGTGAAACTTTACATTGTGTCTTTTCAAATTCTTTATTTTCGTATGAAGGACTATACCAAGTGTGAATAAACACATCAGGATTATATATATCTAACAAGTGTTTTTTTACTAAGTCAAAGGACTTATGGTAAAAACGTATTTGTCCAGAAAAACATACTGCGACTTTCATTGTTTGATTAAAAGTATATTGCATATAATTATCTTTAACAATGAGAATTGCACTATGTTTATCAGGTGGGCTAAGAAATTTTAAGGACACAGCCTACAGCTTTAAGGAACATCTCTTGCAAAATAATAACGTCGAGATTTTTAAAGCTGATCAATAAAAACCGACTTAAACTTACTCATTACGTTTTCCGGGGTAAAGCTATCATACGCATTCCAATTTTTCTCTGGTTGTTTTTTAAAATTTTGAAATATGTTAATAAGCTCTTGCTCGTTTGAATAATAAATTCCTTTTTCGCCTAGCTGAAAAATATGGTTGCGCTCTCTTGAATCAGAAAAGGTTATTACCGGTTTATTGCATAAGGAAAATTCCGCCACTGCAGCTCCAAAAGATTCTCCTTCCGGTCTCGCGTGTATCATGGCATCACATGAGTTAATAAACATACGCTTGCTCGTTAAATCGGCAAAAGGAGCTATATGCAAAATTCTCGGATGCTGAGCGCAAAAAGGAATTGTATTCAGAAAGATGAAATACACATCCTCTCTTTCTTTAATAAACTTTTGTATAGCTGCATGCACAAAGGGTATATTAAATGTACCATCACCGCCATGGCGGCCAAATACTACAGCGTTATCCGGTATATTAAGCATAGATCTTATATTGCCTGACACTTCAGGTAGATTGACAATGTAAGGTACAAACGGGTGCTGACTATGACTGCAGTGACTTGATAACCATTCACTAACATATGCATAAACAGTGCCATGCGGGTCATTATTGAGACCCACCACATGTATAAAAGTAGGTATACTATCAATAAACCTCCCATCATTTTTTAATCCACATTTCTGTATGTAGAGAGCGTCCGCTTTCAATTCTTTGCATGCTTGTGATAGAGCAGTCATATTTTCTCTTCCTTTTAATTCAACTATATCTAGTGCATTAGCAAATTTTTGTTTAGCAAGTGGGTGTGTAGCCGGGTGGTCTTTATCATATATCATAACTGACTTATTACCTAATATTTTTTCATTATATACCGCATAGTCATAATAACATACACCTGTTCCCTGTATGTCCAGATGTGGTTGGTAGAAAGCTATCTTCACAGAATTGTACTTATTTTATTGTAGATATTATCCAAATTTAAAACCGAACTAAAGAGGGGTTCTTTTCTGTATTTTTCATATAAATTATTATCCATATCAATTTGCTTAATTACCTCTGCAAATTCTTCTATAGAATTATAATCAATTAAATTTAAAAAACAATTTGGATTAAAATCAACGCAAGCTGTTTTAGCACCAAAATATATAGGTATACAACCAGCCACCTTTGCATGGAAGAGCTTTTCCGTATGGTATCCTGGGTATATAGTATTTTCAAAACAAATAGTAAACTTATATTGAGAATTGAAATCATACTTCTTGTCTTCTCCATAATCCCAATTACCAAACGGCTTGCCCTTACCTTCAACAGACTTATATTTTTCCAGGCTCTCGATTATTTCTGCTCTTTTATTATTCAAATGATTTACTACTATACTACAAAATTTAGATCTAGTTTTTAATGAAAATTTGTTTATATCTATCTTTTCTAGCGGAACCAGCCCACAAGGGTTACCATATGAGCCAACATTAAACCAATCAATATACAACATCCATAGAGGAAGACGAACATTCTTACCTTCATAAGTGTCTAGGTCAAATGTTAAAGACCCATCGCATTCATTAAAATTAGGCCTTATATTTTCACCGGTGTAGAATATTTTCTTACAATTATTATATTTTAAATGCTCTCGGCCAAAGCATGTATATATAATTGTATCAGCCTTTTCCGGTGATACAATATCTACACCTTCTCTATATTTTTTAAGCAGAAGAGTAAAGAAATTTCTCTTTGGGTCAAAATCGCCCCAAAAATTTAAAAAACATAATTTCACCTAATTATACCATTTTTTTGCTGCTCGTGCCAGTAAGGTTTTTCTATATATAATAGATTTTCTGCTTGCTCATGCTTGTACTGTGCATAGTCACCATAATCATGAGAATATACGCGACATTTTTTATATCCTAAATTCTTACGATTAATAATTTTATTAATCTCTTCATCAGTCAACCCATATACATCTGTTTCACTATAAACCCGTTTTATAGCTTCAGAGAACACAACAGGACCAGTTAAGAACACTACATTTGTTTGGGAACGGAACAATATGTTGGTACATGCTTGTTCAATGGCATATTTTAATATTGGGTGTTCTTTATTAAAAATTAAGCACCATTGCACAAATAATCCTGAATTTTTCTCTCGCGAAATAATTGCATTATCATCTTCTCGTATAAGACTATTAAATGGCTTTTTCCATACTGAATCAATGTCTAGGTATATGCCACCGTACTTGTATAGCATCATGTACCGCCATAGGTCAGCTTTGGCGGCTCCAACTAATAATGAATCATAAATTTCTAATATTTGCTTGCTGTAGTTTTCTTCTACGAAATTTCTTGCTTGTTCATCCAAGTGCAATTCATACCTATAATCAGGGTTTTCATTTCTCATCTTATTGACACTCTCTTGGATTGGCCCAGGGAGTTTATTTGTGTGCCAAGTTTGGTATATAGTTTTAGGTATCATGTTTCGTTATGTATGGATGTTGCAAACATATCATTGCGTTGCTCTACTAAAGACGGTTCAAACCAAAAATTATTAAGATTAGCCTCTGCAATAAGCTTATTGTAGAAATGGTCCGCAGGCGCATCTAGCGACGATAACAGCGGTAGCATTTTCACAGCGCCTCTATGACTTACCATGAATGCATGTGTGCATCGTGACTTGCCTCCATGGTAGACGTTTTTACCCGGAATAACTTCAGCATGTATATTACAACAAGTGCCAACCCAACAACAGTCCCAGTCTGCAGGCAAATCTTGCTTAAATCTATTAAACGTATTTACAAAATCTGAACAAAGCAATACATCGTCTTCTAGTATTAAAGCTGAATCGTACATATGTGTGAAAATATCTTTTATTATCCAGCAATGTTTTAATGCCAAAGATATTTCAGAGTTTCTCATCTTTCTATTATCAATACTCATCACATTAAATGCTTTTGGATAATCTATACGTATTTCATCTTCATTCCAATTATTTTTATCGTAGTTTTCAACCCAAACTACATCATTAATACCAGCTTCAGCAAGATGCTGCTGCATGTATTGCTTTCTTTCGGAAAGCTTTGTCCAGTGACACACATATGTTTTGGATACATTAATCATATGTAAATCTGTTCCACTTCTCAATATCCCAGTGTTGGCTACCTGCAAAATGTCTTATAATTACATTTTCGTCTTTGACTCGGTTTATATTAAATCTATCATTACTATCATAGTCGTGAGTAACATTCCACTCTGTAGGGAGAAGGTCTACATGCTTATCCAACTCTTCAAGAGTATAAACTGTATCTTCATCTTTAACAGAATGAAAGCCGCTGTTTGGTAGTGATAGGAATGATTCCCAGGAATGTCTTTTAATACCGGCTAGTGAATACCAGCTAGCTTGTTCATAGTGAGATCTCCAAAAAGATGAATGGCCATTTGATGGTTCATGAAACGTTTCACGATCAATATATTTTTCATATCTACTATCGTCAAGAATATTATCAACAAGCTTTCTAGTCCACTCATTTACTCTTATAGAAAAACTGCCCATGCAGTGCGTGTTACCGTTATCGATAGTATAGGCAAAAGATTTAGTTTCCTTTGGCATGTACAACTTATCTAGCTTAACAATAAACATGTCTGCATCAAGAACAGTGATGATATCACCGTTGCTCACTTTGTTACTGTTTAGAAGTTCTCTTGTAACCCACATTTTGTACCACGAGGGGTGACTCCTATACGATGGTAGATCAGCACTAAAATCTATTTCTGTGTATTTAAATCCATGAGTAGAGGCGTATAGCTGATTTCTTGGAGACACGTGCTCCTTAAAGAGAGCTTGTCTGAGATCGTTATATCTTGGTATTGTGAATAGAATTTTTTTCATAATGTTTTAGTGTTCTTAGTATATTATAGCACATACTCTCCATAGTAAAGTACTTTAAATATATATCCTTGCCTTTCTTCAACATTTTATCTTGCTGCTCGGGAGTTATTTTTTGCAGTATTTTTTTTAAGTCAGGAATCTGTATTTCATTTATCAACACACAAAAGCTATTCCAATCACATTCTACGAACATATCAAACGGGAAGAAAAACTTATTATATACAAATACGGGTATGCTGTTGAGTTGTAAAGCTTCATAAAGTCTAAAGCTTTGATAACCATAACCGCGCGGACACAAAGTAAATTGAGATCTCTGTGTTATGTTAATAAATTCATTTAATTGATTATCTGTAATAACTCTGTCCCAGGTACGCTGCGGGGTAAGGTAAAAATCCTTGTCATTGCTAAAGTGCTCATAAAGCTTTAATCTGCATTTGTAATGCTCATTATCTAAAACTGTTCCAACAAAAGAACAGAATATATCTTTTTTTACTTCTGATTGCTTGAGGCTCTCCGGTATGGGCGAGCATATTAACGGTATAGGTATTCCTTTTTTTCTACCACCAGCTACAAAATTAACTGTGCCTTCAGGTAACGTCTCATGAATACCATCATCGAATTGACACACAGTAAAGTATTTACCAGGAGGTAAACTCTTTACATAATCTTGTATGATATCGTTTGGAAATCCGGCTATGTATAGGTTTGTCCAGAAAATAGGTATCAAGGTATAACCGGTCGCATCAAATTCAGTTTTATTCTCCTTGTAGTAGTCATAAAAATATTCTTCGAGATACTTACCAGTGTGGTATGGAGGATATGGAGGGTAGGTGGGGGATATTCTCAATCTCTTAAAGTCTAGCATATTTCTCCTTTACTATATCTAAAAGCTTAATTTTATTATCAATACCAGCCGTCCAGTTTGCATGGTGAATAATAATGTCTTTTGGTATATCGAAATCCAAAGCATCAGGCTTCCAGCTGCCTCTGTAGTGGCCTGTTCTGGTATCTGGCGTTGCAGCCACCCACCCGTATGTCCAATATTCTTTTGGTAGAAATGCCCACTTCACAGCAATAGACGGGTATGAAGAAATATTTTGTAATAAATAGTTTGCAAGTACTTGTTCTTGACTAAAGTCTTTTGAATCTAAATTACCGAGAATAGTTTTAAAAAAAGCGCGTGTTTGCTTGTTATTCTTCACTGCAAAGAATCCCGTATTAACACCTCCAATTACATCATTTTGCCACGCTATGTCTAAGGTTTGCATGGTAGTAACAATATCATCATAAAAATCCTTAAAGAATTGTATGTCCGGGTCTATAAACATAAAAATTTCTTCTTCTTTACATTCTTGGAGTTTCTCTAAAAAGCACGTCGACTTATCTCTCATAGTATCCTTCCACCCTTCCGTTTCAAAGCTTGCAGTCTTGCATCTCTGAGGTCTATGCAAGACTGTTAGCTCTATTTCATTTCTATAGGGAAATGTAGGAAAGAAGTAATCTGTCAGAAAACGTTTATGAGAATCGGTAAACAGAGTATAAGCCTTGATTTTCACTTATCATTATAATATTATATTAACACAATAATTCAAGTATGTACAACACATTAAGCTTTCTAGACGGTGCACAAGAACTTTATTATAAGTTCAAAGACAACAAGCCTTTTTGCGCTGGCAAAATAGGTAATGCCGAATTAATGTGCTTATACAATTTTTACTATGCACAGCATATCAAGCAATGGCCAATTAATTGGAATCCTATAGTTGAAAAAGAAATATACATTAATGCTGGCGTTTTTCCACAAACAGAAGAAGCCCGCATAACTTTTTGTAATGAAATGGAACATGCTATCAAATATATTGACATTATATCACCGTGGAATTCTGGTCTAGCTGACTTTGAAAAAAAGTTTATTAAATTACATAATGAATCTTGTACATTTGTTGATTTGTGTTCACTTGAACCCTATTACTCTGGTATACCATGGACACATCACTTGGAGGGTAAAAATGTACTAATTATATCACCCTTTGTGCAATCTGTACAATCTCAATATAGAATAAAAGATAAAATATGGTCAAATAAGCTTCTGCCAGACTTTAACTTAATAACATTATACCATCCGACTAGTAAAGCTATTTCAAGCAAGGATCAAAACCCGTATGCAACATGGAAAGAGATGGTAGACGGTATTCGGGAGCAAATGGATAAAATAAATTTTGACGTCGCATTGATTGGTACTGGGGCATCATCTTTACCACTAGCGGCGTATGCTAAACATTTAGGAAAACAATCTATACATTTAGGAGGCCCTCTTCAAATTCTGTTTGGTATAAAGGGCAAAAGATGGGATAGCAATAAAACGATGCAAACGTTTTACAATGATTCATGGATACGTCCTACACAGGGGGAGACCCCTCAACACTGTGACAAAGTTGAGGGCGGGTGTTATTGGTAAGATCTATAATTTTTCTTAAACCATTCTTCACTAAAAAATTGTTTTTCTAATTCAGTCTCATTAGGAAAGGGAGTACAATAGTTCGAGCCTTCCCTTTTTAAGAGAACTGAAAAAAGATAGTTATGCCACATATCTGAATCAAACTTATGCGGCTGCCAGAATAGACTATTGTTGTATCTAAGCTCGGGTGAGTCTTTATGGGAATCATCACCATGTATAATATGAAAAGCAGGCGGTGGCCATTTATTGCACAGGGTAGAATTACCGTACTTCATACATAATGTTGCATAATGTACATCCCACGGTGGGGTACCTAAAATATAGTTAGGAAATTTTGCTCGGTTAGATCCCCACCAATTGTTACGTATGCAAAAAGTATCAAACCCTGCAACTTGATAATGCTCGTTAGTTATATTATCTTTCAGTGTTTTAATAGGGTGTATTGCTAATCTCGACGCAGGGTAACAATCATAATTTGTTTCGAAAATAAACTTAAAGTACCTATCAGATAATATTATATCATCGTTTGTGAAGCACAAATATTCATACTTAAGGTCATAGAGACTATTAATAAGCTGATGTAGCATTGGTATCGTTCTTTTTGATTCACCCTGTATAAAATCTTTACTAGATTTTTCCATTGTGTTTAGTGTAGTGAACGCTGGATGTAACCTACCTTTTGCTGCAGGGTCTTTAAATTGAATGTTATACAGGTCTATAGTAGGATATTTTTCCTTAATCTTAATAAAGCTCTCTATGGCCAGCTCCACTCTATCGTTATTTCCAAACAGGTTTACGCCAAAGGCGATTCTCTTATCTGACA
>Ga0194130_10005168_pt1 | contig 15947 bp, 12 predicted proteins | sample TA2KigsurfametaG_FD_160084 | JGI IMG/M metagenome (GOLD analysis project Ga0194130, IMG submission 160084) | Freshwater microbial communities from Lake Tanganyika, Tanzania - TA2015050 Kigoma 12 surface | ecosystem: Environmental > Aquatic > Freshwater > Lake | place: Tanzania: Lake Tanganyika... | reverse complement strand
TGCCGAGGTAGGGGTCACCGCAGTCGAGCCCCCGATCGATTCCGTCGAGGCCGGCGGCGACGACGGCGGCGAATGCGATGTACGGGTTGCAGTCGGCGCCCGGGATGCGGGACTCGACGCGCATGCTGGCACCGTGGCCGACCAGACGAAGTCCGCAGGTCCGGTTGTCCGGTGACCACACGACAGCGGTCGGGGCCCAGGAGTCGGGCTGGTATCGCTTGTAGGAGTTCACGAACGGCGCGAAGCAGACGGCGAGCTCCCGTGAGTGGGCCAGCAGTCCGCCCATCCAGGACCGGAAGATCGGTGACATGTCGTGCGGGCCGTCGCCGGGGCAGAGCGGGGTGCCGTCGGTCGACCAGATCGATGAGTGGATGTGGCAGCTCGAGCCCGGTTGGTCGATCCGGGGCTTGGCCATGAACGTGATCGCCTTGCCCTGCAGGTGCGCGATCTCCTTGGCGCCGTTCTTGTAGATGGTGTGGTTGTCGGCCATCGTCAGGGCGTCGGAGTAGCGCAGGTTGAGCTCGTGCTGGCCGGGGGCCGCTTCGCCCTTGGAGAACTCGACCGGCAGGCCCGCCGCCAGCATCTGGTTGCGCAACTCGCGCAGGAGGGGCTCGTCCTTGGTGGTCTGGAAGACGTGGTAGTCGAGGTTGTACCAGGACGAGGTCTGGGCCTCGAGGTTGCGGTAGCTCTGGGCTGCGAGCTCGTCGTAGGTCTCGGAGTAGGCGAAGAACTCGAGCTCTGAACCGATCATCACCCGTAGGCCGAACTCGGCGGCCCGTTCCAACTGGCGCTGCAGGATCTGACGGGGTGAGACCGGCACCGGGCTGCCGTCGTGCTCGACCACGTCGCAGAGCACCATCGCCGTCTTCGGCAGCCACGGCGTGATGCGCAGCGTCGACAGATCTGGCCGGCCTCGGAAGTCGCCGTACCCACCATCCCAGTTCGTGTACTCGTACCCCTCGACGACGTTCATGTCGACGTCGACCGTGAGCAGGTAGTTGCAGGCCTCGATGCCCTCGCCACCGGTGCCGTCCTCGTCGACGACGTGGTCGACGAAGAACTGACCGGTGACACGCTTGCCCATGAGGCGGCCCAGCAGGTCGGTGAACGCAACCACGACGGTGTCGATCTCGTCGGTCTCGACCAGCCGTCGCAGAGCCGGCAGGTCGATCGATCCGGTCGTTGGCATGCGTTCTCCTTGGGGTCGCAGAGCGGGGTTACTCAGGGGTCGTGTAGGCCGCCGTGATCCCGCCATCGATGAGCAGTGACTGTCCGGTGACGAACGAAGACTCCTCAGATGCCAGGAACAGCGCACCATTGGCGATCTCATCGGGCTCACCGAAGCGGCCCATCGGGATGTGGACCAGTCGTCGCTGCTGCTTCTCGGGTGTGTCGAGGTACTTCGCCAGCAGTGGGGTCAACACGGGTCCGGGGCAGAGGGCGTTGACCCGTACTCCATCCCGGGCGTGTACCACGGCGATCTCGCGGGTCATCGACAACACGGCACCCTTCGATGCGGTGTAGGCAACCTGAGGAATGGCTGCTCCGACGTGCGCCACGAAGCTCGCCACGTTGATGATCGACGTCGTGGCACCGGGTCGGTTCTCCCGGGCGAGTGTGTCACGCATGGCGGGAATGCCGTACTTGCATCCCAGAGCGACGCCGGTGACGTTGATCCGCAGCGTCGTCTCCCAGACCGATTCGCTCGTCTCGATCACTCCATCGTCGTCACCGAGTGACACGCCGGCGTTGTTGTGGAGCACGTGGAGGCCGCCGAACTCGCTCACCGTGGACCTGATGGCATCGCACACGGAGTCCTCGTCGCTCACGTCGACGGGAACGTAACCGCCACGGCCCCCGGCTGCTTCGATCTCCGCCACAGTGCCGGATCCATCCACTCGGTCGGCAACGACGACGATCCCGCCCTCACTGGCGAACCGCAGCGCAGCCACCCGTCCGAGTCCGGCCGCTGCCCCGGTGATGACGCACACCTTGTTCTCGAGTCGTCCCATGGCCTGCGGAGGCTAGCGGGCCGAGTACCTACACTCCCTCGCCATGAGCACAGCTGCGACCCCGAGTGGATCTGACGGCACCACGGCGGTTCGGCGACACCACCTCCTGATTGCCGGCGAACCGGTGACCGCCTCGACTGGGGGGGACCTCGAGATCCGCAACCCCGCCGACGACACGGTGGTCGATGTCGTCGCCCAAGCTGGTTCCGCCGAACTCGAGGCGGCCCTGGCGGCGGCGAGCGCTGCCGCTGAGGAGAACCTCTGGGGTTCGGTGAGCGCCACCGATCGCGGGAAGGTGCTCCGCCGGGCCGCCGACCTCATTCGGGAGCGGTCCGAGGAGTTCGCTGCCGCAGAGGTCCGCACCGCCGGTCATACGATCGCAGACGCCCGCTGGGAGGCAGGGGCGATGGCGGACGTGTTCGACTACTACGCCGGCGCTGCCAACAAGCACACGGGAGCGGTCGTGCCGACCCCTGATCCCGGCCTCGGACTCGTGCTGCGCGTGCCGGTGGGCGTGTGTGGCCTCGTCGTTCCGTGGAACTTCCCGATGCTGATCGCATCCTGGAAGCTCGCTCCGGCACTTGCGTGTGGCAACCCGGTCGTGTTGAAGCCGGCGTCGTTGACCCCGATCACGGCGGTGATGCTCGGCGACGCATTGCTCGCCGCCGGTGTTCCGCCGGCGGCGGTGAGCGTGCTCCCCGGTCCTGGTTCGAGCATCGGCGAGTCGCTCGTCACCGATCCCCGGGTGGCGAAGGTCTCCTTCACCGGCGACTCGTCCACCGGCTCGCACCTCATGGCGCAGGTCGCGCCGAACGTCACCCGCATCTCGCTCGAACTGGGGGGAAAGTCTGCGGCGATTATCTTCTCCGACGCGGACATCGAAGCTGCGGTCGATGCAGTTCCGTACTCGGTCTTCGCCAACGCCGGCCAGGACTGTTGCGCTCGGAGCCGGATTCTCGTCGAGCGGGACATCTACGACGACTTCGTGGCGGGATTCGCCGCCCGTACGGAACGTCTCGCCGTGGGGGACCCGACCGATCCGGCCACTGAGGTTGGACCGATGATCTCCGAGGCGCAACGGTCCATCAGCCTCGACTATCTGCGCATCGCCACCGACGAGGGTGCAGAGGTGGTGTGCGGTGGAGAGGCGAGTGGGCCGGGGTGGTTCCTGCGGCCTGCCGTGGTGGCTGGGGTCGACAACGAGATGCGTGTCGCTCGGGAGGAGATCTTCGGGCCCGTCGCCTCGGTCATTCCCTTCGATGATGAGGCTGACGCCGTCCGGATCGCCAACGACAGTGAGTACGGGCTGTCCGGCACGCTCTGGACACGTGATCTGGGCCGGGCGGTGCGCGTCGGAACTGCGGTGCGGACCGGCGTGATGTCGGTCAACACCAATCGGAGCGTTCGCACGGAACTGCCGTTCGGAGGGTTCAAGCGCTCTGGCATCGGCCGGGAGCTCGGTCTGGCGGCACTGGATCACTACACAGAGTCCAAGACGCTGTTTCTCTCAGCGGACTGAGTGACACGGTCACAGGGCACGTCGTTTGCCACAATGATCAAGTGAGCGACGGAACCCCGCCCGGGCCGGGCAAGTTCTACGTGCCCGCTCCCGGTCAACCGACTCCTGCTGCAGAGAAGCCGGCGCCACGGAGGCCGGCGACACAGAGGCCGGCGCCACAGAGGCCGGATCCGCTCGAGCCGGAGCTGCGGAGGCCGGCGTCACGGAAGCCGGCCTCACGCAAGCTCGAGCCGCAGGACCGCTCGACTCGACCGGTCTGGAAGAAGGCGGCGCTCGCCGTGGCCGTGGTGGCGCTCCTCGGCGGAGCGTGGCTCGCCGGGCGTGCGCTCATCGCCTACAGCCGGATCGAGCGCGTCGATCTCGCTGACGTCCTCACCCCGGTACAGGGCGACGCTGTGAACTACCTCTTGGTCGGTTCGGACTCGCGTGAGGACTTCGACCCCGACATCGAGCCCGGTGCAACCACCAGCGTCGAAGGTCGTCGGAGCGACACGATCATCGTCCTGCGCACCACTCCCGAGGGTGCAGCGATGATGTCGATTCCCCGAGACCTCTACGTGACGTTCCCGGTCTCCCAGCAGCAGGGCCGGATCAACGGTGCCTACGCCAGCGGACCGGCAGCGCTCGTGCGTACGGTGCAGTCCGCCCTCGGGGTACCCATCAACCACTACGTCGAGATCGGGTTCGGGTCCTTCGGCGGGCTCGTCGATGCCATCGGTGGCGTGACAGTGGACTTTCCCCACCCGGCCAACGATCCGAAGTCGGGTCTGCAGGTGGGGGAATCGGGACCGGTGACGCTCGATGGATCCCAGGCACTGGCCTACGTCCGTTCCCGGACCTACACGGAGTTCATTGATGGAGAGTTCGTCGTCGAACCCACCGGGGACCTCGGCCGCAACCGGCGCCAGCAGGTCTTCCTGCGCTCTGCCATGGCGAACCTCGGCGCCGAGCGCAATCCGTTGGCGATCGTCGATGCCATTACGGCGTTGTCCAACGGAGTCGTTCTCGACGATTCCGCCTCGCTGTTCGATCTCGTGAAGCTCGCCGGAAGTTGTCGGGCTCAGAGATCCTCACCGTCGTCCTGCCGACGAGACCGGCCACGATCGACGGGGCGGCGGTCCTGTTGTTGGCCGAGCCGGAGGCCGAAGCGGTGCTCGCAGCGTTCCGCTGAATCCTGCTGAGTCGTGGGCGCAGGGCGGCCGCCGTTAGCATGCCGTGAACTCGACCGAAGAGCGGAGATTTCCAGTGACGAGTGAGTGCCCGGCCCCCGATGGATCATCACCGCGAGTGACGAAGTTCAGCGGTGAACCGCCGATGTGCATCGATGTGAGCCACTCCTACGAGGCCACCATCGTCACGAACCACGGCACGATGGTGGCGTTCTTGTTCCCGGAGCGTGCGCCCAGGACGGTGAACAGCTTCGTGTTCCTCGCCCGCTACCACTACTTCGATGGTCTCACGTTCCACCGGATCATCCGGGACTTCGTCATCCAAGGGGGGTGTCCGGAGGGAACCGGGACCGGAGGGCCGGGTTACCGGTTCGTTGACGAACTCCCTGCAGCAGGGGAGTACGCGGTTGGTTCGCTCGCCATGGCGAATGCGGGCCCCAACACCAACGGCAGCCAGTTCTTCGTGATCTCTGGCGGGAGCGGGATGCGCCTGCCTCCCCAGTACGCCTTGTTCGGCAAGCTGATCAGCGGGCTCGAGGTGCTCGATCAGATCCAGAGCGTCGCCACCGGGCGGGGCGATCGTCCGAAGGATCCGGTCGTGATCGAGTCCGTCACGATCGCTGAGTCGGAATGACGTGACCGGAGCCTGAGTTCATCGTGAACATCGCACGGGTCGCTCGTTGGGCCGGGGTTGCGACGGTCGGAGGGTTGGGTGTCGGCCTGTGGTGGCTGCGGCGCCGCGACGGTGATGAGGTCAGCGGTCCGGTGAGCGCCGCTGATCGGCTCCAGCGGACCTCCCGCGTGGCATCTGCTGGAGCTCGTGCCGGGGCGGGTTACGTCACGATGCGTGCCAAGGCACTTGGCGCCGACGCCGAGCGTCGCAGCGAACTCGAAGCCGAGTTCCAGCTGCGTACCGCCGAGCAGGTGGCGGCCACTCTCGGTGGGATGAAGGGCGCCATGATGAAGCTCGGTCAGATGGCGAGCTACCTCGACCAGGGACTACCGGAACCGGTGCGGGCGGCGCTGGCCGATCTGCAGTCCGACGCCCCGCCCATGGCGCCGGAACTCGTCGTCGAGGTGGTGACCTCCGAGCTCGGAGCCCATCCCGAGGCCGTGTTCTCCGAGTGGGACCCGATTCCGCTCGCTGCGGCGTCGATCGGGCAGGTCCATCGGGCCCGAACCCATGACGGTGTCGATGTCGCAGTCAAGGTTCAGTACCCGGGAGTGGATCGGGCGATCGCTGCTGACCTCGAGAACACCGACCTGTTGTTCCAGATGATGTCGTTCCTCTTTCCCGGACTCGAACCGGCACCGATCGTTGCTGAGCTCCACGAGCGGATCGTCGAGGAGCTCGACTATCGGATCGAGGCCACCCACCAACGGACGTTCGCCGATCACTACCGCAATCACCCCTTCATCCACGTGCCGGAGGTGATCGACTCCCTCTCGACGTCTCGGATCCTCACCACGGAGTTGGCGGAGGGGGCGCGCTTCTCCGAGGTGCTCGAGTGGAGCGACGAGGAGCGTCAGCTCGCAGCCGAGTGTCTGTACCGGTTTGCGTTCGGGAGCATCTACGGATTGCGGGCGTTCAACGGCGATCCTCATCCGGGCAACTATCTCTTCCGGCCCGGCGGGCGGGTGACGTTCCTCGACTTCGGTCTCTGCAAGCGGTTCAGCAATGCCGAGGTGCGGGTGTTCGAACGCATGATCACAGCGATCGTCCTGCAGGGCGATCTTGCGGCATACCGCCGGATCCTCGCCGAGATCGGGATCCTGCCGGCCTCGTTCGACATCTCCGACGAACGACTCGCTGCGTACTTCAATCACTTCTACGAGTTCGTCCTCGCCGACGAGGTGCTCGAGATCACGCCGGAGTGGTCCTCGCGCTCGGTGCGGGCGTTCTTCGATCTCTCCGGCCCGCACGCCGAGATCATGAAGGCTGCCAATCTGCCGCCGTCAATGGTGATCATCCAGCGAATCAACCTGGGTCTCTTCGCCCTCTTCGGTGATCTCGGTGCTCGGAACAATTGGCGGCGCATCGCCGAGGAGCTCTGGCCGTTCGTCGATGGCGCTCCATCGACGCCGATGGGTGCTGCGATTGCGGAGTGGGAGGCGGCGGCCGGCCGATGAGGTCGTGGCGGCAGGCGGTCACTCCACGATCCTGATCGGATTGCCGAGGATCGCAGCGCTCCACGTGGTGGCGTCGGTGACATTGGCACCGGCTGGGTACTGGGCCTTGATCCGAATCCAGCAACCGGAGGCGCTGGCCTCGTTGCACGTGTAGTTGGGCGGGATCGGGACGTCGATCGTGATCAATCGCCCGTTGTAGGAGGAACTCGACACATTGTTGAGCTGGCAGATGCTCGCGTTCACGTTCAGGGCTGCGCCGTCGTCACGGGTGATCGCACAGCCGGAGAACGTGCTGGCGAACTCCGTCGGCGGGAGAATCTGCAGCGCACCCGCCTGTGATGCCTCCCCCATGTCGTAGAGATGGATACGCAGAGTGCGGCCGGCGTCGTACGGTCGGACCCTGGCCATATAGAACTGCGTGTCTGCTCCGGTGGAGTTGGCGTAGATCGGGAGCCGCCCGAGCGCTGCGAGCGTCACGTTGGCGCCGCTCACCTCATTCAGTCCGCTCGTGCCGAACCCCGTCCGGAACGCCATGCGGTTGTGGCCCTCGGTCGTCACCCCGCTGTTGGCGACCGTCGGAGCGCTCGACAGGGCGTTGGTCCGGACCTGGATGATGTACGTCCCGGTCTGGACCGAACCCGCCGGAATGGAGCAGAACGTCGTGAACCGTCGGAATGCTTCGGCAAAGGAGATCACGCCATCACTGGGGTTGACCAGTCCCGTGGTCGAACCCATCAGGAGGTCGTAGATGTAGCGAGAGGGCGTCGAAGCGCTCGACGGGTTGTAGGCCGCCACCGTGACCGGAGCGCACGTGGAGGTGTTGATGACCGGGTTGTCGACGTTGGACCAGGGAGTCTCGTCGGGTGCTCGTACGATGAAGGAGGTCTGGACGTTCCGGCTTCCCCATCCCTGGTCGCCGGGGCAGTAGCCACCCGTGGTGCCGGAGGCGTAGCGGGTGGCGGCATCGGGGAACTTCGTCGTGAGTGCCGTGAACCCGCTCCCGCCGTTGATCTGGGAGCTCGTCGGCATGTTGGACGTACAAGTGCTCCCGACGTTGACGAAGGCGGCATCGAACACCTGGAACTCGAGCGGTTGCCCGGCCGCGACGGAGAGCACCTCCATGCCGAAGAAGTAGCCGTCGCTGGAGAACTCCGTGCTGGTCGAACCGCTGCAGCCGTACTCACGGGGACTGGCGTTGCACAAGTTGGTGTGGTGGCGCTCACCCTGTTGCTTGCCGGTCTGGGGACCGGCGATGTTGACCCACATCTGGGCGTTCGGGTTGACGCCCTCCGGATCGTTTCCGAGCTTGTTCTGGGGTGAGCCCATCGGGACCGGCGCCACGTACTCCGCAACAGATTCGCGGGTCAGCCGGATCGTCTCGATCCCGATGAGATCGAGGAAGAACGAGGGGACGTCGCTGGCGACCCGCACGCGGATTCGGTTCGGATTTGGTTCCTGTGTGACGGTCACTGCGGTGTTCATTGCTCCGCCGGCAGTGAATCCGTTCTTGGAGGTGCTCGTCGTGGCGGTGGTCCGGGCGTTGTTGAAGTCTGCGGGCAGGAATGCGGCCCCGGCGTGCGCTCCGGTGTCAGCTGCGGTCTGGATCCTCTGGGCCTGCAGCCACCAATTGGACATGTCGACTGCGAATCCGGCGAAGAGCAACATGAGCGTGAGGGTCAGCGCCATCCACACCAGCGCCAGCCCCGACTGGTTGCGTCCGGTGACCCAGCGCTGCCTGATTCGAGCGAGTCGTCGCATGTTCAGCACTGGTCCGAGGGCAGCGGCTCGAGTCGCATCGTCGTGTGTCCGTCCACGAGTCGTGTCTCGCCGATGAGACCGGTCACGTAGGTGTGCTGGACCTGGACGTACACGCCGACGGAATCGACAGTCGTCCCGCAGGCGTCGGGGTCGGACCAACTCCCACCCTGGAACACCATGTTCGACCCGTTCCAGGTGTAGCGCATGCAACTCGACGAGCAGCCGCCGGCGAGGAGGTCACCGGGGAAGCCACCGGTGGGTGCGCCGTCGGGTGAGGATGGGTTGATCTCGTAGATGGCGAGACCGACCGGTTCGGCGTTCTGCAACGCCATCAGGTCAGCAGAGACGGCTGCGGCGATTCCGCTGGCGGCAGTCAACTGGGCCTCTTGCACCGTGCCGGCTGGGGCGTAGGATGTGGCTGCGAGTCGGGCGCCTGACCGGCTCGCCCCGGTGGTCACCGACCCACTGGCGTAGACCAGTCCGAACTCCATCGTTCCGAGCAGAATCAACAACATCACCGGAATGGCGAACGCCGCCTCGACCAGCACGGCCCCTCGTGCGGATCGCTTCGTCGAGCGTTGGGCGAGGAGGCGGCGGAGCACACTGTTGTATCGGCTGGGCCCAATGGCCCCCGAGTAGGCCATTGGGCCCATTCCGAACCCCGGTGACCAGAGCGACTCGACGGCGACATCCAGCTAACGTCGTACGGGTGACGGGGAGTGCACCGGCGACGATCACCTGCTCGGATCCGCGAGACGGGTCACTCACGGCGGTCATCGACGTCTCCAGCCCGGCAGAGGTGATGGCTGCGGTGAGTGATGCCCGCAAGGTGGCACCGGCATGGGCGGAGGCCGCTCCCGAGGATCGAGCGGCATACCTGCTCAGGGTTCGGGATCGGATCCTCGATCGGGCGGAGGCGTTGATCGACACGATCTGCGCAGCTACCGGAAAGCAGCCGGCCGAGGCGGCAACGACTGAATTGATGGCGGTGTGCGAGACGATCGGCTACTACGCCGAGTTCGCCGAACGTTGGTTGCGAGACCAGCCGGTGCACCCCGGCACCCTCTGGCACAAGCGGGCCTGGAAGCGATACGAGGCGCTCGGCGTGGTCGGGGTGATCAGCCCGTGGAACTACCCGTTCACCTTGTCCATGACGCCCGTCGTGACGGCGCTCGCTGCCGGGAACACCGTCGTGCTCAAGCCGTCCGATGTGACCGCCACGGTGGGGGAGTCCGTTCGGGAACTGTTCGAGGACTCGTCCTGGCCCGGTCTGGTCGGGGTCGTCCAGGGCGGTGCTGAGACGGGTGAGGCGCTCGTACGCAGCGACGTGGACAAGATCGCCTTCACCGGTTCGGCGCGCACCGGGAGACGGGTGATGGCCGCCGCTGCTGAGCGACTCACGCCGGTGCTGTTGGAACTGGGCGGGAAGGATCCGATGATCGTCTGTGCCGACGCCGACCTCGATCGAGCCACACGGGGCGCCGTATGGGGGTCGATGCAGAATTCCGGCCAGACCTGCATGTCGGTCGAACGGGTCTACGTGGACGCTTCGATCCACGACGAGTTCGTCGACCGGGTGGTCGCGCTCGTGGAGCGGATCCGACAGGATGACTCGGGACGGGGCGACATCGGGGCGATGACGTTCCCGCCTCAGGTCGAGGTGATCGAACGCCACGTTACCGATGCGGTCTCCAAGGGTGCGCAGGTGCTGACCGGAGGCACGACGCTCGACCGGCCTGGGCTCTGGTATGCGCCGACGGTCCTGGTGGATGTGGATCACACCATGGAGGTGATGCGTGAGGAGACCTTCGGTCCTGTTCTCCCGATCATGCGAACTGCGTCGATCGACGAGGCGGTCGAGCTGGCCAATGACTCACGGTACGGCTTGAACAGTTCGGTCTGGTCAGCCGATGAGGCCCACGCCGCAGAGATCGCCGGTCGCATCGAAGCGGGCAACGTGTGCATCAACGATTGCATCGTGTCCTACGCCATCACCGGATTGCCGTTTGGCGGGGTGAAGGAGTCCGGAGTTGGTCGGGTTCACGGTCCTGAGGGCCTGCGGGAGTTCACCTCCGTCAAGTCGATCATGGCCACCCGGGCCCGGCCGCCCCGAGAGCCGTGGTGGTTTCCCGTCCCGGCCCGACTTGCCGACCTTGCGGTTCGGACCATGCGGCTGCGGTTCGCATCGACCTGGCGCCGACGTCTGGGCCGTTGAGCAGTCGGCTCAGGGCCGGTTGACGCCGAGGGCGTCCTTGAGGGTGCGTTGCAGCAGATTCGTGACGGCCTCGGTCGGTGGCACCGAACCTCCACTGAGGGGTTCGATCGAGCAGATCGCCTCGGTCTGGCCGGTGCCTCGGCCCTGGAGGTGGATCAGGACCGACGACGTCGGTGCGTCGAGGAACTCGACGATCACCTCGACGAGTCCGGCGGAGGGATCGAGGTAGGCGACCTCACCGAGACGGTGGGCCACGTCGAGCACGACGAGCAGGGTCTCGTCGGGAGGCAGGCCCAGGGCGATCGTGTCGGCGTCGACTCGCTCTACGCTCACCGGACCAGCCTCGTCGACGACCTCGTTCCCGACAACCGGATCCGCACCGCTGGGATCGGGGGGCACCCGGTCGGTGGGTGCATCGCCGGAACGCAGGACCTCGTAGGCCAACCGCAGTTCGATGGTGCGTTCTGCTGCGTTCGGGGTCGCAGTCACATCGGGATGCGTGATCCGGATGAGCCGACGATAGGCCGCACGCACCTCCCGCTGGTCAGCCGTCTCGGTGAGGCCGAGCAGGCGACGGGCCCGTTGGGGATCCACGCTTCGCCGTTCAGCCCCGCTCGAGGCGGTCGACGAACCCGACCACGGCCTTGGTGAAGAGGTCGTTTCGATCGCCGGCCACCATGTGGCCCGCGTCGTTGACATCGACGAACTCGGCGTGGGGACAGAGAACGAGGAACTCCCGTGCCGTCTCGACGCTCACCAGGTCTGACAGGCGTCCACGGACGAGCATCGTCGGAATGCTGATTCGTCGGGCGGCTGCTTCGAACCGGCCTGCGGTGGCGGCACCGTTGACTGGTGTCGGACCGAGGAAGAAGTCCGGATCCCAGTGCCAACGCCAGCGTCCATCCGGATCCTGCCGAAGATTCTTGGCGAGCCCGTCGAGGTCCTTCGGTGGTGGACGATGCGGTTGGTACGCGGCGATCGCCGCAGCGGCCTCCTCGAGGGAGGCGTAGCCCTCTTCGGCCCGTTCGAGCATGAAGCCGACGATCCGAGCGACCCCGTCCGGCTCCATCCTCGGCGTGATGTCGACCAGCACCAGCGCACTGATGCTGCCGGGGCGGAGGTCGCCCTCGACGAGGAGTGCTGCGAGCCCTCCGAGCGAGGCGCCGACGACGATCGGTGCGATGCCATCCTCGGCCTGGACCGCAGCACAGACTGCGGCGCAGTCCTCGGCGAAGCGGAGGTGGGTGTAGTCACGGTCTGGCGCCCGGTCGGAGGTCCCATGGCCCCGTTGGTCGTAGGCGATCGTTCGATGGCCGAATTCAGCCAGAGCCGCCGCCGTACCTCCCCACGAGTGCCGAGTCTGTCCTCCGCCGTGGATCAGGATGATCGTGGGGCGACGTTGGCCTTCCCGCTCGTCGGCTGCGAGTCGCACCCCTCCGGTCCCGTCGAGGTGGATCATGCCTGTCTCCCCAGTGGTGTCGTCATCCACGCAGTGAAGGAGCTGAGCAGCGAGTCGATGTCGGCGGTGGCGACGAGTTCACGAGCGGAGTGCATGGAGAGGATGGGTGCTCCCACGTCCACCGTCTCCACACCGAGTCCGGCAGCGGTGAGCGGGCCGATGGTCGAGCCGCACGGTATGTCGGATCGGTGCGAATAGTGCTGGACGCTGACGCCAACTCGAGCAGCGCACCGTTGGAACTCTGCGGCACCGACAGCCGTGGTGGCGTAACGGGCGTTGGCGTTGAACTTCACCGCCGGGCCGCTGCCGGCGAGGATCTGGTGGTCGGGGTCGTGGCGCTCCGGGTAGTTCGGATGCACCGCATGGGCGACGTCCGCTGAGAGGCACACCGACCCGGCAAGTGCCGTCAGGAGATCCGCTCTCGTGGCGCCGAGCGCATCGTGTCGTCGCTCGAGCACGTTCAGGACAAGGTTCCCACCGGCCCCGGTGGCGGTCTCGCTGCCGACCTCTTCGTGGTCGACGAGCACCAACAGTGCGACCGGTGCATCGTTGACCGCTGTGGCGGCAGCAATCGCCTCGACTCCCGCCCAGACGCACAGGAGGTCGTCGAGACGACCGGAGGCCAGCAACTCGGCATCCGGGCCGATCCGTGCCGGGGCCTGGGCGTCGACGAAGCCGACGTCCCAGGAGCGGACGGAACCGACCGGAACCTCTGCGAGGTCGGCGAGCAGCCGGGCGACGTCACCGGATCGAGGGGTGCCGAGTCCCCAGACGGGCGTCAAGTGGGTCTGGGGATCGAGCCGCAGACCTCCGCTGTTGACCTCACGGTCGAGGTGGATGGCGAGTTGAGGGATCCGTGCGACAGCGTGGACCGAGTCGACGAGGATCGACTCGACACCATCAGCCCGCTCCACCGCAATGCGGCCCGCCAACCGGAGATCGCGGTCCAACCAGGAGTTCCACAGCGCACCGCCGTAGACCTCCACGGAGATCTGGCGCCAGCCGAGTCGCCCGTGGTCGGGGTTCGGTCGGACTCGGAGGCCGGGTGAGTCGGTGTGAGCGCCGATGAGTCGAACCCCGTCGGTCGGTCGCCCACGGTTCTCCGTCCAGGCCACCAGGCTCCCGTCGCGTCGCACGAACGCAGGGCCGGTCGCGGCCTCGTGGGACCATCTTGCGGCGGGATCCAACTCGATGAACCCCGCGGTCCGAAGTGCCTCGGCCGCGGTGGCGCTGGCGTGGAACGGAGACGGGGAACTCTCGATGGCTCCAGCGAGTCGGTTGACGGGGTCGCTCACGGGTTTCCTCCGGTGTCGGACGGCGAGGCCGTCAGGCCGGCGCACTCCCGGCGTTCATCCATCTGGTTCAGGGCGGCCTCGGCTGCGTCACCCGTGAGCGGCACCGGGACGCCATTGTCGATCCGTGCCGGGATCCACTCGTAGTCGTCGATCTGTCGCCCGGTGGCGGTCACGATGAGCACCCCGGAAGCCCGTCCCGCTTCTGAGGGAGCGGCGAAGATGAAGTTCCCGAGTCCATACGCCACGAACTGCTGGCCGAGGTAACCCAGGCCCTGTAACCGGTGGGCGTGGGCACCGACCACGATGTCGGCACCGGCATCGACGAGCAGGTCGACGAGTTCCCGCTGTCGCGAATTCGGGCAGGTCTCCTCCTCCACTCCGTAGTGGAGGAACACCACGAGCGTGTCGATGTTCGGTCGCAACTCCGCCACCTCGGCGGCCAGTCGCTCCTGCTCGGGTTCCTCGGCGCTCGCAATCCCCGGCATGGAATCGGTGGCCACCCAGGTGGATCGCAGCTCGGTGTCGATCACGTCGCTCGCAGCAATGATCCCGATCCGTTGGCCGTTGATCTCGGTCACGAACGGCTCGTAGGCCTCCTCGGCATCTCGGCCCGCTCCGATCACCGGAAAGCCCGACTCCTCTTCGATGGCGAGGGATTCGCTGAGCCCGACCTGTCCGTAGTCGAGACCGTGGTTGTTGGCCATGGACACGACGTCCACACCGGCGTCGGAGAGGGTGATCGTGACCTCGGCCGGAACCCGGAAGTTGAATCCCTTGGGGACCGGACTGCCCGCTGTGCCGAGGGCTGCCTCGAGGTTGACGACGGTCAGGTCGGCGTTACGCAGTACCGGAGCGATTGCCGTGAGTACGCCTGTCGGGTCGGCTTCGACGGCGCTACCGAGTCCCTCGAACGAGGCGTCGCCGGCGAAGGCGATCCGGACTGGTTCTCCGGAAGGTGGGTTGGGATCAACCGTCTGGCCGGGCACTGGCAACTGGGTCGAATTGGGTTGTCCCACCGACGGGTCTCCGCACGACACCACGATCGCAACGGTCAACGCCGCCGCTGCGACAGCGACCGCCGGTCGTCGATGGAGACGACGGGGGCCACGAACTGATCCGTGACCGGAGGGTTCACAGGACATTGGCACCGCGTGAGCGTACGCGCTGTTGTCCGGGGTGAATGGATTGGGATCTGGGCTCCAAGCGGCTATCTTTTGCACTGCGCTGGTGCGTCCGTCCGATCGGGACAGGACCCCATCCGCAACGGCAGCGTGGCCGTCGTGCAGTCAGCGTGGACTGCTCCCCGTTCAGAGTCACAGGAGCAGCATGTCGCGACGTCAGGGCCTCTACGACCCCAGTTTCGAGCACGATTCGTGCGGGGTCTCGTTCGTCGTGGACCTGTACGGCCGGGCTTCCCACGATCTCGTGCGCGCCGGACTCACGTCGCTGTGTCACCTCGAGCACCGGGGAGCGAAGGGCGCCGAGGAGAACACCGGGGACGGGGCTGGGATCCTCTTGCAGGTTCCCGACAGGTTCCTCCGGGAGTCAGTCGACTTCGCCCTGCCCGCAGTCGGTTCCTACGCCGTCGGCATGGCGTTCCTGCCAGCCTCGCCGGCAGCGGCTGACGCCGCAGTCGCTGCGATCGAGAAGATCTGCGAGGAGGAGGCGGTCACAGTTCTCGGATGGCGTGACGTTCCGGTCGATCCTTCGGGCATTGGCCAGAGCGCCCGTGACGTCATGCCGTCGTTCCGTCAGCTCTTCCTCGCCGATGCAGCCAGAGAGCGCAGCGGGATAGCGCTCGATCGCCTCGCATACATCGTTCGCAAGCGCACCGAGCACGAAGTGCTCGACGAGAACGGTGATGCGTCGGTGTACTTCCCATCGCTCTCCGCACGCACGCTCGTCTACAAGGGCATGCTCACCACGCCGCAACTCGAGGAGTTCTTCGCTGATCTGTCCGATGAGCGTCTGGAGTCGGCCCTGGCGCTGGTTCACAGTCGCTTCTCGACCAACACCTTCCCATCGTGGCCGCTGGCGCATCCCTACCGGTTCGTGGCCCACAACGGTGAGATCAACACTGTCCAGGGCAATCAGAACTGGATGCGCGCCCGGGAGGCACTGCTCGCCTCGCCGATGCTCGACCCAGACGGTCGGGGTGATCTCGAACGGATCTTCCCGATCTGCACCCCCGGTGCCTCCGACACGGCCCGCCTCGATGAGGCGCTCGAATTGCTGCACCTCGGCGGCTACTCGCTGCCCCACGCCATGTTGATGATGATTCCGGAGGCGTGGGAGAACCACCAGCACATGGACCCGGCTGTGCGTGACTTCTATCGCTTCCACTCCTGCGTGATGGAACCGTGGGACGGGCCGGAAGCGGTGGCGTTCAC
>Ga0194130_10005167_pt1 | contig 15953 bp, 14 predicted proteins | sample TA2KigsurfametaG_FD_160084 | JGI IMG/M metagenome (GOLD analysis project Ga0194130, IMG submission 160084) | Freshwater microbial communities from Lake Tanganyika, Tanzania - TA2015050 Kigoma 12 surface | ecosystem: Environmental > Aquatic > Freshwater > Lake | place: Tanzania: Lake Tanganyika... | reverse complement strand
GTCTGCTTGTTGATACCAAGCTCACGGCTGATGTCAATGGCCGAACGACCATTTTCTTCTTCTTTTAGAGCCTTCACAATCTGGCTCTCTGTAAATTTTGATCTTTTCATTGACTTGTTAAATTTAGGCTTTTTTGCCTAATTATAACCAGTCCGATTTTTAGGGATACTTACATTTTGCATCCTGATGCACAATCATCTTTACTTTAGTCTTCATAGTATGTTAAATAATTTAGATAATATACAATCTCATTTAAATTTTACCGGTTAAAAAGCCAAATTTATTTTTTAGTCCGTTTTTTTTCTACCCCGCCTTTTTCCCCTTTTTTATAAAAAAGGGTAAAGCGATGACCCATGCGCGGCATGGGATAAGAAAATAAATACACTGCAACCACTGCACCGGTAATTTTTTCCGGTATTTGAACCGATAAGGAAGCCAATGCGTAACCTGTTCTCTTTGACTCAGAAACAGCCCATTCATCACCGGAACGGGATAGTTTCCATTCCTCGATTACCGCCTTTTTTTCCCGGCTTTTCCAAAACTGCCGGAAATTTTCCGTTGTATTAATTATATCATTATGGTTTAATTCCATTTTACTAACAAAATCACTCCAGTCCATTTCTCTTCTCATATAATCTATAACGGAGGCATCTGCCGTTAACTGGGATTTAAGTTCATCAAATACCTGCTGAATGTTTTGCATTTGCTGCTGCATGTGCGCTATTTGCTGCATGGACTTGCGCTCGAATGCCTTTACCTTATTTTCAAGCCAGGGCCATTCGGCTGCAACATCCGGCTCAATAACGGGCTGACGAACAATGGCAATGGTTACATTCTGATATCCGGAAACACAGGAACTAAGTATCTTTTCAAGCAGCAGGGCATGATCTGCCGAGGGCATATTTACCAGGGATAGAAGGGGCTTTATATCTGTTTTCATGGTTAAATATACAATTCTCTATATATTTTATGAAAAAATAAAATAAAAAGTTAAAAACTATAGTTATAAACCTAAGGAGGATATGAAGATGAAAAACTATAGTTATGTGCCGCTTATAGCAGTATTCTGCTACAATACTGCATCTGCGCAGGTTTCAGAAGAAAAGGTGCAATATTACCGATACGAAAATAGCCGGCTTGTACAACTTGTTACCCTCTATCCCAATAAAACCTATTCTTTCTCAAAATATGCTAAAAACACACATGGGCAGTGGGATGATACAGGAAAATACTCCATGCGCAAGCGAGACAATAAAATAAAGTTTAAATCAAACCTGGGATCGCGTTTCAGCGAGCAGGTGGAACAAATGGATTTATACCTCAACAATAACTGTATTACCGATGGCGACAAACTGAACATGAAAAAACTGGTATATCAATATCATGTGAAGCCGGTAATGCAGGAAGAAAAAGCCTGGAGCAATAAAGTTATCCTATCAAAGGAAAATGCGGAAACAAGAGGCCGGAAAGCCGCTGATTCCATGGCAAAAGCAAATTTGTCCTACAGAAAACCGACTGATCAGGAACAAAAATGGCTACAGGCACTGGCAGATAGCATTTGTAAACCCTGGCACACCGATTCTCTCAAATTTGTAGCCATCTGCAAGTATGTGATGAACAGACTGGAGTATGACTATACATTTAAAAAGTCGGTAGCGGCCTACCAGGCACTGCAGAATGGCAGCACCGTATGTGCAGGCTATGCCACTATTATGGAAATACTTTGCAGAAATGCAGGAATACCCTGCGCCTATGTAGTGGGCAATGCGATGGATAAACACTACAAATGGGAGTACAATTTCAGAAGAAAACATGCGTGGAACGTTGTGAAACTGAATAACCAGTGGTATATGACGGATGTGACATGGATGGATGGCTATTTTCAAGATAATATTATCAAAAAAGACATGCCATATTATCTCATCAAGCCTGAAACAATGGCAGTGAGCCACCTGCCCGATGTTTTTGCACTTACTTTCAGTCCGTTTTACGGAAACAGCACTACAGATTATTTTAAAAACCCTGTTACCCGTATAAGCTCAGATAGGCTGCAGCTGTTGGAGCCCACCCAAAATATCATTATGGCAGGAGAGGAAAAACAACAGTTTGTTGTTTATGCAAAATCTGCAGATACGCTTTACCTGCGCAGCGATGCCGACCAACTGTTGCCTAAAAGGGTATTTTACCTAAGTCCCGGCTACAATACCATACCTTTTGAAGCAAAAAACAGCAATGCGCACTACTACCTGGAATCCGGTTCATTCGACGCTGTTTATTTGATAGCTGACCCTGATCCCAAAAAAAGGTACCGATCCGTTATGAAATCATTTAAAACAGATAAGTACGACAGTCTGTTTTATGCTGTGATGCTTCAGTTGCTGGATTCTACCAATTTGCCGCTGGAAAAAAACACCACCCAAAAAGATACCCTTGCTTGGAAAAGACTGTTAAACCTATACGATGGACGATATGCAGACTGCAGTTTTGGTATTGAATTCAAGACAAACTTTTCAGACGCGAAGAGTAAATCTACCACAGAATATTATATCCGCTATTCCTTTACAGGTGAAAACATCAACGGCAAAGAAGCCATACTGACCATTCCCCTGGATTGTGATGATAGGACAACCATGGTAGCCGCGGTAGATAAAAAATTATTTAAAACTCCCGTACTGAAGGTTGCGAGCCGGTAGGTATTATTACGCGAAAGGATTACCTCTTTCTTCGCATCAGCTTCAGTATTCCAACTCGATAGTTTGCTGTAACTGATTTCAACGAAAAGGACAGCATATTTTTTTCATATTCTGTTGCTTGTCTTTTTATATTTACTCCTGTACTTGGCAGTTCGCAGGGAATTTGAAGTCCCTTTAAATAAAACATAACCAAGGTTAACACTATAAAGAGCAGCTCCACCCAAAATGCTGCGTGCAGCGTATCCCCGCTCTTCCTTATATTGTGCATACAGCCGGTCCATCTCGGATTGTGTGGTTGCAGCTTTGTAGTCATTATATGTATTGTTGGACTGGTTTAGATAATAGAGTCCCAAACCTACCAAACTGTAGGTTACCCAGGTTATCCAGGCCTTCCCTTTTTGACCTGTTACCAACCTTGTGCCCAAACCCGGTAGCACCAGAGCCGGTAGCACTGCCGAAATTCCGGTAAAGGACCTGTAAGAGGAAACATTCATCCACATACGGTTTTCATTATTGCAGGTTACATCATCCACCAAAACAGCGTATTTACCCGGCTTATAGGTACTTCTGTTATTGTTCAGATAAGTTAAAGCCCGTGCACCCGTTTGAGAACCTGCATTTGCATCGGCATATGAGAATCCTCCGTTTTTGGAATATACGAATCTTAGGGCTTGGGTTTTGGATACATAGTTAATCACATGACTGCTCTGAACCATAACGGGCATATTCTTCATGAAAATTTGGCCATGATGCTTCTTAGCTACTCCATCGGCAATGTCAGATTTAAATCCTTTGGGACAATTGCCGTTAACGATCACTCCCACAGCCCCCAGTGTGTCTATACTGTATTGAACTTCGGTACCAATTGTAAGATTTCTGTACTCTTTATATTTATCATGCAAAGAGGATTTCAACGATGCTGCAATATTGTTATATTTAGTTGGATCTATTTGTTGAAGATTATATATTCTCCGCCTGCGCTCCAGTATAAAAGTATATAATTCCCTGTATTCCTTAATTTGTTTTTCTAAAGTTGCATTTCTTCCTCCGGACAAATTCAAAATAAACTCTCCCGTTTGAATGATACTTTGGTATTGTGTGGTATTCAGCAACCCGGCATACACCTGATTAGCAGAATCCAAAATCCTATTTTTCTTAACAATTTCACGACATTTAATTTCTCGCTGTCTCACGGATGAACTGTAGCGTGACGAAGGATATTCCTGTAAAAACTGCTGTAGTCTGTGGCAATCTATACCTTCTTGATTCGGTAAGTTTTTATATTCCAGTTCTTCCAGTTTCTGCTGAATTGATGAAAAATACACGGTTGTATCAAATTCCTGTTTATTCCCCTTTATGAAATTAATTTTATTGTCAATAGAACCAGAGTTATCAAGACGATTTATAAAATCATTATATCTTAACTCCAAATAAACCCTGCGCAATTGCATTTTTCTATCCGTATTTTTTTCAGTTAAAAGTCTCGCATAAACACGGCTCATGTCTCCTGAATTTAACTCACGTCGGTATTCAATATCTTCCTTTTGGCTTCTCAATTCGGCAATATATTGCGATCCGGGAAACCTTCTGATAAAATTATGTATTGCATTGATGTCGCCGGTGCCATCCAATTGATTATATTTTATTTCCTGAAGTTTAAGATTGGCAGTTTTAATGTTTGGAGACATGGGAAACCTTGTAATAAAGTCATCCAGTTGTTCTTCATCATAACCACTGTTTACAACTCTTTCCCAGGCATAATAAGATTCCAAATATTTATATAAATCTGCAGGATAAAATACGACCTGATAAGTCCGGTAGCTTTCATCATATTGTGTATTATCAGTAGTGTACTCCCAGTCTGTATTGCCTTTGTAGCGAAAACGCAAACCACTGAAAAACAAGTATTCACCGGAAGTGATTTTCTCTGAATTCCGCAACAGAAATTGCTGAATAGTATTAAATTTACGCTCACTGTTGGTTTGGTATTTAACTATTCGCTTTCCGTTTTTAAGTTCATTTAACTCAATTCTCTGATAATAATTGGTACCTCTTACATAGCTGCTCGTCTGCCACATCTGCACCATCGCGTCAATCCCGCCATAGGTGGATAAGGACAGATAGCGGCTGTATTTGGAAGAGTAAACGCTCCAGTTACTCGCAGACCCCATCACCACCTCGGCATGACCAAACCCCCGGTTCATGAACTGAATCATTTGCTCGGCCGAAACATCAGTAGTTACCACCTGCTGTTGGGCCGCCAAAAAACGGAATGATGCAAATATTACAGCGAGACTTAGATTACGTATGAACATCGTCAATACCTGCACAAAAACCGGGAAATCTTTTACCCGAGTGTTAAGGGCGTTTATAAACCGTAACCACCCATTCCGTAATCTGCAGTGGCGGCTGGTAAAAGTTTTATTTCAGCACCATTTACCTGCCAGCGGTTGCCGGCAGCATCTGAAAACGCCTTTACACCATACCCTGCCAATGGCGTAAAACCACTGGCGAAAGCGCCATCTATCAGTTTCTGCAATTTTTCCTGCTTATCAGCCTGCACGGCAAACTGAATGGTAACACCGGAAACTTTCGCTTCCGGATTCTTCTCATAACTCACAGTTTTCTCCTCCATATATGTGGTATAACCATAATCAACGGGTACCTGAGTGGTTTTACCTTTTTTAATGTAATCATCAAAATTCAGGGTAACACTCATAGATGCAGTGCGACCCAAACTTATCGAATTATAAAGATAAGACTGGTATAATGACCAACCGGGGGCGTTGTCCTGGATATCTTCAACCGATTCCACGGCCTTGGTGGTTTCCGCTGCAGGGGCGTCCGTTCCACTTCCTTCCGCGGTCTGCTCGGCAGTTCTGCTGTCCTTATCTTCATATCCTGTGCCAATAAAATAAGCATACGCGCCATTGTTATCCCTCCAGTCATAACGCAGGGTTTCGAAAGCCATACCCTTACCCTCATCACCTTTTTCATCTGACGCTTTTGAACTTCCTTTACTCAATTTATCAAGCTGTGTAGCGGCCTGAATGCAACTTACACCAAGGCTGAAACCGGCAAGACTGCCACTTTTAATCGTTCCTACATATTCTTTTATTTTTCCCCAGTCAAAATAATCACTCTCCACCGTATTTGAATAATTACTGGATATGCGAATTATTTCATCAATTCCTTCAATATCCTTTACCGTATTGGTTCCTACAGCCTTACCTTCTGCGTCCATAATCTGGTATTCTTTTCCATCCTTAACCAAAAAATGTCCATTTCTGAGATTGAAAGCCTCGTCAATATCCTCTTTTTTAGTTACCTCCCCTTTACTATTTACGAGCTCGTAAACGGCATCATCGCCGTCTTTTTTTATCCCAAGAAACACATCGCCACTTAAACGGGTAAGCGATTTGTATTTGGCCCTGATTTGGATTTCACCCTTTTCATCTACCTTTCCCCACTCCTCATCTGCCCTGTAATAGATGTCATCACCGTCTAGGGTCAAACGTTTAAATTTTTCAGATGCACTGAGTATTTTTTCCTGCTCTTTTTTTGCTGACAAAATACCAAATTCCTCTTTACTGTCGGAATACACCATCCTACTGCCTGATATTTTTCCTATGTATGGCTTATCAACTTCGCTCATGGTTTTTCCTTCAGCGTCTATAATTACAAATTTATCCTTGCTGTCGGTATGCATTGTAGCTCTGGCCACGCCATCCTCAAAGTCATCAACGTAGTCAAACTGGGGTTTAATGGCGATCTTGCCTTTACGGTCAAGAAAACCCCAGAGATCATTGTCGGTTTGAAATTTGATCATTCCATCAATACACTGACCCACAGTCTGGATGACTATTCCATCCTGAGGCTCGAGTTTGAAAATTTCCTCCCCCGAAGAATTAATGGCAGAGGGGTAACCATCTTCCTTGCAAACTATAGCTACTCCTTCGCTGAACACGCTTCCAGACCTAAAAGGGCCGGCAATTTCCTTGAACTTTTTGTCATCTTCAATTTTATTATAGAAAAGATCACCATCTTCATTTCTGGTAATAAATACACCCTCAGTAGCCACAGAAGGAGCTTTTTTAAATTCTCCCTCATACAAAATAGCGCCGGTCTTGATATCCCAGAGAGACCAGTTTCCCTTGCTTTTCATTTGAACAGGGACATGGGTTACAATAGATTTCTGCCCAGATTTACCGCAAGACGTGAATAAAATTGCCACTATGGTAAAAAAGAGCATTGAAATACTAAAATACTTAATTTTCATGGTATTGTTGTTGAATTTTAGTACGAAATTATGATAAAAAACGAATGTATGCAAATATTTCCGCATCGACCAACCACCGGGTACAAATCATTGGAAAGATAAATTATGCATACATCTGCAATATTTACAGGCAAAACTGGGTTATTGTATAATATGTTAAAAGGTTTTATGGCAAAAAGAAAAACAGGAAAGGGAATGAAATATGAGGTATCCATTATTATTTTTGACGGGCATATTTGTTTTTACACTCAAAGCCAAAACCCCTATCGGAAAAGTATTTGATTGCAATTTGGGTGAATCTGTTCTCGGAGTAAAAATCAATCAGTTCAGAGCCCAAATAGGCTTGAAACCCCTATATATTTCAACCAAAGTTTCCGCCTCTGTTTCAAAACGAAATTCATCCCTGATGGCTCTGGGACAGAGGCTTTATCATCCCACTTTTGACTGGAGAAACGATGCACTTTTATCTAAAAAAGTAGCTGAGATTTATAAGGATTACCGAATCATCAATAAAGCACAAAACACCAATCCCGGTGGAAAAAAAGGCTATATATTATACTATGGAGAGGTGGCTGCCGGCGGTATCAATCCCGCAAGGTATGATACATATGAAAGTCTTACAGATGCTATCATTCAAGGCTGGTATAATTCCGATCGACAAAGAGCCGTAATCTTTTCGAATGATACCGCGGAGGAAAAGTCGTTTTTAGGCGTATCCTATTCGCTTGACATTCATGGCAATTTCTATGCGGTTGCCCATATTCTTTCCTTTACAGAGGTAGAAATTGAAACACCTATAGGAAATGTGTTTAATAAAAAATTTGCCGATTCGCTGCTTTTTGAACGAATTAACCAAAAAAGAATTGAACTAGGTTACACACCCTTTCACAAATCCGCCCTGATTTCAGAATATATTTCCAATAGAAATGTAAATATTATGATTAGCCAGCGACGGCTGCACCATCCCAAATTTGATTGGGAAAACAGCGTAGATTTAACCCAAAAAACAAAGGAGATAGCCCGTGAGTATATTAAGGTAAACCCAAATTGTTTGGCAAAACGACTGGGGGATAGAGCCTATGCCAGTATTGAATATACGGAAGTTGCAATAAATGGGACCAAATCTGACACGTATGGAACATACGAGCGCCTAATAAATTTAATTGTGGAAGGGTGGTACAATTCGCCGCCACACAGAGCAATACTGCTCAGCGATGACTTTGGTAAAAGATGGGGTGAAACCAGCATGTTTGGTGTATCCGTCAGGATGCTGGGGCAGAATGAATTTTATGCAGCCTCCAATGTGATTCGTTTCTGAAGCGGCATTCCAAGACCTATCGAATGTAAATAATAAATTTATATATTTCTCTTGTCATTAATTACGATGAATACAACTTTATGTTTATATTCGATGTCTGCATTATTCAATGATAAAAAAGTATTTTGGCAACCCGAAAAAAAACAATAGGGAAACACAAACAGAAAGTACTGAAAACGGTAAACCAGTCCGCTTGAAAAACGGATTTCACGTATTCATTCCATATACGTGGATATTGTGTACATTCGGATTTGCGTTCGGTGTTGCTGTAGGTGATCTTGTGTCTTGTGAAAAGAATTCAGCTGAAAACCATGCCACCTTTGAAAAAAATCAAACCCCTCTACACGAGGGCGAAACAGCGCACTGTAATTTCTCCAACCGCTGTTTTCGGGGAAAAATCAACGGCAAATATTCCATCGAAATGTACCTGAACGCTTCGGAAGGCCTCATCAGCGGATATTATCAATACGCTTCCGTCGGAAAAAAACTAAAAATAGCAGGTGAAATAGATCCCGATGGCTACTGGATGCTTTACGAATATGACCAGAAAGGAAATCAGACCGGCATTTTTGAGATATACACCCGTGACAGCAATATACTCGAGGGGGATTGGAGCAAACCCGACAACAGTGCTGCCATGCCCTTTATTTTGGTCGCTGAACAGCCATTACAGTCTGTAGAAAAACAAATGCGCGATAGTGTTTATGCAGACCTATCGGACCTGAATGGAGAATTTGTCCGCGTTTTTACAGAAACCCAAGAATCACGCAAGGCCATACTTACCCTGCATTACCTGGGCTTAAATAAGTTTACCTACAACCTGGAAATAGCCGAAGAGAATGAAACCATCGACTATGCAGAAGGTATTATGACCGTGGATGCCTCCGGCACCGGAAATGCGGAGAACAGCGATATTCCATTCGTATTCAGTCTAAATACGGAAATTGTCAATATTGCCGTGAGGTATGAAGAAGATGAGAACCTATTTTCCGGAAATTATTTCCGAATAAAAAGCAAAAACAGGCTGCAGTTTTATGCGTTAAATTAAGGCTTGATGATAACGGGCCGATTGCGTTGCGATGCATAAACCATTTGTCATCACACAGCCGCTTTTTGTCATCCTTCATCTAACACATTTATTTTTGTCGAATTTATTTCCTATTTTCGTTTAACTAATCAAAAAAGCCATGAAAACAGGCGGTTTTTACGTAATGATGCTTCTTTTGGCCGGGGTAAATATTGCAGGTTGTAAAAAAGAACTGTCAACCCAAAGCGGCCAGCCACTTCAGAGCAGCGAGTGGCTCGTGCCCGGTAAAAACGCACCTGACTGGGAAAACAAAACCATTGATGGTATAGGTCCCGCACAGGTAATGGAAGTTACCGACCCCTCCATTAAGCCCGAACTGATTCAATCTTCGGTCGTTTTGGTTTATGCCAATCTCGGAGGATACCCTGCGCACATCCGCCAGCCCGGCAAAATAGAACTGACAAGACTACTGGTTTCCTATATGCGTGGCAACAATCCCCGCACAGATGTTTGGAGCGGGATGCCAGTGCCCGGCAAAATGCTCATTTTGCTAACTAATCCCGATAACGAATACGACCCATATGGCAACGCCCCGGGGCATACATTTCGTTATTTTTTTGTTCCAAAATACGACCCAAATTCAGCAGGGAAAAAACCGGCTGACGGTTCATCAAACCTGATGGCCAAATATTCTGAAACTGATCTTCGCAATATGAGTTATGAGCAATTCTGTGAAGCAGCAGGACTAAAAAAATAAGTTGCTTATCTTCGAAACCTGAATGGGTGTATTTGCAGTTATCCGAAAATGGGTTTTCCGCATCGTACTGGGATTTATTGCACTTAGTTTTCTCTGGGTACTCACGTTAAAATGGGTAAATCCGGGTAAAACCCTGCTGATGATTTCCCGGTCGGGAGATAAGCCCCTTAAAAAAGAATGGGTGGATATAGAAAGTATATCCCGCAACATGCAGCTTGCAGTAATTTGTGGCGAAGATCAACATTTTTGTCAGCACTGGGGCTTCGACATCAAAGCCATCAAAGCAGCAGCGGAACACAACCTTAAAGGTGGCAAGAAACGAGGTGCCAGCACCATCAGTCAGCAAACAGCAAAAAATGTGTTTTTATGGGAAGGCCGCAGCTGGGTTCGCAAAGGACTGGAAGTTTGGTTTACCGCACTCATAGAACTTATTTGGGGAAAAGAACGCATTATGGAAGTTTACCTCAATGTAATTGAAACAGGTGACGGTCTTTTCGGTGTGGAAGCCGCAGCACAGAATTATTATGGAAAATCCGCAGCCAAACTCAGCAAAATTGAAGCTGCACGTATATCCGGTCTGCTTCCCTGCCCCAGAACCTGCGGTATACTCAGCAACTTTACCGCAAGACGGGCTCAGGTCATTTACCACGCTATGACCCGGTACGGCATTGAACTGGAGTATCTAAAGTAAAGAATGCGCCCCTGTGGCCGTTTTGTGTTAAATTTGCATCACTTTATTATGGCAACAACCCAGGACGTATCCAACGGCATGTTCATCCGCTATAACGGTGAGCTCTGCCAGATCATTGAATGGCAACACCGCACACCCGGTAACCTCCGCGCATTTTACCAAGCGCGTATGCGCCGAGTAAAAGACGGCAAACACGCCGAAAACCGCTTCCGCAGCGGTGAAGAAGTGATAATTGTGCGCGTGGAAACCCACGAACTGCAATTCCTCTATGAAGAAGGTGACAGCTTCATTTGCATGAACAATGAAACCTACGATCAGGTTCCCATTCCAAAGTTCATGTTTGGCGATGGCGCCAAATTCATGAAGGAAGGCGACGAAGTGATGGTTTCATTTGAAGGGGAATTGCCCATAGGAGCCCAGGCGCCCTCGCACGTGGTGCTGGAAATTACTTACAGCGAACCCGGTGTGCGCGGCGATACTGCCACCAACACCCTAAAACCCGCTACCGTGGAAACCGGTGCTAACGTGATGGTTCCCCTGTTTGTGGAAACCGGTGAAAAAATCAAAATTGATACCCGAACCGGGGAATATGTGGAACGCGTAAAAGGGTAATCTTGAGCAACCTTTCCGTTCTTCCCGCTGAAGAAGGCTTTCTGGCATTGCCCGATGCTTCCCTTGCTGCATTTGAAAATGCACGCGTAGTTATTCAGCAAATACCGTATGAACACACCAGCTCCTACATTGCAGGCAGCGATAAAGGCCCTGAGGCCATCATCAATGCCAGTCACTTCGTGGAATTCTACGATGAAGAGCTGGATGCAGAAACTTACCGTCAGGTAGGCATAGCAACACTCGCACCCATCGATTTTACGGATACTATAGACGCAGCCGCAGTAGAGAAAATAAGGTTGCAGACTGCTACGCTAATTAATGAAGGCAAATTTGTGGTTTCCCTGGGGGCTGAACACACCGTTTCCCTGGGATTTGTGCAGGCACACCTGGAAAAATATCCCAACCTGAGTGTGCTGCAAATTGATGCCCACAGCGACCTGCGAGCTGAATACAATGGCAATCCATACTCTCACGCCAGTGTGATGGCGCGGGTGCATGACCTGGGCGTTCCTTTGGTGCAAGTGGGCATCCGCGCCCAATGCAAGGAAGAGGCCGATTTGAGAAAATCATCTTCCAATATTCATACATGGTATGCACACCAGCTTTGGAACGACGATGCCTGGATTGATGCCTGTATAGACAAGCTCAGCGATGAAGTGTACCTGACCATCGATGCCGACGGATTTGACCCATCGGTTTGTCCGGCGGTGGGCACCGCAGAACCCGGTGGACTCACCTGGATGCAGGGATGTAAACTCTTCCGCAGGCTGGCAGAACGCAAAAAAGTGGTAGGTTTCGACATTGTGGAGATTGCTCCCCGCGAAACCGACATCATCACTGAATTCAGTATGGCCAAACTGTGTTATAAAATTATCGGATATTTGAACCTGCACAACCGCATTTAACCATGCAAAACAGAATCTACCTCGATAACGCCGCCACCACCCCACTCGACCCCGAAGTGCTGGATGCCATGATACCGGTGATGCGCGATTTGTATGGCAACCCCAGTAGTACCCACGGACACGGACGCAAGGTAAAAGCCTTGATGGAAGAGGCCCGCGGCAGCATTGCCAAAATGCTGAATTGCCAGCCCTCCGAAATTTTCTTTACCAGCGGCGGCACTGAAGCCGATAACCTGGCCCTGCGCAGTGCGGTGATGTATAAAGGCATTAAGAACATCATCACTTCGCCTATAGAACACCATGCTGTTTTGCATACGGCTGAAGAACTGCACAAAGCCGGACAGGCCGAAATGCATTTGGTAAAACTGACAGCCGATGGCCATGTAGATTTGAACCATTTGCAGGAACTGCTGAACACACTGCCCAATTGCATGGTTAGCTTGATGCATGCCAACAATGAAATTGGCAATATGCTGAATGTGGAAGCGGTTGGAGAGATGGCACACCATGCCGGTGCGTTATTTCACTGTGATACCGTGCAGACCATTGGGCACTTCCCCTTCGACCTAAACAAAGGACACATCGATTATCTGGCGGCAGCAGCCCATAAATTCAATGGCCCAAAGGGTGTTGGATTTATTTACATGAACAAAGCCCACAGATTGCCTCCACAAATTACTGGCGGTGCCCAGGAGCGAGAAGTACGCGGCGGTACGGAGAATGTTTACGGCATTATAGGCATGGCCAAAGCACTGGAGATCTGCTACCGTGACATGGAAAAGAAGCGCAGCCATATTTCGGGACTAAAAAAACAAATGATGGAAATGCTGGAAAACGAGATTCCCGGCATCACCTTCAATGGCGACTGCAAAGGAAACAGCCTGTACACCGTGCTCAGTGTATCTTTTCCTGCCAGCGAAGCAGGCAATATGCTGCTTTTCAACCTAGACATCGCCGGAATTTCAGCCTCCGGCGGAAGCGCCTGCAGCAGTGGCAGCAACAAAGGAAGTCATGTGATTGGTGCCATCAATCCTGACACCGACCGCACCACCGTGCGTTTCAGCTTCGGCAAATTCAATACGGAAGAAGATATTATTGCAACCGTAGAAAAACTAAAAACCTGGTATCCGGCAGCTGTGCAGGCCTGATGAAAAACAAACTCTTTTTCATAGTCAGTTTCGCGTTTCTGTTGAGCAGTTGCGCTTTTGTACTCACCGGTACCAAACAGCGCATGCGCATTATTACCAGAGAACCCGGCGTGGAAGTATGGCATAAAAACACATTACTGGACAAAACGCCCTGCGTTGTGAGAATTAAACGCGGTTTTGACCTCCAACCACCCCTGGAACTGCGCAAAGAGGGCTTTGAAACGCAATCTGTACCGCTGAAAAGAAAATTCAATGAAATGGCAGCACTTAATTTCTTTCTGCCTGTAAACTGGCTTATTGACGGGTTTTCAGGAGCGGCTGCAGGCTATAAAGCCATTGATACGGTTACCATGAAACGAATTGATCACTAAGGCCGGTATTTTTTGTAATTTTGCAGCGAAATGCCCGTTTTACACCTCACCCGCAAAGAACATTTCAACGCAGCACACCGGTTGTGGAACCCCAACTGGAGTGATGAAAAGAATTATGAAGAGTTTGGCATTTGTGCCAATCCGCACTTTCACGGGCATAATTTTGATTTATATGTAACTGTAAAAGGTTCACCTTCTGTGGATACAGGCTGTATTATCAACCTGAAAGAGCTTAAGGATATTATTCGCAAGGAAATTACCGAAGAGTTGGACCATAAAAACCTTAACATGGATGTGCCGTGGCTATCGCATTGTATACCCAGCATCGAAAACATGGCGGTTGAAATCTGGAAACGCCTGAGTGCAGCGCTTCCTGCCGGTGCCGTTTTAAGCAAGATTACACTGTGGGAAACCCAGAATAATTTTGTGGAGTATTACGGGGAGTAAATCGAACCATTTACATTAACAAGTATTTGATAAGGTATTTGTTATATGTACCTAAATTCTTCTTTCGGGTATATTTATTTTAAATTATAGCTTTTTATACCCTATCGGATATTTTTTCAAGTTCCCAGAACAGTATTTCGCAACAAAATACCCCAACTTTGTTACAAAATATGAGCCATTATGCCCTAACTCAGTGACAAGTTTTTGATATTTTAGCCTAACTCTGTGACAAAGGATTCTAAAATCATCCCCGCCATATCACCCCAAAAACCGGAATACAACCCAGAACACAAAAACCTCTAATTGAACAGGGATGTAGGTTTGAAGGGGAAAGCATGAAGCACAAAGCATAGCTTACATAATCTTACTGTATTACTAAACAAACATTTAAATTTGTATTTCAATCAATATCATGTACGCCATATTAAAGCCCAGCTCCAAGGTTTTTAAGGGAGAAAAAACAATATACGAATCTGGAAGGAAAATTACCCCAAAAGTAATTGTTGAGGAAATTTCATTCTGTGAGGTGAAAGGGGAGCAAACGATTGATGGGCAAAAGCACCTGCAGCTTGAGTTGATAATGGGGCAGATTTTAGTGTATAAAAGAACTAAGGAATATGGGTTTTGGGAATTTGACGATTACACCTTCTATGTGCCTGTTGGAGAAGTAGAAACAGCGAATGATGAACTTGGCGACGCATTAAAACAAGCACTGCAAAATGTATCGAACTGGAGAGGGGAAAAGGCAGTCATTGATATAGAAGGCAAAAAGGTAGCAACAAAACTTAGGCAAATTGATATTGAAGAAACCATAAAGTGTAAAGAAGTCATGATTCTGACAGATCGAGACAAGAAAACAGGTGGTTTCAACTTGCTAATGCAAAAATTATTGATGCAATAATAATAAATTCAGTGCCTCTTTTGGTGTTTTAAAATCTAATGTTTCCCTGGGTCTCTCATTTAATGCCTGCCATTAGCAGGTTTTTGTGGTATCGGGCGGAATCGAACCGTCGACACAAGGATTTTCAGTCCTTTGCTCTACCAACTGAGCTACGATACCTTATCAAGCGGGCTTTTCGCCGTTATGAGGGTGCAAAAATAACACCTTTACCCCAAGCTTGCAAAAAGGAATTGAAAATAATGACCCAAATCCGCTAGTCGGCCCTGTTTATCAGCATCATACGCTGCCCGCCAACCTGCAGCACATACACTCCCGCACCCGCTCCGGGCAGCTGCAACAGCCAACCCCTGCCCTGCTGTTCCAGCATATATGGCATCATACGGCCCGTTGCATCCAGCACCGCTACCGCATCATTTACGGCAGCCATGCCCTCCAAAAACCATTGACCGTTTGATGGATTGGGATATACCCGCAAACCTTGTGCCTGCAAACCCGCCACCCCCATGGTCGGCTTGCCCAGCGGCGTTTTATAATCCTGGTTGTTGTTGTTATCCCAGCGCCCGGATCCATTGTTGAAAGCCGCACTGAAATTGATACTTGCCGAAACGGGCACCGTCACCGTGGCCTCCCAATTGCCGTTCACTTTGCTCATATTGGCATCGTTGATGCCACCCACCGTCCAGTTGTCCCAGCTGTGGTGCATTACCACCTTGCTTTCCGAGGCCAGAAACCCATTGTATATCACCTTCAGCGTTTGACCGGGCAAGGGATTCACAGGCACATACTCCACCGAGGCGGGGTTGC
>Ga0194130_10005165_pt1 | contig 15959 bp, 13 predicted proteins | sample TA2KigsurfametaG_FD_160084 | JGI IMG/M metagenome (GOLD analysis project Ga0194130, IMG submission 160084) | Freshwater microbial communities from Lake Tanganyika, Tanzania - TA2015050 Kigoma 12 surface | ecosystem: Environmental > Aquatic > Freshwater > Lake | place: Tanzania: Lake Tanganyika... | reverse complement strand
TCTCTGTTTACTGTATTTATTTCTCTGTTTACTGTATTTATTTCTCTGTTTACTGTATTTATTTCTCTGTTTACTGTATTTATTTCTCTGTTTACTGTATTTGTTTCTCTATTTATATTTATTTTTTTATTATATTTACCAATATCTATTAATTGTTGACGAATATCATTATAATTTATTTGTTCTTTGTTTATCAAATATATTGGAATATTATTAATTGAGGCAAAAAAATTAACAAATCTAGAAAATGGAGATAAATCGTCAAATAGAAATATTAAATCATAATTAATAGATGAGAGAGAATACATAATTAATTTAAAATTTGTTCCAGGTGTATCATACAAATTAATAATAGAATCAGAGATTGACGAGATTTCACCCCAATTAGGTGAATAATTATAAGTAATTAAACTTGAATTTTTAATCCCAACAATATCCTTTTTAATTATAGTTGTTTTCCCCATAACTTTTTCATGTGGGTGTAATAATATAGAGTTTCGATAAATTGGATTAAGATCATTATTTTCATAACATATATTACCAATTGTTGTTGTCTTGCCTAAACCACTCGAACCAATAAATCCTACATTAAATTCTATAAGTTTCTTATTTTGTGGAATCTTTCTAATTGTAATAAATGCAATCCAAGATTCATCTATTTCTATAATTTTTTCTTTTATAATCTCTGCTTTAGCTTTTATTAAAATCGATTCAAAAATAGTCTTTGTTTCTAATAATTCACTCTTTGTTAAACCACCCAGAACACCCGAATCATAAACACCTAGTAAATAATGTGCTTCATAATTATTCGTCATTTCATAACCTTCATTTAAACGCCATAACATCTGAGATGTTAATTTTTTTAATCCAATCATATCCTTTTTATCTAACCTCCATTTGTATTCAATATTTCCTTCTTCAACTTCCGATTTAAATTTTTTATCATTATTATTATTATAGATTGAATTATAAATTGATTCCATTTTATTATTTTTTTATTATTTATTATTATTTCAATTTTGAATTTTCAATTTTTAATTTTACCTAAATATAATATATAATGCATAGAATTATAGTTATAATTTTATTATTGCTTTTAATAATTTATTATTTGTATATGAAAAAAAAAGAGAGCTATGTTACTATACCAACTGAATATCAAAATTCTGTTAATAATATATATTCGTTATTGTTAAATAATCAACAAATTCCAATAAATTCTATTCAAGTTTCAAATACATTACAACAAGATGTTAGTGGTACGAGATTAAATATTGGTACAAGTATAAATGCAACTAAATTAAATACTACAAATTTAAATGTCAATGATTTAATAACAACAACAATAACAATGGAAGAAGTTGATATATTAAAACCAATAATAGTAAATAATATATGTGATCAAAATAATAATTGTTTAACACGGACAAATATCGATATGCTAAATTTATTAGAAAATCCAATTTTAAATCGGATGTATTTTTCTGATGCATCAAATTGTAAAATATTTAATAACTTAAATGCAATTAAATTTAACAATCAAGATAATCGATTTAAAATTTTAGGAGTAACTATTGGTAAAAGTCTTGATGAAATATCAACAGGAAAACCATTTTTTGTAAATAATAAAGTAGCTTATACTTATTCATCACAAGCAGATACAGATGCATCAAATAATATAGGTTTTACTATTCAAGTTCCAACTCCAAGTCAATTAGATTTTATCCCATCCATTTTATGGGTTGAAGTTTATAATGCATCAATAGTACAAATTCAAATATCAGATGGTGTCAATTTTTCTAATCAACATGTATATAATCAGATTAATTATAATTTAATAGCTCCAGATGGTAATATAACACAAAATTTATATAATTTAAATAATCAACCAGTTTGGATTCCGATGCCATTTAATTATAATAGAATTTCTCCAACAAAACGTTTAATACTTTCGCGTACATATGCAAATGTTGAAACCTTTAAAATATCAGGTATTGCATTTTCAACTAATCCATGGAATAATTTAATAATGCACGGGCTTGCTATAATGTATAATTCAAATAAATTATCTATTGATTCACGTTATGGTCCTCCTGCAATGTCAACAAATAATGAAATATGGAATACAGAATATAATACATACCGTAATACATCCGGTCCAACAAATCCAAGTAATATTATTGTTAGAATTCCAGTTATAAATAGTGGTAGAGATAAAATTTTATATTTAATAACTCATAATGATATATGGAATGAGAATATGAAAGCAGTTTATATTTTTCAAAAATCAGATGTTCAACCTCTAATACCAAGTACTAAAGATTTAACAACTGTAATACCAAATGACACATCAAATAATCCAATGATACGTTTAGATAATTTTACTACAACATTTTCTAACCCATTTTCTAGACACTATAATAGTTCAGTTTATAATAGATATATTGGTACTGTTATACCATCTAACTTGATCAACTCAGATTATATTATAATTGGATTACAATTACCAGTTGCATTTGATTCAACGAGTTTAATGGGTACACGCATTAAATATATAGGAACGCATGATAAAATTCCAATAATTTAATAAACATAATAAATCATAATAAATCACATAATAAAATCTTAATATATATTATTAAATGTATTTACAAATATTTGTAATAATAATTATTATTTATATTATAATTTATCTATATAATAAGCAAAAAATAGAATTATTAGATTTTAGTCAAGGACTAAATAAAGAAGGTATATCTAATTTATTATCTGCATATAATTCAATTCGTATTGAAGATAATAATATTTCAAATAATATACAAGGTTCTTTAAAATTAAATGGCAATGTTAACATGAATACAATAAATTCAAATTCGATTAATATAAAAGAATTAAATGCAAATAATATAACAACAAATCAATATAAAATACAAAATATAAATTTTAATGATTATAAAATATGTTTACAAGATCCATCTCATTGTGTTAAACCATATTTGTTAAATCTTTATTCACAAATTAATTCTACAAATTCACCATTTAATAATTTATATTTATCTGATGCTTCTAATTGTGTAATATATGAATACAATGCATTTAATACTGATCCATATAATAATGTACCAATTGGAATTATAACAAGATTTGGTACAAATATAACATTATTAACAGATTCTACATTATCAACAATTAAATATCAAACAAATTTAACAGATAATATTGCAAGAATATCTTATTATTATTCACCTCAAAAAGATTATGATGTCAGTGGTGGTTTTAAAATATTAATACCAGACCCATCAACACTTAAATTTAAATGTAAAGTTGTATGGATTGAAATTAAAAGTGATTTAAGACGTTCATTTAGAGTAACTTCATCATTCCCTGACGTATCATCAAACGTATTAGATGTTGTATATTCTAATTATGTATCATACTCTAATTCATTAAGACCTGATGGTGCTGATTATAATATTATAGGTGACCGAAATCTTGCTAATATTACACAATGGGTACCAATACCAATAAATTACGATTCATTGCCATCTGAGAAGGCAATTTATATTAGACGTAATCGAACTGATAATGCAAATTCTATTCTTATGATCAGTGGTTTAGCATTTACAACTAATCCTTGGAACCATTGTAAATTACCCGCTTTATGTATACATTGGAATTTGAATGATTCAAATCCAAATTTAAATAAATCCAATCCTTCTACAATTTATACCGGTGCAACCACAACAGGAAATTATGATAGCCCTTTTAATGAATTTACTGATTATATTACTTTTAATGGTAAATTATTAATAACACGTATACCTATTATTAATTCAGGAAAAGATAAATTATTATATCTTAATATTGCAAATTATACAACAAATATAAATATACAAAATGTTTTTATTCAAACGGATACTACAATTCCAATAAATACAAGTATTACACCTGAAAGTAATATTTTAAATTCGTCAAATGAGTTTACTGTAAATACAATTACACAAATTGAAAATTTTGCAACAACATATGATAATCCTTTTGCCAGATATTTTAATTCTCACAAAAATAATCGATATATAGCAACTAGAATACCTGCTTCACTTATTAAATCAAATTTTATTAGAGTTATTTTACAAAGTCAAGTATCTACAGGTTATGGTTTAATGATTCGTGAAATTGGTACACATGATTTATTGTATACAGAATAAAAAAAATATATACTTTTTATATTATAATGAAAATATTATTATTTATTATAATTATTACTCTCATTTTAATAATCTATTTATTGAAATCTAAATTAAATCAAACACATGAAACATTTGGAAATTTATTAGATTCAGCAAATACCAAATATTTACAAACAACAAATAATGTATCCGTTAATCAAATTCAAATAAATCCATCTAATCCTCTAAATATTACGGCAGATTTATCTGGAAATATAATCACATCACAAGATGTATCAGCTACAAATATTAGGTTGGACAGATTGAATATTAATCCTAATATAGTATATAATAAATTTGTTGTCAATAATTCAATAATATCTGATATTAAGATGGAAGAGATTCAAAATTTCTTAACATTTGATACAAAAAAGAATTATATGTATGACCCTAAATCAATTATTTCTTATGAAAATATTATCAATTATACAAATTTAAATGATGCTTCAGGAACATTTGGTACGGATTTATCAGGTGCAACAATTATACCATTTAAACCAGTTACAAATGCATGGACTAATATGGCATGGCGTAGTAATCCATTCCATGGATTTAATATTTATAATATTGGACCCAAAGGTAACGGTATACAAATTACAATACCTTCTGGATGTAATGTGTTATGGTTATTATGTCCATCTGATAGATTTGTATCATTCAAAATATGTGGTATGGATGCATCGGGAACAACATATGGTATTTATTCAGGTGGCCGAAATTATTCAAATCATATTAATCCTGGTGGAACTGTTTCTACATTATTAGATAATAATAATTTATCTTGGACCCAAATACCTTTGTATTGGTTAAATAATAATATGTCAAATTCACAAAGAAAAGTTAGATTAATTTCTTATTTAAATAAATATCCGACATTAGCCTATAATGTAGATGCATTCTGGGTATCTAAAATAGCGTTTACATCAAATCAATGGAATCATGTTATTATTACTCCACAAATGATGTATTATGATGTAAATTCAGAAACATATTTACCAATAAATTCACCATCAGCTATATATACTACAACTTTTATTGATAGATCCGCAAATTCTGGTTATAGTGAAAATTGGAATTATTCAGGCATTATTCGCATTATTGATAATACAAATTTTAGATTGAGAATACCAATTATAAAATCAGGTAAAAATAAAATGTTATATTTTATTTCAATCAATAGAAGTTATAATTTTGATGTGCTACAGGTTTCATTAGTAAATCCTGATTCTAATACAAATTTAATTAAACTTGATAATCTTAAATCTACATATTCAAATCCTTTTGCAACACACTATAATTCTAAACTTTTAAATTCGTATAGAGCTACTATAATACCTAATTCACTTATTAAAATGGATTCATATGGTAGAACATTTATTACTATTAATATTTTTCTGCCTACTGGATCAGATTTTTATATTAGAGAATTAGGTACTCATGATGAAAATTAAATTTAAATTTAAATCTTTATTAATAATATAATGAGTACAAATAATGATCCACTTATAAATTCATCATTAACTAATGTAATAACTCCAAATAATTTTAGAATTACAGATTATTCTTATTATAAAATTGATGAAGAATCTAAACCCGTTACAACTACAAAAACAGAATTATATAATAATTTTATTAATTCATTAAAAAGTAATATTTCGTCTCCTGCTCCAAATTTATCATCACTTTTAGATCAAACAACTATTAGACGTGCATGTTGTAAAGGTGATGCATCTGGTTCATTTTTTAAAATTAAAGTTAAAATTCCTTATGATACGGCCTATGTGTCTTCATTGAATATTAGTCAAGATATGAAAAATTTTTATCAAACTTATAAATATGCTGAAAAAGAAGTATTAGTTCCGTCTTCATTATGTTCTACTTATATTAAACCAACTTCTACAGCGGGGATTAAAACTTCATGTGATAATTTTTATAGATTATATTGTGAAAATTCAAAATTATTATTAGAAGAAGATGTTGGTACATTAGTTGATTCAGATACATTTGTTAATTATTCACCAGATTGTAGTTGTTATATTGATAAGCCACAAAATATGATTACAAAACAACCATCGTGTTATAGTGCAACATGTAATACACAATCTACTACTGCATACATTGACGAACAAACAAGAAATAAAGGTAATTGTGGACAACCTCCACCACCTCCGCCTCCACCACCTCCACCTATACCACCTACTCCACCTACACCTCCTACACCACCTACACCTCCATCTCCAACTCTACCTCCATCTCCAACTCTACCTCCATCACCAACTTTACCTCCATCACCAACTTTACCTTCATCACCAACTTTACCTCCATCACCAACTCTACCTCCATCTCCAACTCTACCTCCATCAGCATCAGATGAAGAGAATGTAGATACCTCAGATAAGATATTAGGTTTAGAACCAACAACTTTTTATATTGTACTTGCTGTTGTGATATTTGTTATTATATTGATTATTATATTTGTTATTGTTATGATGAGAAAGGGGGATGATAAAGAACAAATATCAAGTCAGTCAGGTAAAAAGACAAAAATTTCTAAAAAAACAAAATCAGATGATGATTAAATAAAAATTGAAATTAAATTTCTATTATTATGTTATTTTTATTCATTTTTACATACATACACAATGGGATCAAAAGGATTCTGGGCATTTTTTGCATCTATTATTAAGAAAGTTCCTTTATCGGACCTAAAAGGAAAACCCTTATTTATTGATGCAATGTTATATATTTATAAATTTATTATTGGTATTCGTAATTCCGGATCTGATATTAAACTTAAATCAGGAAAAAATGTTACACATCTATATGCTATTTATAATTTAGTAAAAAATTATATTTCTGACGATATTTTACCAATTTTTGTTTTTGATGGACATGCTCCAGAAATTAAAAAAAAAGAAATTGAAAAAAGACAAAATGATGTTTCAAAAGCACAACAAAAGATTAATAATTATGATAATGATAATGACAATGATAAAAATATTGAAAATGAATTTAGTGAATATATCAAAAATTTTAAAAGAAGTTTTTCATTAAATACAAATATGATTCAGGAATGTAAAATGTTTTTAGATTTAATGGGAATTCCATATTGTACTGCATATGAAGAAGCGGATTCGCAATGTGCATCTTTAGCATATTATTATAATAATATTACAAGTGGTGTAGTTAGTGAAGATTCTGATATTATGATTTTTGGCTCTCCTCAATTAATTCGTGATGTTGATTTTAAATCATCAAATAAATTTTGTAATATTATTTTGCTTGATGATATTATTGATTATTTACAATCAAAAACTGACCAAATTAGAACAGAACTAAATCTTGAACCACTTATTTTTACAAAACAAAATTTTGTAGATTTTACAATTATTATGGGTAACGATTATAATAATGGAGTACGTTGTTCTGGTGGTAATAGCGTGTCAAATAGAGAATTGCTATTTAGATTATTTGTTAAAAATGATTTCAAAATCGAAAATTTTGTTGGATATTTATACACAATTAATAAGAGACTGGATAAAATAAAATTCTATATTCCCGAAAATTTTATTGAAAAAATTATTAATTGTAGAACAAATTATAAATATGCAAATATTTATGAACCATCTGATATTCAAATTTATATGAATAAACCAAAATATGAAGAAATTAAAAAATTCATGATTGAAAATGAATTCTCATCAAATCAAATTACACAATTCATTAAAAATCTATTTGGAATATTTAAATTTTATTGTAAATTATATAAAGATGATAATGATAATGATAATCAAAATTCGAATAATAATTGGATTAAAGTAATTAAAAAAAAATAATTTTATTTATTTGGTTTTATTGATTTTTTATCATTTACATTTATTCTATTCCTTCTTTTTTTTATCATCTTCATTGATTTTCTTTTTCTTTTCACGTGTACTAAAATATAATGCAACTGATATTAATATTAATACACCTAATAATACTACAGTTTGTTTAGGACATTTAAATGATCCTAATTTTATTAAATGAGAAGGAATAGGTGTAGAACGTATAATAGGAGCAACAGATGTAGGAGCAGGAGCAGGAGCAGGAGCAGGAGTAGAAGCAGGAGCAGGAGTAGAAGCAGGAGCAGGAGTAGAAGCAGGAGCAGGAGCAGGAGTAGAAACAGGAGTAGGAGCAAGAACAGGAACAGGAATAGGAACATTTGTAGGAGTAGGAGGTGTTAATGTTTTTGTTTGTACTACATTATTAAAAGTTACTGATTTTTGTTTTTCTTGAACGGATGGTTGTGATGTAAGTGATGTTTGTATTGGAAGTGTTGGCATTATATTTTCACTTGAAGTTGAATTAAATTCCATTTCAGCAAATAATTGATTATTCATATTTTAATTATAATTAATATAACCAAATTTATTAAAACAAATTAGCGAACTTAAAAAAATGAAATTTATATTTACTTCAAGATAAAGAATACAAATATAAATTATAAATTATAAAATGTATAAAGAAGAGTTTAAATCTGATGATATTATTTACAAGATTAGTGTTGGTAGAAATGCCAAAGAAAATTGGGATTTAATTGATGTTTCAGAAAAAGATGATGTTTGGTTTCATGTTGAGGATAAACCATCTTGTCATGTTTTTATTGTAAAACCATTTAATTGTGACTCTATTCCACGTGATGTTATAATAAAAGCTGCTCAATTATGTAAATGTTATTCTAAATATAAGAATGATAAAAAGGTGAAAATTATATATACTACAATTGGAAATATCAAAAAGGGTAAAGATATTGGTTCAGTTTTGATTACAGATTTAAAAAAACTTGAAAATATAACAATTTAAATATAAATTGAATATACAAATTAGAAACAATGAGTGTACCGTGGGTAGATAAATACAGACCTAAAAAATTAGAATATATTATACATCAAGATGAGATTAAAAGAGTTCTACAGAATACAGTAGAAACTGGTGAATTGCCACATTTATTATTATATGGTCCTCCCGGTACAGGTAAAACTTCTATTATTCTTGCTCTTGGATATGAATTATTTGGTCCTCAATTGATGAATGAACGAATTTTAGAATTAAATGCTTCTGATGAAAGAGGTATTGATACAGTCAGAGAAAAGATTATTACTTTTGCTAAAGAATCAATAAATTCAACTGATCCTAGATACCCCTGTCCTCCTTATAAAATAATTGTATTAGATGAGGCTGATGCAATTACATTAGATGCACAATCTGCTTTAAGAAAGGTTATTGAATCATCTTCTAAAATTACTCGATTTTGTTTTACATGTAATTATATTGATAAGATTATTGATCCAATTGTGTCAAGATGTGTTAAATTTAGATTTAAACCAATTGATAAAGATTCAATGATAGAACGTTTAAAATTTATTGCAAATAAAGAACAAATTAAGTTAGATGATAAATGTTATGAAAAGATTTATGAAATTAGTGAAGGTGATGCTAGAAAAGCTATTATGATTTTACAAAATACAAAATATATTTATAATATGAAAAAAAAAATTAATGAGAATGATATAATTGAAATGATTGGATTATCAACTAATTCTGAATTAAATTTAATATGGGATGAAATAAAAAAAACTTCTCAATCTAATTCAATTCAATCTCAATCTAATTCAATTCAATCTCAATCTAATTCGATGTCTAACTTGATTAAAATTACAACGGATATTCATAATTTTGGTATTAATTTAAATCAATTTTTAATATTCTTAAAAGATAAAATTATTCAATCAAACTTAAATGATAATACAAAATCTATGATTACAATGAAGATTGCTGATACAGAAGCACGAATTATTGAACGTGGAGATGAATATATAAATGTTTTAAATATTTTGTGTTTGATTTACATTAATCTTAAGAAATTCTAATGTTAAATTTTCTTTATTTTCTTTGATTTCAAATGTTTTAATAGACTCACCAATAATATTTAATTTTAATTGATTTGTGGATTCATAATATGAGATTCTATAAATTGGATTATCATTAATAATATGTGTATAATATTTAATATCTGATGAATCTGAACCAAAATAATAAAATTCATACATAGATAAATCTAACTGATTAGTTGAAAATTCAGCAATTCCATTAATGTCAAAATATGGTTCAGAATCATCATAATCATCATCATAATCATCATCATTATCATGATAATTAATAAATTTTGTTTCAGGATTTAAGATGTAATTTGAAATCATTTGTTTTGAATCATCATCGTCATCAAAGACTTCTTCATCATTGTCAATGAATTTTGTAATTTCATCATCAATTAATTTAGCTTGTAATTTACGATTAATTTTTTTATCTAGTTTTTCTACAATTTTTACTTTATTTTCTTTATCAATTGGTTTAGTTTCAATTAAAACTCCTTCTAAATCATTATCTTTGTTAATTGTAACCCAGTGATTATTGATGTATAAGTTTGAATTTGAATCGATCTTAATCTCTAACATTATATGAATTTTATATAACTTGTTATTAAACTGTTTTGTTATTAATAATTTTATTTTCAATTTTTGATTCTTAAAAAAATGAAATAATTATGGAGTAATAAATATATAAATAACAATATATAAATAACAATAATAACATTAACAATGAGAATGAGAAATATAATTTATGTAACAATTCCAAGTGTTATAATTGGTGTATATTTATATTACAAATACAACAATTATAACACTTATTTCAAAGATAAATATATTAAATCATTTGCATATGATAAATATAAAAATAATAATAATAAAATTATAGAATATCATTGTGTAGAAACATATTACAAATTTTATACAGAATTTAAGAAATATTTTTATGATGAAAATGGTGAAATTATTAGAGTTGAATTTGATTATAAATATAAATTTTAATTGTTGTTACTTGTATACAAAAATCATATTGTAAAAGTTTGTGTTGAAATTTGAAAATTTTAAAAACACTTTTTTAAAAAATCGATTTTTTATTTTTTCATCAGAAATTTATAGATGTACAAATAGTAGTTATGTGTACTTTATATATGATTTTTAAATGTTAAAAAATATAAAAAAATTATGAAAAATTAGATCAAAAAAAAGTAAAAGTATATGATTGTGCTAATTTATTTATACATATACTTTTTAGCCAAAAATTACAAAATTTTACAAAAAATATCAAAAGTTGTTACTTGTTTCTTTTATGCGTTGTAAGAAAAAAATTTTGTCGTTCATACACATTTTGCAATTGTTGTTACTCATATTTATTCTAGCCCTTTACGTCCACAAAGGGTATCAGTCACAATAATCATTTTGGCTAGAAAGTATATGAGTGACAACTTTTTGATATGTTGTATTATATAAAAAAATATATAATAAAATTATATTATAAAATGAAACACATTTGTGATATATGTAATTATGAAACTATAGAATTACCAAAATATCTAAGACATATTGAAACTGAAAAACATAAAGTAAATAAATCTAATTTAGACAAAGTCAAACAAGAAACAATAATTCAAACAAGAGATGATACAATAAATATAATCAAAGAAGAAATGGTACCAATTGTTGTTAAAGAAGTAACAAAAGAAGTAAAGAAAGTAACAAACAAAAATCAAAAAGAAACAACTAAACAAATAGAAGAAGTAAAGAAAATTGCTAATAAGAATAAAGAATATGCAAAATCTACTCTGACTATTCTAAATGAATTCTATAAAGATAATCCACCTTTAGAATATCCAGGTGATCGTAAATGTTTAACTGCTTTACATGAATTTTATAACTTAACAGCTATACAGGCCATAAATACAAATAAACTTCAAAAAGCAATTGTTAGAGATTTTACAAAGAAGACTTTAGTTGATTCCATAATAAAAATTTTAACATCATTTTTGAAGAAGGATAATCTTCATTCACAATCTGTATTTAATACAGACGTTACTCGACACAATTACACCGCAAAACATAAAGATTATTGGGAGAAAGATAAGAAAGGTATTTATTTAAACGATCTTGTTATAAAGCCATTTTGTAACATTATTAAGATTTTAATGCAAAATTATAGAAAATATAAATTTGATAGAGCTAAAGAATATAAAAAAAAGTTATTAAAGAAAGATTTATATGAAGATTCGGATGATGTATTCATGAACAAAAATGAATCTGAAACAGATACTATATTTGGATATAAAGATGATTCGTCAGATGAAGACAGAAGAGGTATTGAGGAGTTAGAAGAATTATGTGAAATAAATAATCTAATAAAATACATCGAATCAAACAGATTATATGATGATATTATTTTGAGATTATCACCAATATTAAATTATAATGTAAAAATAAAAAATAAATGTTAACGTTTCTTATAATAAATTGAATAAATTTTTATGTTTTTTATCTCACCATTTTTTAATTTTGTTACTTTTACATCTTTTCTTAAATCATATGAAATAGTATTTAACATCAGTTTTAACATATATAAAGCATTAAATGTTGTAAAAAGATTTTCATTATAAATTAGTTCAAGGTTAAAATCTTGATTATAAACTTCAAAATATTTACATAAAAATTTTTTAGTTTCATCATCAGATGGAAATTGTTTTAAATATATATTTCTAAAACTATTAAATGATTTAAATTTTTCATCATCATTTTTTTTACCCATCCATGAATTAATAAATTTTAATATTTGCTTTTTTTTCGGGTCTTCTATTTTTTTCTGAAGATTTTCAATATCTACAATATATTGTAGAGGATCGAGTGGATTAAATTCGGGTATTGTTAGTTTAGACATTTGATAACTTAATAATAAATATGTTAACTTGATAATAAATATGTTAACTTATAATAAATAATATTTTCAAATTTTTTATATTGTGTAACATTAATAATGTCATTAGATATAATACCAATAAATATAGAGAAATCAGAAAATGATACAAGAAATTATATTTATAAAAAACTAAAAAATAATTTAGAAGTTATTATCGTTTCAGATAGAAATGAAACTATGTGTGGTGCATGTTTAAATGTTAATATTGGCTCATCTAGTGAAGATGTACCAGGATTAGCACATTTTCTTGAACATATGTTATTTATGGGTTCAAAAAAATATCCAAGATCAAATAATTTTATGTCAAAAATAAATAAGAGTGGTGGAATGACTAATGCATATACTTCGGATGTTGATACTAATTATTATTTTATTTGTTCATCTGATACATTCGAATCAAATTTAGATGTATTTGGTAATTTTCTAGTTGATCCATTATTATCAAAGAAATATGTAAAAAAAGAGATTTCAAATGTTAATTCTGAATCAAATAAAAATATTGTTGATAATGATTGGTTATTACTTGAGATAATTAAAACATTATTTAATAAATCACATCCTCTTAATCATTATACTGCGGGTACAACTGAATCTCTAACAATTCCAAATATACATGATAAATTAAAAGAATTTAAAAAAAATTTCTATACAGCTGAACGTATGTCTCTTGTATTATTTACAAATGATAAAATTAATCAAACAAGGATTGATTTAATATTAGATAATATATTTTCATTAATTCCAACAAAAGATAAAAAAGATAAAATAAAGTTTGGTGAAATAATAAAAGGATGTCAGATAGTGAAGTTTATACCATTTACTGATTCACATCAATTAAGAATTATATTTCAAGTGAAAACAATAGAAAATATAATTGAATCACCTTTGCCATTTATATATTATTTATTAAATCTAAGATGCATTGGTTCATTATTTGATATTTTATCATCAAAAAGTTTAATAACAAAATTAGATTGTGAAGAATTAAATGATCTAGATGATTATACTTTATTTTCAATTAATTGTGAATTAACTGATAAAGGTTTTAAATATTATGAAACAATTTATAATTTAATAAAATCATATGTTGATTATCTAATTATAGAAATGGAATTACACAATAAAATTTTGGAGAAACATTTTGTAGAGAATTTACAAATGAGTAAAAATAATTTTAAATTTTGGGAAAAACCTGATATTAATTCAATTATGGGGTTGTTATCACAAATTTTAAAATATGATATCCCACGTGAATTTTTATTAAACCATGATTTAAAAATTGATTCATTTGATAAAATTACAAAAAATATTAAACCAACTTTTGATGGATATTCATGTTCTATATGTATTGGAAGTAAAAATTTTAAACTTAAGAATTATATGGTTTATCCTAATTATAAAGCAAAATATATTGTTGAAGATATTAAATTTAATGCAAATAAAATAAAATTTGGTTTACCAATTAACAATGATTTTATTTGTTATAATCCAATAATTCAACAAATATCTCAATCTGATAAACCAGAACAACTTGATAAAAATAATTTTTTATCATTTTATTATGGTGATAATAAATTTAAAATACCAGTTGTCGAGATTAAAGTACATGTAAAATTACCACAATTACTCAATTCAATTGAATGTTATGTTAATATTCTATTATTTTATTCAGCTTCTTATAATTCTATTATTAAATTAAAAGATCTAATGGCTAATGCTGGTTATGAATTTTATTTTAAATTAAATATTGATTCGATTTATCTAAGCATGAGTGGATATACAGAAAATATTTACAAGGCAATAAAGATAATAAAATATATATTTTCTCAAAAATTAACAATTGAACATTATGAACAGGCAAAATATGAATTACAACAATCATTCAAAAATTTTGAATTCGATACAGTTATATCAAAATTTGCTACTTTTAGTCAAGAAAAAATTTATTCTACATTTTTTATGCCAAATAAAATGTTAAATATATTAAAAAGTACATCAATGGAAAAAATGTTAGATATATATAATACAAATATAAAAACTGGTAGAATAAGTATATTTTGTTCGGGTAATATTACACAAGAATTATCTAAAAAACTTGTTGGAAAGATTTATCAATATATCAATATAAAACATGAACTAGAACCTTTAAAATATAGTAATATAAAAGAATATACGGAAAACGAGATGTTTATTTATAAAAAGAATAACAAAAATATAAATATTCTAGTTGGATTATTATTTCCATTACCCGAGATATCAATTAAAGATACAAAAAATTGGTATGAATATATTTTATTTTGTCGTTTATTAGAAATGATTTTAGGTAATGATTTTTATTATGAATTAAGAACTGAAAAGGAAATTGGTTATGTAGTAAAAGTTAAAATATCAATATATGATAATAATATTACACAAAAGATTTATATCAAATTTATTGTTCAATCATCTAAATATACTTATGATATTGTTCTTCGCGAGATATTAGATTTTATTAAGAGACAACAGAAACGAATTTTAAATGAGTTATCGGAGATAGATTATAAAGAATTTATTTCTAGTGAAAAAAATATATTGAAAAGAGATTTTGATACATTATCTGAATTATCTGGATATTATTTTAATTCTATTGTTGATGAATCATATCTATTTAACTCAAAGGATATATTACTAAAAGAGATTGATTCATTTACACTTGATAAATTTAGATCATATTTTGAGAAATATATAATAAAAAATATTAAATTATGTTTTGTTGTATAGAGTTAACATAAATAAACAGAAAAAACAAATAATAATTAAAAACAGAAAAAACAAATAATAATTAAAAACAGAAAAAACAAATAATAATTAAAAACAGAAAAAACAAATAATAATTAAAAA
>Ga0194130_10005161_pt1 | contig 15966 bp, 15 predicted proteins | sample TA2KigsurfametaG_FD_160084 | JGI IMG/M metagenome (GOLD analysis project Ga0194130, IMG submission 160084) | Freshwater microbial communities from Lake Tanganyika, Tanzania - TA2015050 Kigoma 12 surface | ecosystem: Environmental > Aquatic > Freshwater > Lake | place: Tanzania: Lake Tanganyika... | reverse complement strand
GGGCGGGATTCTGCTTGACGGTTTCCAGCAGGGCGGAGGCCGCTCGCGGCGGGGCGGCCAGGAGCAGGGTGCAGGCGAGGCCGCCGGCCAGCAGATGGGCGATGCGCATGGGGCGTCCCCTTCGGGGTTGCTTCCATTCCATCCACCACGAAGCCGGTGGGGCGCCGCGCGGGGGTCAGTTCGCGGAGCGACTGGTGGCCGCCGCCCGAATCCAACCGCGCACGGTGGCCAGGCTCACCGGCGTGGCGTTGGGGCCGAGCAGCTGGCGACCGAGACGATTGACCTGCACCAGGAGGCGTTGCGGGTCGGATGTCGCCAGGGCTCGCGCCTCGACAATCCCCGCGTGCAGCAGGAGGGAGGCCTCCTTTGGCGTCAGGCCCGTCGCCGTCATCAGCCGGGCCTGGGCGCGGAGGCGCAGCAGGCGCGCCTCGCTGGCCCCTCCGGGTCGGGCCAGCGCGCGCAGCCGCTCGGGGCTTTGCCCCGCCAGCCCCTCCCAGCCGCGGATGCCGGCCTCGCGCAGGACGGCGCGCTCCCGCTGAAAATGGGGTGGCAGGTCGTCCAACCCCTCCCCCGGTGTCCTCAAGAGCCGAGGGGGCCGACGTGAAGCTCCCCCGAGCGCAGGTCCAGCCGGGCCTCCGCCAGCACCACCGGCTTGGCGACGCCCTCCCCGACCGGCTCCAGGCGCCGCAGGCGCACGCGCACCACGCCATCGGCGGGGGAGCGGCCGGTGGGGCGCAGGTTGCGGGCGACCTGTTCGGCGCTGGCGGCCGCCGCTTCCGGCGGCAGATCCGCCGGCGCCGCCGCCACCACCAGGTCGGCACCGTTGTCAAACACCACCGGCACGACCACGGCTCCGAGGATGGTCACCCGCGGGGTGTAGCTCACGGCGAAGGCGGCGCAGGAGATGGCCAGCAACGCGGTGAAGCTGGTGACGCCCACCAGCCGGAAGCGGATTCCCCAGCGGCTGACGAACCCGAGCACCGTCAACACCAGCAGGGCCAAGGCGGCCAGGGCCAACCACTTGGCGGCCACCAGGAGAAGCGGATCTGCGGCCATGGGACTGGTCAGAGCGGACAGGCTCCTTATATTGCGCCCGATCGCGGGAGCATCGACCCAGGCAGATGACGCAACTGCCTGAGCCACCCGCGCCACGGCGCCACCGAGGTCGCCCGGCACGTCCCGCCGCGGTGCTCTTCGTCCTGGGCCTGGCCTCCGTCGCCGGGGTGGGCGTGGTGGTGTGGCGGCGCTCGGATGCGCTGCTCGGGAGGGTGTACGAGCACTGGCGCCCGCTGCTGGAGGCCAGGGTCGGCCAGGTGATGGGCCGGCCCCTGCGGCTCGGCCCGTTCCAGGGTCTGGGACCCGAGGGGGTGCGCATCGGCCCCAGCCGCTTCCTTCCCGGTCCGGAGGATGGCTCGTCCGCGGCGGCCCGCCAGGTGGTGGTGCGGCTTCATCCGCTGGCCAGCTGGCGGGATCGCGCCCTCCGCCTCACCCTCGACCTGGAGGGTGCCGAGGTGGACCTGCGCCGCCAGGGGGGCGGCTCGCTCTGGACCTTCGGCGCCATGGCGCCGGGAGGCGAGCCCCCCCGGCTCGCCCTCGCCTTCCGCCTGCGCGATCCCGCCAAGGTGCGCCTCTGGAACCTGGGCGCGGATGCGCGACCGCTGCGGCTGGATCTGTTGGGCCAGGCCACGGTGACGACCCACACACAATCGGTGACCTGGCGGGCGCGGGCGCGGCAGGACGCCGCCGGGGGCACGGCCCGATTGGCGGGCGGCGGCAATTGGAAAAGCCAGCGCTGGCAGACGGAGGTGCGGGCCAGCCGCTGGGGCGTGGCGCCGCTGGTGCGGCTTCTGCCGCTGCGGGGCGAGCTGGCCGGCGTGGGCGGCGGCCAGCTCAACCTCTCCTGGCAGCGGGGGCGGCCCTCCTGCCAGGGGGGTGTGGTGGGGGAGGGCTTGCGCTGGCGGCTCAACTCCACGGCGCCGGCGCTGGAGGTGCCGCGGGCGCCGCTGCGCTGCGATGGCACGGCGCTCACTCTCGGGCGGAGCCGCTGGCGGCTCGGACCCTGGAGCGGGGCCGTGGACGGCACGCTGGCGGGGCGGCGGTTGCGGCTCGCGGCCACGGCCCAGCCCCCAGCCGCCCTGCGGCTCGGCTCCACCCCCCTGGCGGGGCGGCTGGACGGGGAGATCGGCGGCGGGGGGCTGCAAGGGGCGCGGCTGGTGGCCGGTCGGGGCGGGTCCCGCCTGGCCCTGGCGGGGCGCCTGGCCGACACCCTGAACCTGGAGGGGGGCTGGCGCCTCGACCCGGCCGACCTGCCCGGTGGCGCCCAGCTGCCCCCCTGGTTGGCGGAACAACCCTTCCGCGGCTCGCTGCGGGTGGGCGGCCGGCTGGCGGCGCCCCGGCTGGCGGTCGTCACCGGGCAGGACCGCCAGCCCCTGCTCGGTCCCTGGCGGGCGGAGCTCGCCTGGAGCGATGGCCTGCTCGTGCTGCGCCGCTTCCAGTCGCCCCACCTGCGGGCCAGCGCCACCCTGCCCCTGGCCCCCCGTCCCGGGCGAGGGTTGACCGCCGGTCCGCTGGAGGCCCGCTTCGACCTCTCGCCCTATCCCCTCGCCCGCCTGCAGCCCCTGGTGGGCGCCGCCTTGGGGGGCTGGATCGAGGCCCGGGGGGTGGTGCGGGGACCCCTGCGGCGGTTGCGGCCGGATCTGGCGTTGCGGCTGCGGCGGCCGCAGGCGGGTCCCCTGCGGTTGGAGGAAACCTGGAGCGGTCGCCTGCGGGCGGAGCTCGACCCCGCCAACCCCATGGGCGGCCTCGTCGGCGGTGGCCTGCTGGAGATGGTGGCGGACACCCCGGCGCCCGTGGGGCGGCTGGAGGCCACGCTGGATCGACGCTGGATGCCCCGGCGGGTGCGCCTGGAGCGGGAGGGGGGACGGCTCACCCTGGAGGGCTCCCCCCGGGGCTTTCGCTGGCAGGCGAACCAGTTGCCCCTGCAGGGGTTGGCCCTGGCCTTCGGGCGCCGCCTGGAAACGCTTCAGGGCCGCCTGGGAGGCGAGGGCACGCTGGAGCTGCAGCCCCTGGCCTTTCAGGGGGACGTGTCCCTCACCGAGCCGCGGCTGTTCGGCCTGCCGGGCCGCCGCGTGCAGGCGCGGGTGGCCTACACCAACCGCGCCTACCGCGTGCGGGGCCTGGTGGAACCCCTCGGCGCGGGCAGCATCGATGTCGACGTGGAGGGCCGTTGGCAGGGCCCCTTCCGGGGGCGCTTTCAGGCCCGCCAGCTCGACGCCCAGCTCTTCCGCGCCCTGCTCGCCGCGCGAGGACGGGGCCCTGGCCGCGCGGCGCGGGGGTGGGGGCGGGCGGACGACCTGGGAACGCTGGTGTTCGACACCCTCGGCGACTCCCTCGACGCCCAGTTTCTGGCCCTGCGCCGGGCTCAGGAGGAGGCCCGCCAGCGCGTCCGAATGCTGACGCGGCCCCAGGGCATGGAGGCGTTGCTGGCCTCGCTGCAGACCAGCATCGACGCGGATCTCACCCTGCAGGGAACCGACTGGCGAAACGTCCGGGTCGACCTGGAGGGCAGCGGCCATCTCTGGGTGGGGTTGCCCGATCGGGATCAGGCCCTCACGAGCACGCCCTTCACCCTGCGGCTGCAGGGGCCCCTCCAGGGCGGCGACGGCACCTTCGCCCTGGGAGGGCTGCCCCTGGGGCTGCTGGCCCTGCTCACCCCCGTGCCGGAGACCCTGCGGGGTCAGCTGACGGTGAACGGCCGCTATCGCCTCGGCGTCCAGCCCAAGCTGGAGGTGGACCTGGCCCTCAGCGAGGGCGCGATCGGTCCCGCTCCCCTGGCCCTGGAGCGGGGGGCGCTGACCCTGGAGAAGGGCCTGCTGAAGGTGGATCTGGCGGCCCGGGGCGGGGTGGCGACCAACCCGGTGACCCTCGCGGGCACCCTGCCCCTCGATCCCGCCAACCCCGGCTTGGAGCTGCGTCTCTCCAGTCGGGGCGACGGGCTGCGGGTGTTGACGCGCCTGGCCGGGGACGCGGTGGTGTGGAAGCGGGGCAGCACCGACCTGCAGCTCCTGGTGCGGGGCAGCCTGAACGATCCGATCGCCAACGGGTTCATCCGTCTGCGGGGCGGGGAGTATGTGCTCGCCGGCCAGACCCTCTCGGAGGTGGAGGCGACCGTGCTGTTCGACTTCGAGCAGGTGCTCGTGCAGGACATGCGGGCGCGGGCGGGGGCGCGGGGGCGCCTGACGGGGGAGGGGCGGATCGGCCTGCGGCGCCAGCTCAGCGACGAGCCCACCCTGGCGGTGGAGCTGAAGGAGGTGCCCTTCGCCGCCAGCCGCATCGCCGCCCGCAGCGATGGGCGCGTCACCATCGGCGGCAGCCTGGGGGCGCCGGTGCTCGGCGGCGAGCTGACGATCAGCCGGGGGAAGATCAATGCCCAGCCCGGACAGTTCTCCGCCTCCCAGCCCGCCTCCAACAAGCCGGCCACCCCGACCACCCTGGCCCAGCTGCTGGAGCAGAAGTGGGATTTCAAGGAGCCGCTCGTCCTGCTCGGTCCCCAGATTCAATCCGTCGATTCGCCGCAGCTGGAGCAGGCCCTGCCTCGCCTCTCCTGGGTCGCCTTCAACGACCTGCGGCTGCGCTTCGGGCCCGATCTGCGCATGGTGGTGCCCAACGTGGCGAGCTTCAACACCGGCGGCGCCCTGCGCCTCAACGGCCCCCTGGATCCCAGCCTGCGGGCCAGCGGCGTGGTGCGGCTCCTCTCCGGCCGCCTCAACCTCTTCACCACCAGCTTCAGCCTGGATCCCGACGCCCCCAACGTCGCCATCTTCACCCCCTCCCTGGGGTTGATGCCCTATCTCGACATCGCCCTGCGCACCCGCATCGCCGACAACATCGGCCTGGTGGCGCCCAACGGCCTGGGGGAGGCGCAGGGGGCGGGCAGCCTGGCCACGGGATTGACGGCCGGTGCGCCGGAGAGCGGCTTTTCCTCCCTCCGCCAGCTCAATCTGATCCTGGTGACGCTGCGGGTGAGCGGCCCGGCGGATCGCATCGCCGACTCCCTGCGCCTCACCAGCAACCCCCCCCTGCCCCAGGAGCGGCTGGTGGCCTTGATCGGCGGCAACACCCTGGCCGGGTTGAGCCAGGGCGGAGCCGGCACCGCCCTGGCCACCGTGGTCGGCCAGTCGCTGCTCTCGCCGTTGCTCAGCAGCGTGAGCGACGCCATGGGGCAGCGGGTCAGCCTGGCCCTCTACCCCACCTATGTGAATCCGGAGATCTCCAACGCGGATGCGCGGCGCTCGCGGCGGGTGCCGCCTCAGCTCGTGCTCGGCGCGGAGGTGGGCTTCGACCTCACCGACCGGCTGAACGTCTCCGCCCTGGCAGCGCCCAACCGCTCGGACGTGGCCCCGCAATTCACCTTGAACTACAAAGCCTCGGAAGCGCTCAACGTGGAGACCTTCGTCGACACGCTCGGCTCGTGGGGCGCGCAGCTGCGGCTGTTCTTCCGCTTCTGAGGCGCTGTGGGAGCATGACCTCTGGTGCCAGCCATGCCGGGGCCCGGAATGACAGCAGCCGTGTGATGACAGCAGCCGTGTGATGACAGCAGAGAGGTCCGACTGCGTGCTGGGACAGCCGGGGTGCGAGCTGATCGGCGTCGATCTGGGCGGCACGGCGATCAAGCTCGGCCGCTTTGATCCCCGCGGCACCCTCCTGGAGGCGTTGGAGGTGCCGACGCCGCGGCCGTCGATGCCCGGCGCCGTGACGATCGCCCTCGCCGAAGCCATCGCGCGGCTCGACCCCGAGGGCCGGGCCCGCCGGGTGGGGATCGGCCTGCCCGGACCCACGGATGCTGCCGGGCGGGTGGCGCGGTTGGCGATCAACCTGGAGGGCTGGGAGGACGTGCCCCTGGCGGATTGGCTGGAGCCGCAGGTGGAGCGGGCGGTGACCCTGGCCAACGACGCCAATTGCGCGATGGTGGGCGAGGCCTGGCTGGGGGCGGCGCGGGGCTGCGCCAACGCCATCCTCCTCACCCTGGGCACGGGCGTGGGGGGAGGGATCTGGCTGGATGGGGCGCTCTACGTCGGCCCGCGCGGCGCCGGGGGGGAGCTCGGCCTGATCAGCGTCGATCCGGAGGGTCCCCCCTGCCGCAGCGGCAATCGCGGCTCCCTGGAGCAGCACTGCTCGATCGCCGGCCTGGCGCGCCTCAGCCCCCTGGAGCCACGAGAGCTGTGTCGTCGGGCCGCGGCGGGGGAGGCGGAGGCCTTGGCGGTGTGGGAGCGCTACGGCCGCTGGTTGGGGATCGGCCTGAGCTCGCTGCTCTATGTGCTCACGCCGGAGCGGGTGTTGCTGGGCGGGGGGCTGAGCGCGGGGTTTCCTTATTTCCTGCCGGCGGTCTGGCGGGAGCTCGAGGCGCGGGTGTTGGCGCCGAGTCGGGAGGGATTGGTGATCGAGCGCTGCGCCCTGGGCAATGGGGCGGGACGGCTCGGCGCGGCGCGGTTGGCCCTGGATCGGCTGGGGACGGCGAGGGGTCAGTCGTCGCCATAGCGGCGGATGAACCAGTCCTTCACAAGCTGGGCGAGAACGGCGTAGGCCAGGAGGATCAGGGCCAGCCAGCCGAAGAAGGCCGCCGGCAGGGGCACCAGACCGAAGCCGGGGGCGAGGGGTGTGAAGGGAAGGCTGAGGCCGATGGCCATCACCGCCAGGGTGATCAGCGCCATGAGCGGGGCGGGGTTGCTTTGCAGAAAGGGGAGGTGTCTGGTGCGGATGATGTAAACGATGGAAGTCTGCGTGAGCAGGCTCTCTACAAACCAGCCGGTTTGAAAGAGGCTTTGCTTCTCGGGCGTGTTGGCGGCAAACACAAACCACAACACGGCGAAGGTGACGTAGTCGAACAGCGAGCTCACAGGTCCCAGGATGAGCATGAAGCGCCGCAGCTGCGGCAGCTTCCACTGGCGGGGCTGGGCCAGGTAGTCCGCATCCACCTGATCGAAGGGGATGCCGGTCTGAGAGAAATCGTAGAGGAGATTGTTGAGGAGGATTTGCAGGGGAAGCATCGGTAGAAAGGGGAGGATGATGCTGGCGCCAAGCATGCTGAACATATTGCCGAAGGCTGAACTTGTGCCCATCTTGATGTATTTGCTGATGTTGCTGAAGGTGCGGCGGCCCTCGCGCACGCCGGCATGAAGCACGAGCAGATTTTTCTCCAGCAACACGATGTCCGCCGATTCCTTGGCGATGTCCACCGCCGTGTCGACAGAGATGCCGATGTCGGCTTCCCGCAGGGCGGCGGCGTCGTTGATGCCATCGCCGAGGAAGCCCACCACATGGCCCTGGCGGCGCAGGAGGCGCAGGATGCGCGCTTTCTCCAGGGGAGAGCTTGGCGAAAATCGTGGTGGCGTCCACCCGTTGGGCGAGGGTGTCGTCGTCCATGGCCTCCACCTCCGCGCCGAGGAGCACCCCCTCCACCGCCAGGCCCACATCGCGGCAGGTCTTGCGGGCGATCACCGGGTTGTCGCCCGTGAGCACCTTCACCGCCACCCGGCTCTGGCGCAGGAGGCGCAACGCTTCGGCCGCCGAATCCTTCGGCGGATCCAGAAAGGCGATCAGGCCCACGAGGATCAGGTCCGCCTCATCCTCGCGGCTGTAAGGGGTGCTCTGGAGGGGCACCTTCTTGTAGGCGACGGCGATGACGCGCAGGCCGTCGTCGTTGAGCTCGGCGTTGAGGGCGAGCACCGCCTGGCGTGTCGCCTCATCGAGGGGGCGAACGGCGGAGTCGTCGCGCAGATGGCCGCAGATGGCCGCAGATGGCAAGAAGCTCCTCGACGGCGCCTTTGCAGATCAGCTCGTGGTGGTGGTTGGCCTCCTCGACGACGACAGAGAGGCGTCGCCGCTGGAAGTCGAAGGGAATTTCATCAATCTTGCGGAAGTTCTGCTCCAGTTGCAACGCCTCTTTCATCTCCACATGCTCCAAAACAGCCACATCCAGCAGGCTCTTCAAGCCCGTTTGGTAGGTGCTGTTCAGAAAGGCGAGCGCCAGCACCTCTTCACTCTCCTCCCCGCGCCAATCGAGGTGTTTGAGCAAGACGATGCGGTTTTGGGTGAGGGTGCCGGTCTTGTCGGTGCAGAGCACGTCCATGGCGCCGAAATTCTGGATCGCATCGAGGTTTTTCACGATCACCTTCTCCGCCGCCATGGCGAGGGCGCCGCGGGAGAGGTTGGCGGTGACGATCATCGGCAGCATCTCCGGCGTGAGGCCGACAGCGACGGAGAGCGCGAAGAAGAACGCCTCGCCCCAGTCGCCCTTGCTGACGCCGTTGATCAGGAACACCGCCGGCGCCATCACCACCATGAAGCGCAGCAGCAGGAGGCTCACCTGGTTGATGCCCCGCTCGAAGCTGGTGGTGACGCGCACGCCGGTGACGGCGGTGGCGGTGCCGCTCACCACGGTGGTGCCGAGGAATCAGAGGGTGTCGAGGTCGAGGGGATCGTCGACGCTCTGTTGATCCGGGGGGAGGGTGGCGTGTTTTTCGACGGGCAGGGATTCGCCGCTGAGGGCGCCTTGGGAAACGAAGAGGTCTTTGGACTGAAGAAGGCGCACGTCGGCGGGCACCATGTCGCCCGCTGCCAGGAGCACCACATCGCCGGGCACGATCTGCTCCAGGGGCACCTCCCGCACGCCGGGCGCCTCGCCGTCGAGGTGGAGGCCGAGATCGGCGGCGAGCGCGGGGGTGATGTCGTCGCGGGCGTCATGGCGCTTCACCGTGGCGGTGGTGTGCACCAGGCGGCGCAGGGCTTGAGCGGCGCGCAGGAAGCGGGATTCCTGGGAGAAGCGCAGGGCCACGCTGAAGAGGATCATGCTGGCGATGATCACCGCCGCCTTGGTGTCGCCCGTGACCAGGGAGAGGGCGGCGAGGGTGGCCAGGAGGAGAACGAGGGGATTGCGAAAGGTGCGCAGCAGCTGCCAGGGCCAGGGGATGGGCCGCTCGTGGGCGATGGCGTTGGGTCCGAGGCGCTCCAGGCGGAGGCGCGATTGCAGGGCGCTGAGGCCGTTGGCGGTGGTGTTCAGCCGGGCGAGGAGGGTGTCGGGGCTGTCGCGGGCGGCCTGAAGAAGCGCCTGTCGATCGGGGTCGGCGAGCTTGGCGGGGGGGGCGGGGGCGGTCACGCGTCAGGCGGGCCCCTTCGTGGCGGTCGCGGGTGGATCGAGGGCGGGATTGGCGATCCCCCATTGCTTGAGGGTGAGATGGATGCGTTTGGGATCGAGGGTTTCGGCAAAGGTTTCCATCAGCAGGCCGCTCAGATCGGAGGGGATCTCCAAGTTGCCTTTTTTGAGAAAGCAGATGCGATTGGTGTCGCGAAAGAGGGCTGTGAGGTAGCCCGCTTCAAAGATCACATTTTGCCTGGCTCGTTGGCGCAACTCCTGGCCATACTCATACAGCCGTCCCTCGTCATCGGGGGTGAGGAGGATGAAGCCCGCCAGGCAATTGCGAATTTTGTCCTCCAAGAAGCCAAGCAGATCGGAGCCGGTGCGTGCCATGGATTGGATCACGACGGGATCGAGCTCTTCTTCGCGAAGGATTCTCTCCAATTCCTCGCGGTGTTGCTTGTTGCGTCCATGAACGATGAACACCTTTTTCTCGTCCACCAGTTTCCTTGGCGAGAGCGACATCATCGCTTCCAGGGCTTTGACGGCTACATTCATGTTTGTGCGGTCAACCTCTGTGATGGGCTTTTCGGCTCCGTTCTGGAAGGTGACCACGCCAAAGGGTTCGCGGCGATCCCGCCGATCCACCAGTTTGATCGGCACGGCATAGCAGGGGCCGTCCGCGTAGGCATCACTCGAGTCGTCATCTGGCCACCAGTACTGGGGATGGTCCTTGGCGATGGCGATGAACTCCGGAGCGCGTTTGCGATAGGCGACAGTGGAGATGCCTTCATCACAAGGCAGATCAATGTTTTTGTTCGCGTCTTTGGCCAGGCTGTTGATGGCCTCCACATCGGTTGTCAGATCCCAGAGGCGCAGATGACCCCGCCCTTCTTTCGTGCCGTCCGGCACGTTCACGAGGATGGCGCCGGCCTGACAAATGTCGCTGTGACAGATCACCTGTTCGAGAAAAAAGCGCAAAACTTGCGCTTGCGGACGCTCGCGCGCCATGCCGAGGAAATCATCCAGGGCTTCGTGGAAGCTCTTCTGCTTCTGGTTCATGGTTGGGCTGGAGGTCTTCAGTGTAGGTCGGTGGTTTTTCGCTTGACGGAGGAGCCAGGCGCCATGGAAAGTGCTTTCCATCAAGTCCTGGTTTGACCGCTCGTTCGCCCTTTGTCAAGCCTGCAGACCGAAGCAGGTCCAGCCGCAAACCCTTGAAAGCGCTTTTCGCCAGCGGGCCAGGCGTTCTGAACCCCGCCTCGCGCGGTGAGCCGTCGGGAAGTGGCAGGGAGTGGCAGGGCCGAGCCCAGGGAGAGGAAGGGCCGAGCCCAGGGGGAGTGGACCGAATCCCGATTGGCTCAAAGTTGGTCGCAAAATGAGACCTTGCGGTAATCTTTCGGCAAAGTTGGTCGTTGAATATCTTGGCTTCCAGTCCACCGTTGGCCCCGATACTTATTACGGATGGTTGGCCATTGATTGGAACAATACTGCGGGCATTGGTGGTGTCTACCAACTCCTCAGCGCGGCCTATGAAAGCTCTCCCAACACTCCCGTGCCAGCGGGCAGCTTCACGTCCGTCCCCGGTCCCCTTCCCCTCTTCGGCGTCGCAGCGGCTTATGCCCACAGCCGTCGCTTGAGAGCTCGTCTCCGCGCCGGCTCCTCGACCAGCGTCTGAAGTCCCGGGCCTGCAGGCCATGCTGGATCACAGGGATGATCTCCAGCACTGGATCGAAACCGATCGCCTTGCCGCTCGCCGTCTGGTGGAGCTGATCAAAGCCGCGCTGCGCGATCCCTTCACTGGCCTCGGCAAACCGGAACCACTCCATCGTTCGGCTCCGGGGTCTGGTCGCGCCGGATCACCCGTCGTCTCCGCGTTGTTGTGATTCACCAGAATCCCGCGTCATCCCCGGGGAGATGCCACCGATCGGCGGTAAGGTCGCCAAAGAGTGGAAGGAACGCGGGCCCATGGGGATGTCTTCAGTGAGCGGGCTGCAGCCCCTGACCCCAAGACTCCCCCAGCCCCGGCGTTTGGCGCTCGCCATGCTTCTGGCCCTGAGCCTGCTCCCGCCCGCCCCCCTCGGCGCCCAGACCGCAGGCAGCGGCGTCCGCACCGTGACCGTGCGCAGTGGCGACACCCTGGATGGCATCAGCCAGCGCACCGGCGTGTCGGTGGCGGACCTCAAACGCATCAATGGTCTCAAGGATGCGGATCTGCTGCAGGTGGGCCAGGTGTTGCGGCTGGCACCAGCGGTTGCGGCGGGTCCGGCACCTCGCAAGGGCGGGACGGTGACGATCCGCAGCGGTGACACCTTGGAGATCATCGCCAAGGCCCACAACACCACCGTGGCGGCCTTGCTGAAAGCCAATCCCGGCATCCAGCCGGAAACGCTCAAGGTGGGCAGCAGCCTGCGCTTGCCCGCCTCCTCCGGCCCGGCGGTGCCCGCCAAAACTGCCGCCAGCAAGCCCGCCCCGCCGACGGTCAGTCCGATCAGGCCCACCCCCCCGGCGCCGACCACCACCCCACCCCCGGAGGCGCGCACCCCGGACGCGCCTCCCCTCGCTCCACCCCTGACCCCTCCGCCCGGCCCGTCGCCGTCCACCCCCGCCAACCGGGAGGATCCCACCATGCGCGGTCGCTGGCGTTACTACGGCGACACGGTGGTGGACTGGGGCAGCTGGAAGCGCATGCAGGACGGCGGGGTGCGCTTCACCCTGGTGCAGGCCGCCGCCAGCGATGTGGGCGAGGGGCGGGCGCAGGCGACCGCCATCGCGGTGGATTGCTCCACCCTGCGCCACACCTGGCGGGTGAAGGAAGCCTGGGAAGCCTGGACCGTGCCGGCGCCCCGCTCCGTCGGCCAGCGGATCGTGCTCGACCTCTGCGGCAACACCGGGGTGGACGATCGTCGTCCGGTGCCGCCGCCGCCCTCCCCCACCCCTTGAGCGCACAGGGAGGGGCCGGGGAGCCCACAGGCAAGGACCGGGAACTGGCACAATCCCCAGTAGCAGGGTGGGGATTGCTTTGACCTTCAGCGCCAAGACGCAATACGCCCTGGTGTCGCTGATGGAGCTGGCTGCGATCCACGAACGGGGCGGCGTGCTGCAGGTGGGAGAAATCGCCCAGCGGCAGGCCATCCCCGATCGCTACCTCGAACAAATGCTCACGGCCCTGCGCCGTTGTCACATCCTGCGCAGCCAGCGCGGTCCCAAGGGCGGCTACCAGCTGGCCCGCCCCCCCGCTCAGGTGCGCCTGTCGGAGGTTGTGGCCTGCCTGGAGGGAGAACCGGAGGCCGGTGCCAACGGTCGCCCCACCGCTGAATTTCAGGCGTTGGCCCAACTGGAGGCTCAGCTCCAACACGCCCGCCAGCGGTTGCTGGAGGGCACCACCCTGCAGGATCTTCTCGATCAGCGCAACAGCCTCGCCCAGGCCCAGCTGATGTATTTCATCTGAGCGGCTGAACCTGAGGGCCTGAACCTGAGAGCCTGAACTATGGACCTCCACCTGCTCGACCGCCACAGCCACGGCCGCTCTGACTCCGGCAACTGGTTGTGCAACCCGCCCGGCAGCGTCCATCGTCGTCCCTGGAGCGAGGCGGGCTGCACGATCCGGGTGAAGACCGGCCACTTGCCGGCCACCGTGGGGCCCGATGGCGCGCCAGCGTGAGGCCACGACCCTGATCCGTGGCGTTCTGGCGCTCGGTGCCGTCCTGGCCGCCGCCGCAGCCGCCACCCCCGAGCGGGCTGCCCCCGAGAGGGCGCCAGGGTTCCTGGCCACGGTGCTTTCCATCGGCGATGGCGACAGCCTGCGCGTTCTGCGGGAGGGACAAGCTCTGACGATCCGCTTGGCCTGCATCGATGCCCCGGAGCTGGCGCAGGCTCCCTGGGGGGCGCGATCGCGGGCCATGCTGGCCTTGCGGCTGCCTGTTGGCCGCTCCGTGCGCGTCATCCCCCACAGCATCGATCGCTATGGCCGCACCGTGGCGGAGGTGATCAGCGAGCTCTCCATCCCTTTGGTGATGGTGGAAGACGGCCAGGCCTTCGCCTATCGACGCTATCTCGCTGGCTGCAACGCCAAGGAGTTTCTCGACGCCGAATACCGTGCCCGCCGCCATCGCTACGGGGTGTGGCAGGTGCCCGGAGGACTGACCCGCCCCTGGTTGTTCCGTCGCCGCAGTGGCCTCAGGCCAGACCCAGCTCTGTTTCCCCCAGACTCCGGGGCGCCCGCAGCAGGGCCTCATGGGCCGCCTCCCTGAGGCGCTCGAACACCGCGTGGTCCAACATCACCGCCACGGGCCGTCCGGATTGGGTCAGCACCAACGGCTCCCCGTCACGATGGGTGCCCTCAATCAATTCCGCCAGGTTTTCGCGTGCCTGGGTGACGGTGAGCACTCCCATGGCCTCAAGGTTGGGTGACCTCCCATCATGGAGGGGCGGTGGGCCAAGGACCGTGAGGGCTTCACAAAACGGGTTCAAGTCGCTGCCGGCTCGCCGCAGGGGGCGCGATCGTCGCTCCACGTCAGGGGGAAGTGTTCGGGGAAGGGCCCCCCGGCGCGGTCAACCGGTCCGGCGGCCTGGAGGCCTGGCCGCCGCAGCACCTGGCGCACTATGGCCGGAATGATCGCCGCGCCGATGTGACGTCCCAGGCAGGCATGATGTCCGTGGCCGAAGAGGAAATTGAGGCTTTGATTGCGGTTGGGATCAAAGCGGTGGGGATCCACAAAGCCGGAGGGGTCAAACATCGCCGAGTGGTTCAGCGTGAGCACGGTGGTGCCGGCGGCGATGCGTTGCTCCGAGGCGGTGCCCAGTCCCAACAAGGTGTCCTGCTCGCACACGCGAAAGAAGTAGGGGAAGGGGGGATGAAAGCGCAACGCTTCCATCACATGACCATCGATGGCGGTCTCCTCATCGCTTTGGGCGGCCTCCACCGCCTCCTCCCGCCGCTCCGGATCCGACAGCAGGAACGACAAGGCGTGAATCACCGCCTGAGAGGTGGTTTCGATGGTGCCGATCAACAGGCCCCCCACATTGCGCGCCACCCGTTGGATGTCGAAGTCCACGGCTCCGGATTGGCTGAGCCGCAGCAGCCGTGTGGCGGGATCGCCACGCTCCCCTTCCGATCCTCGGCCGCCTTGGGCGGCCAATTGGGCGGCGCGGCGCTGCAGCAATCCCTTCAGATAAGCCCCCATGCGCTGATTGGCGGCCTGGCGTTGAGCGGTGATCGTTTCGGGGGCTGGATCGCGCTGGGTGGAGGCATGGAAGGGCTGGTTGTAGAAGGCATCGAACTGATTCCAGAACGACCAGGCGCGGATCTCCGCCGGATTGCTCTCGTCGTAACCGAACATCTCCTGCACGAGTGCCACGGGCACCGCCCGGCTCAGTTCCGGCACCGCATCCATTCGCCCGCCCGCTTGATCGAGACACTTCGCGGCGCGCTCGCTGGCAAAGGCGCGCAGGCGCGGCAGATCCTCCCGATCCAGCACCGCTTGCATCACACCTTTTTCGCGCCAATGGCGTGGGGTTTCATCTTCCGCCATCCAGTAGCCCGCCTGCTTGGGCTTGTACAACGCCACCGTGAAGCGCTCGTGTTGCGACAGAACCGCCATGCAGTCATCGAAGCGGCTCACAAGCACCAGGCCAGGCAACTGCAGGATGGGGCGCTCTCGACGCAGTTCCGTGTAGAAGGGCAGCGGTTGCTCCTCCATCCATTGGCACACCCGTCCCCAACGCTCCGGGGCCGGGGTGTTCTTGAGGCTGTGGACGTATGTCATCGGTGGGTGATGGCGGTGAGTCAGAGGGATTTCAGGTATTCGAGCAAGGCTCGCTTTTGCTCCCGCAGCAGGTCGGTGCCGTAGTCGTGGCCCTGGGCGCTCTTGCCAGGCTCGCTCGTGTCGTAGGTGAAGGGACCCTCATCCCGCAGGCCCAGTTGTCGCGGGTCGTAGAGGTTGGTGCCGGTGTGGAAGCGGGTCGGGCGCTGGTCGGGCGCCGTGAGCAGGTCGGGGAGGGTGCGCACGGAACCGTTGTGCAGATAGGGAGAGGAGGCGAAGATTCCCTCCAGGTTGGAGGCCCAGTAGGCCGCGCCTGGCGCGCCGTTGTAATCCTTGGCCAGGCCGAAGCGGTTGGGGAGGCCTTTGGAATCCGCCAGCTCCGTGTTGGCCACCAGGGTGGCGTCGTTGTCGAAGCGTTTCAGGAGTTGGGCCTGGCGCAGACGCAGGAGCGCTTCCGAGAGCCGGGTGAGGCCCGCCCCGCGGCGGTCGGCGCCGACGGCGAATTGCTCCACGGCGACTGGATCCGTGCCCACCGCGTAGGCATGCCGCTCCCGGAAGCGTCGTCCGGCGCTGTTGGCGGGTTCCGGGGTGGAGACGTGGCAGCTGGCGCAGTGCTCGCCGAAGACGGTCCGACCCTGCCCCACCAGGCGAGAGTCCAGCGCGCCGAAGACCGACTCCGGCCAGCGGGGCGTGCGCAGCCGCACCACGGCGTCTTGGATCTGTTCCATGCCGTCGAAATCAACGGAGCCGATGACAGCTCCTTCTTTCAAGGCCTCCGCCATTCGCGGTGGCCGCACCGGCGAGGTGGACACCGATTGCACCCAGTTGCGCGGACCGGGATGGTGGATTTCCGCGAACCATTGGGCCCATTCATCCTGATGGGCAAACCACACCGGCGGCAGGTTCACCGTTCCCTCGAAGCCGACCTTCAGAGGTTCTTCGCCACTGGGTTGCAGCAATCCTTTCCGTGCCAACCAGGCGGAGACACCGGCGTTGTTGTAATAGCCCTGGCTGAGGGCATTGAGATTGCCGGGTCCGAAGTCCGCCGGGGGCACGCCCAGCCCGTTCATC
>Ga0194130_10005145_pt1 | contig 16021 bp, 13 predicted proteins | sample TA2KigsurfametaG_FD_160084 | JGI IMG/M metagenome (GOLD analysis project Ga0194130, IMG submission 160084) | Freshwater microbial communities from Lake Tanganyika, Tanzania - TA2015050 Kigoma 12 surface | ecosystem: Environmental > Aquatic > Freshwater > Lake | place: Tanzania: Lake Tanganyika... | reverse complement strand
TTTGCACATCCCAACGATCTACGACTGGGCGGATGATGCGCTGACACACGCAGTACAGGTATGTACAACACGCCACGACCTGATTGACATCAATCACATTTACCGCGCCCAGGCGATCTTTGCTGAGCACGCCCAAACCACACCATATCTCGCCCTACACGGCGATCTCCATCACGGCAATATCCTGCGTGACGCGCACGGCTGGTGCATTATTGACCCTCAGGGAGTGCGTGGGCATGTGGCATACGAGTGCACGGCGTTTTTGCGCAATCCACAGCCACAACTCAGTCAACACCCCGATTGTGTGGGGCTGACCATCAAACGGATTGCCTTGATGAGTGCGATTATTGGTATACCGGCCCGCGAGATTGCCATGTGGAACTACGCCGCCATGGTGATGTCGGCGTGGTGGTGCTTTCAAGCAGATAAGACGATTCAACCAATGGAATTAGCGCTCGTTGATGACTTTTATACGGTATGGCAGACATACCAAGAACAAAAACCATGAGATAATCGACAACACGAATGACTAGCGCGGTGTCGCCGCACGCACGGTCTGCGTATTGGTGTTGAGTCTGGTGTAATACAAATCATCGCTTGTGTTCGTCACAAATCCGACGTCATCAAGCAAGAAATGACTGATGTTGGTGGCGTTGGTCGTTACCCTGAACAAGAAAACAACGTCGCTCCCTTGTACACTTGTCACGTTCACATTGACGGCCACCCAACCAGTTGTCGTGCTACACAGATTTATGGTGTGCGCTACAGTACCTGCCACACTGAGTGTGGCGATATCGTTCCCACAACTATCTTGTGAGATGTTCCGATAATAAAAACGCAGATAATTCGCAGTAACAGGCACACGCACGGTTTGTGACAGAGTGGTAGTCTCGTTATTGTTACCACCCATCCACGCATACCAACTCCCCGAGCGTGATGCATTACGTACATCACTGGTGATGACACTGGTATACAACAACGAACCTTCGGCCCAATCAGCACTATTACCATCTTCGAAATCGCCGTTCGTCACACTTGTCATCCACAAGGGGAGCGGGGTGCGGGTAAGCGTGGCTGTCGCAGATGGAGTGCGCGTTGCCGTGTTGGACGGGGTGCGCGTGCTGGTGCGTGTATGAGTGTGTGACGGTGCAAGCGTACGTGTGGGCGACAATGTCCGCGTCGGCGTCCGCGAGATAGTCGGCGTCCGCGATACCATGGCACCAAACGTGGAAGAGCCGAACGCCAGGACTTGACCATTTCGCAGTCCGACAAGACTATTTTGATAGCCGGCGGCCACACTCACCACATTGGTAATAGTTGAAGGAATACTGATTTGGCCGTTGCTATTACGCCCCCATGCCACAACCCGCCCATCGTGCAAGATGGCCAGTGAAAAGTATAATCCTGCACTGATAGCGCGGATATTCGACACATTTGGCAACGAGCGTTGCCCATAGGTGTTGTCACCCCACGAGACCAGTCGCCCTTCACGCGTCAATGCCAACGAGTGATCAAATCCTGCGCTAATTGCCGTGATATTTACAAGATTTGCCGGCACACGTGCTTGTCCCATGCTGTTATCACCCCAGGCAACGACCGTGCCATTGCTTTTGAGTGCGAGCGAGTGTGAATGACCAGCTGCTACCGCAATCACATTTGTCAGGCCAGTTGGCACGTTTGTTTGGCCCATGTTATTGCCACCCCAGGCAACGACCGTGCCGTTGCGCTTGAGCGCTAACACATGACGCATACCGGCAGCTACGGCGATAATATCGCTTTGTGCTGCCAACGGAATCGTCTGTTGATTAAAGTCGTTCCTGCCCCAAACATAGACCCGCCCAGCCCGACTCAGTGCAACAGCATAGTTACTCCCTACGGCCACGTCGCGCATTAACACTCCGGCAAGTTGGCGTGGCAACGTTGCTTGCCCCTCACGGTTATATCCCCATGTCACCAAACCACCATTTTGCATAACCCCGAGATGAAACAACGACCCCGATGCCATGTCAGTCAACGCATGTGGCACCATGGTTGGGCTAGACGTCGCCGTACGGGTCGGCGTCGCAGTGCGCGTAAACGATGGCGTAGCTGTACCGACCGACGTTGCCGTTGCACCACCGCTCGATGAAATCGGCACATAAGACTCAACCCACGGCCGCAAATTGGCCACGTGCGTGTAAATACCGGGATACCCGGCAGTCGCACATTCGTACCCCGAACTGACGATACCGGTCAACTTGTACGTCCCGTTTTGGTTGACAAATATCGGTCCGCCACTATCACCCTGACACGAATCAATACCACCGGCAGCGTAATTACCGGCACAATACATGCGCGATGTTATACTGCCATACGCACTATTACACAGCGTGGTACTTACCACTGGAACGTTGACTTTTTGGAGGCGAACTGCCGCACTTCCACCATAGCTGGTATGCCCCCAGCCACTCACCGTATGCACGGTATTTGGGTTGTACAGGGCACCGTCGCTGGTACTCGCAAGCACGATAGGAGCGACTTTGCTGTTGAGCGTGAGTGGTGTGTTGAGTTCAAGCAAGGCAATATCGTAGTCAAGCGTCGCATCGTTGTAGTTAGGGTGGATGATGATGCGATTAACGGAACGTCGTTGCAAATAGGGGTTTGCGCCGTCACTCGATCGATCATGAATGCCGGCAACAACCGTTCGCCAAGAAGGTGAGTCGCTATCAACGCAGTGGGCGGCAGTCAGAATCCACGATTCATGAATGACCGATCCTCCGCACGAGGCCGACAACCCAGAGTATGTCAAAAGAATCTGCCACGGAAACTCGTTGGGTATAGCCTCGCTCCCACCGACGATTTTGGGGAATGCGACCGACGCACGATTCTTGCCAAACGAAGCCTCAGCCCACAACGGCAAAGATCCGAGCAGCATTACGCCAATAACAAGCACGAGTGCTGTTACACGATATCGAAACTGACCCATACTACCATCCAAACTCTGAACAAACACATGCACCTTATTGTACCGGAGAAACAGAAATAGTCGTGCATAAAGAACTGATAATTGGATGAGTATGTCAATGTAAATTGCACAAAATCATGAGATTGTGTATGCTTATAGACGTTATGTACACACCAGAGGAGTGTCGGCGTGAGCAACCAACTCGATAATCAAGACAACGAGATAACTCTACTCGTTGGATCTATTTTCACTTTTACCCCAGAAGAGGACCGCGCCGCCTTTGAAGAAGAACGTGAGTGGGTATCAGAGCTGCAAGACAACCTGCGTGAATCAGGTGTGGTAGTGGATTTGCTTGCGAACCCAGGAACGGCCATCTGGGAAGGTGGTGTCAAGTCATACGGCGACCTCTATCGCTTACGTCAAGTTGCTGCGTATATTGAGAATGGCCAAGATATCACGCCACTCCTCAGCACCAAAGTCACCGAGGATGAGGATGTCGATCCATTGTTGGAGCGTATTTTCAGCGATGAACTGATGACGCAGTTCCCCCATCTCATCAAGCACCAAGGCGATAGTGGCTATTATCTGCCCGTTGATTTTGCTGAGCCTATTTGGATTGTTGGCGAAGATTACATGGATGAGTTAATCTACAAAGAATGGGACGAAGAAGAAGAGATTTTTGCATTCGGATCTTCACCAGCATTACAGCGTGAGCTGCATCAACTCTCAGTCATTCTCAATCAAATGCGCGTCCCAACGCGACATCCGATTATGCGCTGCCTCGAATCCTTCCGCGAAGGTGTCAGTGTAAGCGTGCAAAACGACCTACCCCTCATCATCTGGTAAATCGGCAAACACCGTTGAGCTGTGCTATAATAACAATTTAGGAATATTGTGCAAGGACGAGCGATTTAATGCACGACATCCCATTGATTTTGAACGAACAACCAGGGAGCTCGCGTGACGACACGCCGCGCGAGCGGCGTTACTACGTGTGGACCGTCGGTTGTCAGATGAATATTTCGGACTCTGAGCGTCTCGAAAGTGCCCTCCAGAGCGTGGGGTATGCGCCTGCCAACGACCCCAACGATGCGAGTTTTGTGGTACTGAACTCGTGTAGTGTGCGTGCGTCCGCCGAAGAGCGCATTTTGGGCAAACTCGGCGATTTGGTGCGCACCAAAAAGAACCAACCCGACACCAAAGTAGTCTTGTGGGGATGCATGGTCGGCCCTCAAAACCAATCTATCTTCAAAGAGCGCCTACCCATGGTCGATCACTTTGTCTCGCCATCTGCGGTTGACGAAGTAGTCGCGTTAGCGCCTAATCCGATTTATCAGATTGACGAACCAGCATTACCCGTCTCGGACTGGTCAACACCGCCCGTATCTGTGCATGTACCCATCCAGTACGGGTGCAATATGTCGTGTGCCTTTTGTGTGATTCCATTGCGGCGTGGCAAAGAGCGCAGTCGTCCTTTGGCCGAGATTGTCGAAGAGGTGACGCGAATTGTGGCCCGCGGGGCCAAAGAGATTACCCTGCTCGGTCAGATTGTTGACTCGTGGGGCCACGATTTGCCGGGTCGTCCTGACTTGGCCGATTTGCTTACCGCAGTCCACGAAGTACCCGGGCTCGTGCGCTTACGCTTTTTGACGTCACATCCGGCCTGGATGACCGACAAACTCATCGAGACAATGGCGCAGCTGCCCAAGTGCCCGCGTGAGATTAACTTGCCCGTACAAGCAGGGCATGACACCATGCTCAAGCGGATGCGTCGTGGGTACACGGTGCAGCGTTATCGCGACCTGATTGGCAAGATTCGCACGACCATGCCTGACATCTCGCTCACCACCGATATCATCGTCGGTCATCCCGGCGAAAGTGATGAGGAGTTTGCGGGCACCGTGAACCTCATCAACGAAATCCGCTTCGACAAGGTGCATATTGCGGCCTATTCGGCGCGTCCTGGCACTCGTGCAGCAGTCATGGAGGAAGATCCCGCCATGGCCGTGCCCGAAGGTCTGAAGCAGCTCCGACGCATTGAGCTCGAAAAGAGCCAAGAGGCGATTGCCACCGAGCGCAGTGCGCGCTTGTTGCACCAGACCGTCGAAGTATTGGTTGAGGGTGAGAGCAAGGGGAAGTGGCGGGGACGAACCCCCGGCAACTTGTTGGTCTTCTTTGCCAGCCCGCACGACTGGCGTGGTAAGCTGGCCAACGTGCGCATCACGCATACTAGTCCGTGGTCACTACAGGGAACAGTCGTTGATGACCACCAGTCCACCTAATCGCCTGCTCCATCACCTCGTTGATGTGGTGGTAATCATGGCGCTGGTTTTGGGGATTACCACTGGAATAGCCGGTTTGTGGGCTTGGGCAACATTTGGTTCGTGGCCCACCGATCTGCGCACCAGTGATGTCGATACATGGGTCGTGGCATTGATTGTGCTGATACAAAATGCCGCATTAGTCGGGTATGTGTGGTGGCGTGGACGGGCGACGATTGACTTTGGCTGGCACCTGCACCGCAATCCGGTGTTGTACACGGTGGTTGGCGTGCCAGTGCTCTTCACCGTCAATATCGTCATCGGAGCCATCTTTGCACTGCTTGATATGCGACAGAACCAAGTTGCCGCGTATCCGTTGAGCCCGGATGACCTGTTCGGTCAACTCTTCTTTGGGGTGGCAGCAGCCGTCATCGCACCACTCGGCGAAGAAATCGTCTTTCGTGGGTATTGGCTCCAGCGTCTGCACCACTGGTGGGGTATGTGGGTGGCCATCATCGTGAGTTCATTGTTGTTTGCACTGGCACACAGCTGGTCAGCAACTGAGGGTGCTGGTGTGTTGGTGGTGCAAACATTGGTCATGGGTGGTATTTTGGCCTGGTTACGCATCGCAAGTGGTAGTATTTGGCCTGCAGTGTGTGCGCATGCCGCCAATAACACCTTGGCGATATCTGTTGTATTACTCTGTGTGAATAACCCTGAGCTGGGATGTGCATTGACCGGCGAGTCGTGAGGGAAAGGAATCGACCGTGAGTAGACGTGATGATTTGGCGCTCTTGCGCCGCCGTAAGCAGGGTGAGGCAATCGCCTTTGCAAACCAAGGAGATTGGACGAACGCGGCAGAGGCCAATACGACCATCTTGTATGAGGGGTTAAACGCCACCGACATTGATTCGCTCAGCGATCCCGAGCATGAGCCAACGGTTGGTGACTTGGTCGCCAAAAGCACCGACACCGAGACGCTCAATCGCTTGGCCAAGGCCCAGTACGAACTCGGCAACATCGAATTTGCACGGCAAATCTATCAGCGTGTCCTCAGCGTCAACGAGAACAACCAGATAGCCAAGCGCATGCTCTCACTCCTCGATCATACCGAGACACGTGCTAGCAAACCGCGCACATTTGCCGACATGCGCACCTTCGTTGTCGAAACGGGCAAGTCAACCATTACCACGATGCATATCGACCAGGCCGTAGCCATTGCCTTGGTCCCCGGTGAAATCGTCGAGATGCGCATCGAAGGTCATAACCACGCCAAAGAAATCCCCGCAGAAGCACATGCCATTGATATCTACGACGCCGGCAATACGTTGCTCGGTCGCCTCGAGCCACGCCTTGCGCAACGCATCATCAACTTTATGCGCCAAGGTAATCAGTATATTGCAGTCGTTTGGCGCGTCAGCGAACACTATCACATGATTGATTTGGTCATCCGTGAGTTATATCGTAATCCTGATTTGACCGGTAGCGTCTCGTTCCCTGGCAAATTGAACGACGAGGAAAAGTCGGCACTCATCGACCCGATTGACGAGGACATTGATGATACCGTCGCTGATGAATCATACACCCTCGACATCGAAGAAGAAACGCCGCGCATCTCGTCATACGACGACGACGACGATAGCTTCGATGCCAACGAAGATGGTGGCGATGGCGACGATGATGTGGACGACTTTGCACCCAAAAAAGGCAAGGCCACGGGTCGCTCAAGTAGCTTGATGAGCCTCGATGACGTGCAACGCGACGAGACTCGCAAGAATACCGATCGCGACGCCGAAGACGAATAGTCCCGCAACCAGTTACGCCGCTGATGCACAGACATGCATCAGCGGCGTGTGTGTTTAGCAATCAACTAGACCACGTGCAACCACCTGCACTGCAATGCGCGTCATCCCGGCGTCACGCAGTACCGCAGTTGCTTCGTGGAGGGTTGCGCCGGTCGTGCACACATCATCAACCAGTACCACCGGATCACCAACCGCATGCCCCTGCCACGCAAAGGCACCACGCACATTCGCATGACGTGCCACGCGCGTAAGCTTGGCCTGGGTGGGGGTATTGCGGACACGCACCAGTTGATGCGACACCCATCCCCCATGACGCACTGCTAACGCCTGTGCGAGGAGTACCGCCTGATCATACCCACGGTGTGCGACGCGTGCAGGAGCCGCTGGAATTGCCACATAACAGACACGCTGGTGGGGGAAGATGGCAGGCATGTACTGCGCAAGCAACGGCGCAATCCGCCGCTTTCCGGCGTATTTCAACAACAAAATCGCCTGCCGAATTGCACCGGCATAAACAAATTGCACGTGCATCGCGGTCACACCGAGATGCGGCATCGCGCCGTGATACGCCGGGCATGTGGCCACACATGTTGGACACAACAATGCTCCAAATGCATGACATCCAAGACACCGATCCGGAAAAATCGCCTGAATGATGCGTTCCCACATACATCCACCTCCTGTGACCGATACCGTCACAGCGGGGACAAAAGACACGCATCTAATACGGGAACATGTCGACGACGTTGATTACCTGTAACGCACCAATGGGGCAGGCACTGACACATGCCATGTCGTCGTGACCCACACAAAAATCACATTTATCGGCATAGTAGAGCGGTTTTGTCGGTGTCAATGGAATCAGTGGTTGATGATGGTTGAGTGGATGCGGGTAGACTCTGCGCACAAGACTGCCGAGGAGGCTTTTTTCACGTGGTTGCAGGGTCATTGCGTCGTATTCGCATGCAGTCACACACGCACCACACCCCGTACACCGCTCATGGTCAATAATCAACGAATGTTTGTGCCATTCAATGGCATTGACGGGACACGCCTCAATGCACTGTGCGCCTATACGACACTGTCGGCAGTTATCCGCAATCACGGCTGTCTCCGTATGCACCCCATCTAGGCGAAGGCGCGGTGCGCCGTGACGCGCAGTACAACCCCGTACGCACAAATCACATCCTGGTGGACACCGTGATGCATCACGCACCAAGAGTTTGTCACCTCGTCGAAGGCCATGCTTGACCAGATCATCCAACACAGCACGATTCTGTTGATTATAGGCACGCCGGTTATCAAGGACCTGCTGAATCATCTCTTGAATTTCGGGGTGACGATTCAGTAATGCATAAAACGTATTACTCGGCAGGGTCAAAATAAAACAGGGGGTAACCGCGCGTACATTATCCGTAAACGGCGTCCGGTTAATTAGTGCCATTGCTCCAAAAAAATCACCTTCGTCAAGATGACCGACGGCCTTGCCTTGATTTTCGATGACGAACTGCCCATTTTCCACCAAATGCAAGCCATTTGGCCGATCACCGGCACGCACCACCGTCTCACCGCGTGGCACTTCGCGCACGATGAGGTCTTTGATGAATTGTTGTCGTTCTTCTGCAGTAAGGGTAGTCAAAATGGGAATCCGCATCAGCGTATAGTCAATCAGGCGCTGCCGGTAGATTCGCTTGAGTAATTCATAGAGCACCGGTATTTGGTGTTGATGCGTGCGCACATGAACTAGTGGGAGTTGCAGAATTTGACAGGCAGATTGGGCGATTACATTTGCACCAGCAAACCGATTCCCGAAGAGGCTCCCTTCGCCAAACATGGCACCAACCGGCAACACGCTGAGAGACACTTCGCGGCCAAGGCGGTCATGCAAATCGCCGGTCACAGTACCCTGGAGCACCACATACAGATAGTCGTTTGACATGTGCTCAGTAACGATGGTTGCACGATCAGCAAAGAGGCGCAACACCGCATGGCGACCAATCCAACGAATTTCGGTGCTTGGTAGATCGGCCAACAAAGGAATCTCGCGCAAAGCGGCATCACGTTGCTCGTCTCGCAGACGACGCATACGGCGTTTTGAAGATTCGGTGCGGAGTGCCTGCGATGCCATACCATCACCTCAATCATCCGTTATCAAGGGCTCGTACTGTTTCGAAGAGTGCCTGCACACTCGCCAGATTATCTGCAGGGGCACTATATTCTTCGGGGCAATGACTGCGTCCATGCAACGTCCGTACAAAAATCATCCCGGCCGGAGCAATCAGGCCAATCATACTACCATCGTGACCGGCGCCACTCGGCAAGCGCATCGACGACCCCGAAGCGGCCACACACGCTGCGTCAATCGTTGCCACCATCGACTCGGCAAAGACGACCGGTTGCGAATCGTGCAACGCATGAATGGTATAGGAGAGTTGGCGTTGCGTACATGCGGCATCAAACGCACGATAAATTTCTTGCCAAATCGCCTCAACTTCATGCATGTCGAGGCTACGCATCTCAACCGTAAAGCGCACCTGACCGGGAATCACGTTGGATTGATTCGGCGACACATCGAGCGCGCCCACTGTGGCGACGGTACCGGGGCGGCTGAGCGCCGCGTGTTCTGCGGTGGTGATGACTTGTGCGACTGCAGCCAATGCATCACGCCGCACGTCCATGCTCGCCGTCCCCGCATGATCTGGTTGCCCGATACACGTAATATCGGCGCGGCGAATACCGACAATGCCAGTAACTGCGCCGAGTGCGTGACCGGCACGTTCGAGGCGTGGTCCCTGTTCTATGTGAATTTCAACGTAGGCTTTGATGTCACCAGCACGACGCAGGGGTGTCTTCAGCGCCGCAGGGTCACCGCCGACACGACGCAATGCGTCAGCCAACGTACCCCAGCCAGGCACATCGCGGGCGAGGTGTTCATCGCTGAGCCCCGCCACCATGGCCGTACTCCCGAGTAACGAACCAAGCGGCGTGGACTCCTCGGCCATAAAATCAACAACTTCAATGGGATGCCGAAGGCGCATACCGCGCTCGTTGAGCGTTTGTGCGACTTCAAGGGCACCGAGCACTCCTAATGCGCCATCATAACTCCCACCACCCATGACGGTATCGCTGTGCGAACCAATCATGATAGGCGGGAGCGTAGTATCACTGCCAGACAAACGCCCTATCAAATTGCCACCCGCATCAATCGAGACCTGCAGACCGGCAGCCGCAAAACGTGCGGCTAGCCACTGTCGCCCTTCGAGATATGCCGGTGTAAATGCACGGCGCGTGGTACCGTGCGCCGGTGCGTCAGCTTCGCGGATGGCAGCCAATACTGACAGGTGGTGTGCGAGACGATGTGCATTAATCATGAGGGATATCGCATCTAGACTAACAGGTCAATGGCACCAGGCACCGACGTTACCACAATGTGACGAGCGGTCGTGCTAATCACCTCGCCATCAATGGCCACTGGGAGATCGTTATCACAGGTGAGTGTGATTTGGGGGACACGCTCCATGCGTACTTCTTTGAGCTTTGTGTGTGCACCCTTTTGGATGAGCGGAATATACTGCGCCACTTTGGGAATGCTCAACATATCCACCATACACACGTCGAGTTGTCCATCGTCAATGTGCGCATCGGGAGTCAACCAAAACCCTGCTCCTTGACATCGACCATTTGCAACGGTGGTAAACATCATTCGTCGTTCGACCATTTCATCGCGGAACCGAATTTGCATGGGAAAGGCTTTGTAGTAAATCAGCGCGCGAATAATCGCCAAATAGTAGACAATCCACCCTTTGGCCCAGGTGATTTTGAGCGCTTCGGCCGCAGCTTGTGCATCAAAACCGACGCCAACCGCATTGAGGAGATAGCGCGACACTTGCCCTTTGACCTCGACCAATCCGAGATCGACCGCACGTCGTTGCATACGTTTGAGTCGTGCAATTCCACCAGGAATGTCATCAGCTTCGACCGTTTCGAGCACCTTCACAAAGTCACTGCCGGTACCGAGTGGAATTACTGCAAACGCGGCATGACGACCACTTGCCTGGTTGCCCTGCATCAAGCCGTTGACCGTCTCGTTGAGCGTACCATCGCCACCGATGGCGACGACGACATCGGCACCTCGAATAACGGCGTCACGGGCCAATTCAATAGCATGGCCGCGCGCGTTGGTGACTAATAACTCATACTCGATTCCTGCGGCAGTGAGCGCTTGTTCGAGTGCAGGTTGTCGTTTGCCCGCTTTGCCACGCCCGGCCCATGGATTAAGAACAATGCTAATTTTCGTCATTGAACAGCACTCCTTACGCTACATCATTGTGGGTGCCTAGCATCCGTGCTAGGGGTCACATCATTGCAAAGACTGAGTTGCAGCGGTGGTGATGCTCGCATTATACCCGATTCGCATGCGTGCATCGCAATCCTGCTCGCAGTCATGCAACAATTCTGCCGAATCAAGCGTTGATATATGTGGTTACACAGAAGGAGAAAGACATGCAACGTATCGAGGTTTCACAATCACCCAACATCCTGATTCGCATCATTTGGTTTGTAGCGATTGGTTTGTGGTTGAGTGGAATTTGGACCATAGCAGCGTGGGTCATTTCGTTGTCAATTATCGGATTACCCATCGGCATGGCCATGCTCAACGCATTGCCACAAATCACCACTTTGCGAGCGCGGCAAAACAGCACCTACGTTGATGCGAACGGCCAAGTCGTCATCAACTACACGAGTCAATATCCATTGCTTATCCGCATATTGTGGTTCGTGTTCATTGGGTGGTGGGTCAGTGCCATATGGCTGGCAATCGCCTGGGCCTGTGGTAGTGTCATCATCGGCTTGCCCATCAGCTTTTGGATGATTGATCGTGCGCCAAAGGTCATGTTGTTGACGCGCAATTAACCGGCCACGTCCCATCCGGACACACGCACATCGCCCCGTACCACATCAGTGGGAGGGGCGATGTGTGCTACAATGCAGGCACTCGAACACAACAGGAGCACGAATCATTATGTCACTTGATATTGCGTGGATTCGCAGTCAATTCCCTGCCTTAGCCGAGCGTGTCAACGGCAAACCTGCGGTCTTTTTTGATGGACCTGGTGGCACGCAAGTCCCTGAGCGCGTCATCGACAACATCAGCAACTATTTACGTCACTCCAACGCGAACACACACGGGGCCTTCTTAACGAGTCAGCGGACTGATGTGGTGATTGGCGACTCACGCCAGGCGATGGCAGACTTTTTGGGCTGTGCCCCCGATGAAGTTATGTTCGGTGCCAACATGACGTCGCTGACCTTTGCCTTGAGTCGCTCGATTGGGCGCACGCTCAAGGCTGGCGACGAAATCGTCACCACGCGGCTTGACCATGACGCCAACGTCGCCCCGTGGCATGCCCTCAAAGAATTGGGCGTCGTCATCAAAGAGGTCGACGTGGATGTCGAAGACTGCACGCTCGACATGGCCGACTTTGCTAGCAAAATCACGCCCAAGACCAAGCTCGTCGCCGTGGGCTTTGCCTCGAACGCCGTCGGCACCATTAATGATGTCAAAGCGGTAGTCAAGATGGCACGTGCCGTTGGCGCTATGGTGTTTGTCGATGCCGTGCACTACGCACCACACGGGCCAATCGACGTCAAGGATCTCGATGTCGATTTCTTGGCCTGCTCACCCTACAAATTCTTCGCCCCACACAGTGGGACGATTTATGGCAAAAAGCATCACCTCGAGCGGCTCGCCCCGTACAAAGTCCGCCCGGCCGGCGAAGAGACGACCGAGCGCTGGGAGACCGGCACCAAAAACCACGAAGTCATGGCCGGCGTCACCGGCGCCATCGACTACTTGGCAGAGCTCGGCAATCGCACCGCCGGCACGCAGTTTGCCACCCGCCGCGAGGCCGTCGACTACGCCATGCACGCCATTCAGGCCTACGAGCGCGAGCTCAGCGAGTACATGATTAGCAAGTTGCTGGCCATTCCCGGGTTGACGTTCTACGGCATCACCGACAGCGACAAGTTCGGCAACCGCACTCCCACCGTGGCCATCCGCATGGCCAAACACACGCCCGAACACGTCGCCAAAACGCTGGCCAACGAAGGGATCTTTGTGTGGAACGGCAACTACTACGCTATCAACTTGACTGAGCGCCTCGGTGTCGAGGATAAGGGTGGCATGGTACGCATCGGCCTCGTCCACTACAACACCAAAGAAGAGGTTGATCGCCTCATCGCAGTACTGCGCTCATTGGCGTAATCAATCGCACCCCAATGACGGGCATCACAACTGCGTGGTGCCCGTTTTTGTACGCCCTAACCAGGGAATCAACAGAATTGGCAGTGAGCCGATAGTCGTCACCACGCCTACCACCAGATAAATCGACGCATAATCGCCGAACAACGGTCGCGCAATCTCGACCCCGAGCGGTACCACGGCCCGCGACATGGTCAGCACCAAGGCCAACACGCCACTAATTGCCCCATACACCAATACGCCGTAGCGGTCAGCAAATAAGGCGGCACGTGCCGGCGTAATCGCCCCAAAGCTTAGACCAAACAAGACAACACACGCCCACACCCCCCATTCACCAGGCATCATAATCAGCGCCACAAGCGCAAAACTCTGCATCACGCACAAGACGGTAGCGATGGTGTAGCGTGAAACAATTGCGCCCAACGGCGTAAAAATCAAGCGGCTCGGCAACGCCAACACGCCCATGATGGCGGCAAATTGTGCGGCCTGTGCAGCAGAATAGCCGCGGTCAATCAGGTATGGCACAAATGTTTGTAAGATGACGACGAGCGACGACGTGGCAAACAAAAAGGCGATTGTTAATACCCAAAACCCGGTATCGCGGATAATCTCAGTCACCTTGGCGGCAGCAACCGCCACTTGCGGGCGGGGCGGCTCACTCGGCGCACCGTCAACAAACGCCCCCACATCGCTCGGCCTGTGGCGCAACCAGATAGCCAAAATGGGCGCGAGCAACAACAGCATGACCGCCGCAAATACCCATGCGGTCGCTCGCCATCCGTACTGGCGAATCAACCACTCGGTCGTCGGTGTGGCAATGATGATGGCAAATCCTGCCACAAACGTGAGCACGGTAAGTGCCTGACTGCGCTTGTGGTGAAACCAGTTGGCCACCACGACGAATGCTGGCTCGTACAAGACAGTGGCCATCGAGATGCCCAACATCAGCCATACCACGATGTGTTGCCACGGTTCTGTGACAAAGCCCCACACGGCGAACCAGAGCGCTCCCCAGATCGCCCCAAACGTCATGAACCACCGGGCACCGTACCGATCAAGCCAGATACCTACCGGCCATGCGAGGAGACCAGCAATAATTTGCGAGGCGGCGACGGCTCCGTTAATCGTGGCGCGCGACCAACCAAAGTAGGTCTCGAGTGGCACCACAAACACGCTAAACGCATAAATCAGCATGCCGTAGGCCAGGGTCTCAGTCACCGATAGCACGCCCAAAATCGACCAGCCGTAGTACCAACGTCGCATGACTAGCGCTCCCCGCGTAAGACGGCTTGGGTGAGCGCGGCACAGCGTGCCCACGTAAATGTGGCCGCATGCGTGAGCCCGCGCTGTCGTAAACGATCGTAGGTCGCATCGTCGGTATCAAGTTGGTGCATGGCGGCAGCGATGGCTGATACATCGGTGGGATCAACGAATAGCGCCGCATCGCCAGCGACCTCGGGTAGCGCCGAGGTCGTCGAGGTAATCACCGGCGTACCGCTGGCCATCGCCTCAAGCACCGGCATACCGAAGCCCTCATACAGCGATGGGAAGACAAACGCCCGTGCACCGGCCATCAGGCCGTACAACTGATTGTCGGGCACAAATCCGAGCAGATGCACCCGATCGGTCACACCGAGTGTGTCGATGCGCTGTTGCAACGGCTGACTCAACCAACCAGTACGACCACCAATCAACAAGTGGGTATCGGGATGGAGCGAGGCCTGGGCGAAGGCCTCAATCATGCGCATGATGTTTTTGCGTGGTTGTAACGTGCCTACATACAACATGTAGCGTGGATACGGGCTCGGTGATTGATGCTGTGGGTTGAACTCCGGGGCCACGCCGTGGTGAATCACCACCACGCGCTGCGGATCAACGCCGGTATAGCGCACAAAATCGTCGGCCGTAGCCTGTGAAATGGCGATGATGCGATGGGCGGCTACGGCCGCCCATCGCGTGGTCAGACGCAAATAAAAATTCTGTAAGCGTGTATGCGCCTCAGGAAATGCGAGAAACCCGAGATCGTGAATCGTTGTCACGATGCGCGTACGGCGCAAGAGCGGTACATTCCATGGCACCACGTGTGACGGCACAAACAACGTATCGGGGGCACGTACAAACAGCTCGGCCGCAAGCCGAATATGTGTCCATAGTCGGCGCATCGGCATATGACGAAGCTGCATGTGCGTCGAGAGTGGTGGAAGTTGCGCAGGGATATCGCGACAATAAAGGTGATACGTATCATCGCCCGGGGAATGTGCCATACCGGCAAGCAGTTCCCACGTATAGCGTTCGGTGCCGGTTTTGTGGGCTGTTGCCAGCCGGCTGATATCAATGCCTATGTTCACGGTGCGCTCCTTTGGGGCATTGTAGCATCTTCCACACACATCCAAATCATGTGAATATTTGGTAAATAAGTATATAATGGTAGTAGTCGCTCATTTTTCAATTCAGGTAAGGACAGCAACATGCAGTTGTTCGACACGTTGCGTGGTCACAAAGCCCCGCTTGAGATTCCCAAAGACCGTCCGCTCACGCTCTACGTATGTGGTGTAACCCCGTATGATACGACGCACATTGGGCACGCCCACACGTTTTTAATTTTCGACATTTTCATTCGTTACATACGCTCCCAAGGTGGCAACGTGTTGTACTGTCAAAACGTCACCGATGTGGATGATCCACTGTTTGAGCGTGCCAATCGCGACAAGATTGCGTGGGATGCCCTAGCCCAGCGTGAAGTTGATCA
>Ga0194130_10005140_pt1 | contig 16037 bp, 26 predicted proteins | sample TA2KigsurfametaG_FD_160084 | JGI IMG/M metagenome (GOLD analysis project Ga0194130, IMG submission 160084) | Freshwater microbial communities from Lake Tanganyika, Tanzania - TA2015050 Kigoma 12 surface | ecosystem: Environmental > Aquatic > Freshwater > Lake | place: Tanzania: Lake Tanganyika... | reverse complement strand
TTTTTTTATACCGATTAACTTAAAATATAATATAAATTACTATTAGTTCAATTAAAAAATATTTAAAAACTATGAATTTTACAGTTTATTCAAAAGAAAATTGCCCTTATTGCTACAAAGTCAAACAAGTATTGGAGTTGACGGGAAGCAACTTTGTGGTGTATAATCTTGATGAGCACTTCACTAAAGATGAGTTTTACGCTGAGTTTGGTGAAGGTTCTACATTCCCTCAGGTTATTTGCGACGACAAAAAACTGGGTGGATGTACAGATACCGTCAAATATCTAAAAGAAAAGCAAATTGTCTGATAGTAACATAAATAACAGTAACCACAAAAATCGTGGTGTTGATCTTATTCTTAATGGAGGAAAAAGAAAGCAGACTCAACCATTCCATCTCATTTTTGAGAAGATAGTTTGCTTTCTGAATCGGGAAGTAACTATCTATTTTGAATTTTCCTTAAAGTCAAGGAAGAAAAAAGTAGTTTCCCGGAGAAAAAGAAATGTTAGCAGTTAGTTTAGTTTTAGGTTCCTTTCTAACCATATTGTTTCTTATAGTGGGACTTGTAACAGGTTGGGTTGCCCGTGAGTATATGATGACTCATCAAGAAGGTCCGAAGCAAATTGCATATCATCCTGAATTTTATAACAAAGACGGTGATTTGATTGATGAAGAAATTGTATCCGTCAGATTTGAATCAGGATACTTTGATGAAGACTATGAAATTGAAGATGTAGAAGACGAAGAATAATATTAAAATAAATATCACTAATAGTATTCGATATATTGTAAAACTATGACTACGACAACAAAGGCAAAGACGACTACAAAAAAGACTACAACAAAACCAAAAGTAGCAGAAACTCCAATTCCAGATCTACCTGCAAATCCTTTTATTTTTGAGATTCTAAACATTGTTGTAAAGCAAAGGACTAATGCTAAAAAAATTGAAGCATTGAAAAAATTTGAACACCCTTCACTTAAAACACTATTCATCTGGAACTTTGATGAATCGGTGATTTCAGTACTTCCTCCTGGCGATGTTCCTTACGCTGCTGTTGATGAGATGGATTCATTCAAAGGAACTTTGAGTGAAAAAATTTCTGATGCTGTGGAAAAAATGGGAGAACTTGGATCTAATTCATTGGGTTCTCAAGATCAAGGAAGATCTTCAATTCGTAAAGAATATGAAAAATTTTATAATTTTGTAAAAGGTGGTAATGATGGATTGAGTTCTCTTCGCAGAGAAACAATGTTTATTAATGTTCTTCAAGGACTTCATCCACTTGAAGCAGAAATTGTTTGTCTTGTAAAAGATAAGAAACTTCAAACTAAGTATAAGATTACAAAAGAAATTGTTTCGGAGGCATATCCTGATATTCAATGGGGAGGTCGTTCGTGAGTAAACTTCGTGATGTAATTGAAAGAGCACAAAATACAGAAAAGCATATGGACTCCTGGACACCTGTAGAAAAAGAAAATTGTAAGTCACGCTACGGTTGTGAAATTCTTATTCAGGATGGGTCTTATGCTGAAGTTTGTACAAAAGATGCTCCTAATGATGCCTATATCATCAAGTATATGATTGATGGTAAGATTTGCTTTGACCTCACTCGTGGTGGAAGAATCAAATTGTTTGATATGTATTGGGATAAGTTTCGTGAAAATCTAAAGAGTATTGACTTTGGATATGGGAGAGTCAATCCAAAACTCTGGGGTTATAAAGCACCTGAAAAGAAAAAGCGAAAGTGATTTACAGAATGCTGGGAAAAAATCCCGGCAATTTTTTTTGACTCTTAAGATTTTATAAAATTGTAACAAAAGTTACATTTGGTATTGCTAAATATTAATACAGGGTCTATAATGACCTTACGTTCATCAGAGAAAACTCTGACGGAAGTAAGCCGACGCGGAACGGATCGTTCATTCGCTATTCACAAATAGCGAACGCAAACGCCGACTGAAGGAACGCTCTTTAACCTAAAAACTAAGGAGAAAACCAATGAGTCGCGTAGTGTATAGAGGTGTAGAATACGATACTGAAAAGCGTATTCAATACCAACAACAAATGATGCAACAACCTCAACAATATAATGAGACCTATCGTGGAGTCAAGTTTGTAAAAGAGGGGCATAAGTGATGAAAAAACTCAATGTGCTTCAACTCATTAAAGAACAAAAGCAAAAAGAAAATCGCCGTCACCAAGCACTGCTTGTAAATGCAGGAGCAAAGTGATGTTAATCATCGCACAAATTACAGTTGCATCTGCTACTTTTATTACTTTACTATCATTATATGTTCAGTGGTTGTCTAAGTAATTAAAAGATTTCAAGGAGGGGTTGATCCCCTCCTTTTTTTATGTTAAAATGATTGGAGAGAATGGTATCTCATGGACAAAGAAAAACTAAAACTTATAGTCCGTAATCTTGAACTGTTGGTTGATTCTCTAAAAGCAGAAATTTATTCTGATGTATCTTCCTACAAATATACAGAACCAGATGTGAGACAGAGACCAATTTTAGATTATGACGAAATTTTTGAGGATTCTGATTTAGATGACCAATAGAGCACGGAAACTTATAAAGTTACTTGAACGCCTTGTGAAGCAAGAACATCTTTATACAGATGAAAAAATTTTAGAAATGAAACAACAACTGCGAACATTGAAAGAGCAACTCGCAGAACTAGAATCAAAAACATCAAAAGGATTTGGTAAGAAATGAAACCTATTAAAGCAAAAGATCTTCTGGAACTTGATAAGAGACTTCAAGTTGTAAAACTGCAATCCTACCCAATTCCAGAACAGGTAATTTGGCAGGCAGGAAAAGGAGATTATTCTGAAGTTCCTATTCACGAAGTCAAAGTACCTAATCACCAAGAATGTGGTGAGTGGATTGTAGAACAACTTTTAGCAAATGATCGAGGACATTGGGGTCCGATTGAACATCCTGGTATTACCTTTTCAGTTTCTGGATTTGTTCATAATGTAATTGTTCAGGCAAGAACTCATCGTATTGGAACTTCTTGGGATGTTCAATCGCAAAGATATACTGGAAAAAGAGTTGTGAAGGTTGCTAATCGTGAACTTGATGTTGAAGAAGTCTTTTATGTGCGCCCTGAGGGGTTCTATACTAACCGTAAAGGTAAAAAGTATGAATGGACCCAAGAGCATCGTCAACGCAAGTTAGAGCGCATTCTGAGTGAGTGTGAGGAGTATGCTGAGTATTATGAACAGGGGATGTGTGAGGAGCATATTCGTGACTATCTTCCCCAAGCAATCCGACAAAATTTTGTAGTTTCTTTCAATCTGCGTTCTGTTCTTCACTTTATGGATCTTCGTTCTAAACTTGATGCTCAGATTGAAATTCAAGCACTTTGTGACGCGATGGTTCCAGAACTTCAAAAATGGGCACCTAATGTTTGGAAGTATTATGAAGAAAAAAGATTGCATCGTGCCCGTTTGAGTCCTTAATAAATATTTTTATCTTGAATTCGTAACTTTATGCCCGTATATCCTGTAGTCCATAAAACCACTGGCGAACAGAAAGAAGTGGAAATGAGTATCCACGACTGGGACCAGTGGAAATCTGATAACCCTGAATGGATCCGAGATTGGTCTGATCCTTCTACTTGCCCTTCTCCAGGTGAGGTGGGTGAGTGGAAAGATAAACTTATCAATCGCAATCCTGGTTGGAATGAAGTTCTTGAAAAAGCGTCAAAAGCACCTGGTTCCCGAGTAAAGAAAATCTAATGGCAAGAAGAAAAAGGACGAATGACCAACCAATTGGAGTTGGTTTAACAACCCGTCAAATGAAGCGTAAAAAACCACTGAGTTCAGAATATCTTGTAGATATTGAACCACTTACTGATAATCAAAGAAAGTTATTTGATGCCTATAAAGATCAAAAGCACATTGTTGCTTATGGATGTGCTGGCACTGGTAAGACCTTTATCACACTCTATAATGCAATTCAAGATGTTTTGAATGAAAAAAGTCCTTATGAAAAGGTTTATATTGTTCGTTCTTTAGTTGCTACTCGTGAAATCGGATTTCTTCCTGGTTCTCATGATGATAAGGCAGATATTTACCAGATTCCATATAAGAATATGGTAAAGTACATGTTCCAGATGCCTTCTGATGCCGACTTTGAGATGCTCTATGGAAATCTGAAGTCACAAGAAACCATTAAGTTTTGGTCTACTTCATTCTTGCGTGGTACAACTCTTGATAATGCAATTGTGATTGTTGATGAGTTCCAGAATCTTAATTTTCATGAATTGGATTCTATTATCACTCGTGTTGGTGAAAATACCAAGATTATGTTTTGTGGAGATTCTACACAATCTGATTTGCAAAAGACAAATGAAAGAAATGGAATCGTAGATTTTATGTCGGTCTTGCGTAAAATGCCTTCATTTGATATAATTGAGTTTGGTGTAGAAGACATTGTTCGTTCTGGACTTGTTAAGGAGTATATTATTGCAAAAATGGAGGCAGGTTTTTAATTATGAAAATATTTGATGATTATGATTTGGGGAAAAAACTATCATACACATATTCAAGTGCTAGACCTTTTCCAAGCATTGTAATTGATAACTTTCTTGATTCTCAATGTGCTTCACAATGCTTTTCCGAACTAAAAAATCATCAAGATTGGGGATGTGAATCCTCATCAAATCAGTATATGTCTTCGCATCAAATTAATAAATTTTTTACACCATATAATATGGACAGTGTAGATAATTTATATCTGGAGTCACCAACGGTATATTCTGTCTTACAACATTTAAATACTCCTATATTTACAAAGTTTTTGAGTGATTTGACTGGTATCAAAGATCTTCTTCCAGATCCAGACATGTTTGGTGCGGGGTGCCATAGAATTAAAACAGGTGGAAAGTTGTCACTACATGTGGATTACAACATTCATTCTGTAACTGGAAACTTCCGAGTCTTGAATCTTCTTTTATATCTCAATCCACAATGGTTAGATGAGTGGGGTGGACATCTTGAGTTGTGGAATCATGAAGAGAAGAAATTAGAACAAAAGATTGCTCCTCTGATGAATAGAGCAGTTATATTTACTTTATCTGACAATTCCATTCATGGTCATCCACATCCTCTACAAACACCACCAGACATTGATAGATATTCGTTAGCATTGTATTATTTTATTAAAGAACCTAATCAAAATTATTATCCGAGGAACGCAGTAGTTTGGCATGAATTTTAATCACATAAACATTGATCTTCCCCAACTTGAGAGAGAAACGATTGATGGGGTAAGATATTATAAAGTTCCTGATAATGATGAGTTAATTAAACTTGTTTCTATCACTTCTGTAACTAGTCATAAAAATCGTCAGGTATTCGTTAAATGGCGAAAAAAGGTTGGCGAAGAAGAGGCAGATAAGATTACTCGACAAGCAACAAGTCGTGGTACGGATATGCATACGCTTGTTGAAAATTACTTATATAATAGAGACTTACCAGAAGTTCAACCACTTTCTGATTTCTTATTTAAGATCTCTAAGTCAACTCTCAATCGTATAAATAATATTCATGCCCTTGAGGGGTCGCTATATAGTAAGCAACTAGGCATTGCTGGTACTGTTGACTGTATAGCGCAATTTGATGGTGAGTTAGCAATCATAGACTTCAAGACTTCTAAAAAACCAAAACCACGCGAGTGGATCGAACACTACTTTGTTCAATGTATGGCATATGGATGTATGCTTTACGAACTGACAGGTATCCCTGTTAAAAAACTTGTAATCATTATGGCTTGCGAAAATGGAGAATGCGTCGTCTATGAAGAAAGAGACAAATCAAAATACATCAAACTCCTCACCGAATACATTAGAGAGTTTGTTAGAGATAAACTGGAATCATATGGAACCAAATAAGGAATTAGAACAAGTTATAGAAAATAAGTTTCTTACACCTTCCAAGTTTGCTCTTGAGATTGAACACATTGTGGCAAGTGAAAATATGAATTATATTGATGCTATTTGCCACTATTGTGAAATTAATAGTCTTGAGGTAGACTCAGTAACGAAACTTATTTCTAAACCACTTAAAGAACGATTAAAGTGGGACGCAATTCGTCTTAACTTTATGAAGAAAACATCGCGTGCTAAATTGCCTTTGTGATTGTGAGTCCATTTGAAACCTATCAACATTATTTGTCTTTAAAAAATCACTTTACTAATCCCAAATACGACTTCTTTAAATATGGTGCGAAGACCCGTGCCAGTATAACTTCGTTTAACAAACGAAAGGACAAGTACTGGTTCGAGAAGACAAGTCGCAAATATAATGATAAAGAAGTCGTAGATTTTTTAGTATCAAACTTCGTATCAGCAGACAACCCACAAAACTTATGGATTGGTCAAATTATAAATTCTGGCGAAAGAACCTACCAAGAGTGGATGCGAAGACAACAGAGTTTGACTTACTTATTCAAAGAGCAAAGCAACGAATTATTCTCGGAGATCAAATTAGAGGATGCTTTGAATTGTTCCAAAGGACATCCAACAATCCTCAAAAAGTTTCTAAGCGGGCAGTTGTCGCTAGAAACCTTAACAATCTACGAAAAAATATTCCATTTCTCAAAAGATTTTGATAAGAAACTTCTAGATCCTGTGTGGGAAACCGTAAGTTTAAAAATTTCTAAGTATTCTCCTTTTCTAAATACTGACATATTCCAGTATAAAAAGATTTTACGGGACATCATCAATGAGTAACTTTTTTGATTCTGATATTATTCAAGAAGAACTGAGAGAAATCAATCAGTTACAAGAAAGTATTTACGGAAGTATTCTTACTTTTGGTATGATGACCCGTGAAGACAAACTGGAACATATTGAAAGACTTGAAATATTACTTGAAAAGCAAAGAGTAATGTATACTAGGTTGTCTCTTTCTGACGATCCAAAAGCAATTGAAATGAAAGATAATCTACGCAAATCAGTCGCACTAATGGGATTCTCACCAGAGACTGATATGCAAGTCTTATTTAATAGTATGACTAAGACGATCCAGTCCCTCAAGCAATATATTGACAGTTGAGGGAACCTCTGTTATACTATCCAAGTAATCCAAAGAATCCAATTTATCCGAGGTATCCAAATGGGTTTTTCCGATCTCAAAAAACAGTCTAAACTTGGTTCTCTCACCGCAAAACTGGTGAAAGAAGTTGAAAAAATGAATACTAGTGGGTCAGGATCTTCTGACGACCGTGTATGGAAACTTGATTGTGATAAGAGTGGCAATGGTTATGCCGTAATCCGTTTCCTTCCTGCTCCTGACGGTGAAGACTTGCCCTTTGTCAAGGTTTATAGTCACGCATTCCAAGGTCCTGGTGGTTGGTTGATTGACCAGTGCCTAACTACAATGAATCAAAAGTGTCCTGTGTGTGAGCATAACTCCACTCTGTGGAATAATGGCACTGATGCTGGTAAAGAAGTTGCCCGTAAGCAGAAACGCAAACTAACTTATGTTTCTAACATCTATGTGGTGAAGGATCCTGCCAATCCTGAAAACGAAGGTAAAGTCTTCCTCTTCAAGTATGGTAAAAAAATCTTTGACAAACTCACCGAGGCAATGCAACCCGAGTTTGAAGATGAGACTCCAATTGATCCGTTTGACTTTTGGCAGGGTGCAAACTTTAAACTGAAGGCAAAGAATGTTGCTGGTTATCGCAACTATGACTCTAGTGAATTTGCTTCTCAAAGTGCTCTTCTGGACGATGATGATGCTCTGGAAGCAATCTGGAAGAAGCAGTATTCTCTTGCCGAGTTTGTTTCTCCCGACCAATTCAAGACTTATGAAGAACTGAAAGCACGACTTCACTCTGTACTTGGTTCTAAGGCACCTGTGAGTCTTGATGAGGAAGTTGATGATGAAGACAATGTTCGTGGTTCAGTTCGTGAACTAGATGAAGATCTTCGTAGCGAACTGAATAATCTTCAACCCACCCGTCGTGCTTCGGCACCCGTGGAGGATGATGAGGACGATGATGCGCTCAACTATTTCGCAAAACTTGCCGCAGATGACTGATTCTGTGTTATAATATTGGGGAGGCAAAGGTCTCCCCTTTTTTTATGAAATCTGATTATCATATTGACCGAATCACAAAGAAGCAGGCAGAAGACCTTCTACTGACTTACCATTATCTCAAAGATTTTTCAAAGGGATATAAATCGGGATATAATTATGGTTTGTTTAAGAAGAATGAGTTTTCTCCCTTAAATATTGGAGGACCAGTTGGGGTGGTAATTTTTACTGGATTGCCAGTACCAGAAATTGCAAAAGGTGCCTTTGGACTAGAAAGAAATGAACAACAAGGACTCTTCGAACTTTCAAGACTCTGTATTCATCCACAAACTCAACAGAGTGAGTATAATATCACTTCTTGGTTTGTTTCAAAAGCGATTAGACAGTTACGAAAAGATACTGAAGTTAAAGCAATCATCTCTTACGCTGATAGTGATTTTCATAGTGGCACAATCTATCGCGCTTGTAATTTTGCATACGCAGGTCTCACAGATCCAAAGAAAGATTTCTACTATGCAGACGGAACTAAGCACTCTCGTGGAAAAGTAAAAGGTGCTGAGGGAGAGTGGAGAGACCGATCCCGTAAGCACCGTTATGTGATGGTATTTGATAAGAATCTAGAATTAAAATGGAATTGAAGATTTTGTATTTTCAGTCTTAATTAGAGTATCGTTTACATATTGTGACGATCTATCATAAATCATTGCTTTTCTTGTGTCATTAATAACTTGCTGTAGGTATCTTGGTTTTAAGACATAGATACCTCTCTTATCATTATTCTTTCTCACTTCATATTCATAATTACTAATTCCAATAACAGGATTTGTTGTAATAATAACCGTATTATTATATTTAAATGTTAAGTTATTTCCTCTAGAAATATTTACTGGAATCGCAGAAGACAAAGAGATATTTTTAGTATTTTCAGTAGTAATGGTAGTAACATATCTTCCAAAAGAAAGTTTTACAATAGAAAGAGGAGTAGTATTTAAAGTTGCTGGACTTACATAAACAGTTTCCACACCAATGTCAGTAACTGTTGTTCCAGATCCGACGATTCCTGTAAGTGGGTTTAATGTGTCACCAACATTAATTCTAGTTGTTGTAACTCCACTAATTATTGATGTAGTAACTCCAATATTACCAAATACAGTTGCAACGCCGACAAAAGAAGTTGTAACACCTGTAATTATTGTTCCGTCAGTTACTGATGCAATTGGAATATATGTTTGATTTACGAATAACTCATCACCATTTTTTAAATATCCACGACCAGAAGGACTAACTTTAATTATATTTGAATTAACTGGAGAATCTTCTGCACAAATTCTAGTATATGATATTTTATTCAAACTATTACTATAATCTTTTTGATTGTCCTGATAAACAAAAGAAAAATCAGCATCAACAATTTGACCTGCAGGAAGAATTAGTCTGTCCTCTGAATCTCTAACCTCTTTAGTTTCATAATGATGAATTGCATTTAAGTCATTGCCATAGATTGACTCTGCATAATCATAGACTTGTCTATCTGAAAGTGGCCATTGGTCTCTCAGTCTTGTGATTCCTGCAGATACAATTACAACCCAGTCATACTGAGTGCTACCATAAAGTTCTTGAGCAACTAACTCTGGTCTAGACCCATCTGGAATCTGATACTTATCAAAGACAGTGAAGACATTCTGCAAGTCGTCACGAAGTTTAACTCTGCGAAACAGATTTTTAACAAGCAAGTATTGATCAGAGGATTTTGAATCTGATAAGAATGATTGGTATTCTAGGTTGGGTAATTCGCGGAAGTATGTCATTAGTATCCAACTCCATATCTACCTTCTTCTGTTTCATAATCTTCTGCATAAATTGGAGACAACTCTTGGAATTGTAAAATCAATTGCATATGAACAGGAGTTGCATCAGCATATGTTGCATATTGTCCAGATCCATTATAATTAACACTCATTTGTGTGAGAGCACATGGTTTAAATCGATGTAAGAAAGGATGATGTTTTCCTCCACTCATATACTCTAATTTAAAAACATTTGGTGCTGAAACAAAAAGACCACCACCATTTTCATCTGGTTTTCCTTTCTGAGGAGTCATGTTCTTTTTTAAAGTTCTAATTATGGTTTTAATTACTCTCGATTCATTATTATCTCTTGGAACCATATCAAATGTAAAATTGAATGCAGGACGCATGGTGACTCCGTTAAAAAGAATCTCCACATTTTCATTAAATACTTGTCCAGTTGCTCTTGAGATGATTTGATTAATATTTCCTTGACCTAATGCTGCTTGCAATCCTGCCGCAGCTGCTCCTGCAGCAACTGCTTGTTGACCTTCTCCAGTGGACACTGCTTCACCAACTCTTTGAAAAAATTGTTGTCCAGAAGTTAATAATGATCCTAAAAAATTTGAACTTAAAATAGATTCAGCAGATGCAGATCCCAAACTTGCTGCTATTGGGTTCATAGTTCCAGATTGCCAGTCAGCTGCATTGTTATCTTGAATTGTTGCAGGCATCGGCAAAATAATGTTTGCCAGTGATCTTTTAATACTTTCCCTTTTCAATGCATCTTCCGTAGTTCCAAGAGCAAAACTATTAGGGCTTTGCAAACTTAACCCTGGATATTCATACTTAAGAACTTGTATTTTAAAGTAATCATCTTGTGGCCCAATATTACTAAGAGGATATCTTAATGTTTCTGCCATTTACTTTTTCTAACTATTTATTGTTAGTTTTGAATTATTTTTCCGTATGGAATTCTTAGTAGAATTGAAAATTCATCTCTACTTAATTCATACAATCCGCTAACTAATCGATCTCCATCTTGAGTATTATATTGTCTATATTTTCCAAGATGAAAATTATAACCCCTAAAACCTTTTGGCAATAAACTATCAACAATAATTAATGGGTATCGATCATAACGAATTCTTGGAGTTTTGGCATAATAAACATAAGTATAATATCTTCCAGGAATAGGAGGAAGAGGTGTTTCACTCCCACTAAGTCTGGATAATATTTCATTCATGAGATCATCGGGGGTTTCTACTCCCAGTAGAGATTCTTTTAATTCAGTAAGACTTTTTGATTTACTCTTGCTATAAGTGGGCCCTTTAACTCTTCTAGGAAGTTTTGGATTTGCTTCAATATACTCAATATCAACTTTAATGATATTAATAAGTTGTTGCTTAGTTAATCTTTCATATCCTGCAAGTTTCCCCTTTCCACTTGCTGTCTGATAATAAGGATTATATTCCTTAGCAATTTCAACTAATTCTTTTTGCGTATATTGATCTAATGGTTTTTCGTATCCTGTGAGTGCCATTACTTGATACCTAGTTCGTGTTCTGTGATGACCTTAAACTCATATCCACGATCAGCACACCAATCTCTTGCAGCTTCCCACTTTGATTGGTTCTTTGCATACTCATAGACTTCACTAATATATTTCTTTGTTTGTCTTTGTGGTTTTACTGGAGGAACCGTTTGTTTTGATGGTTTAATTTCAATCATATACTTTTTAATAGTACCATCAGACTCTTTTACTTTTATGAGAAAATCAGGGTAGTACCGGTGAATTTTCCCGTCCAATGGAGAACGGTAGGGAATTGCTTTTTCTTCAGATTGCCATTCAATTATTTTTTCATTTGTATCACAGTAGACACAAAATTTTCTTTCCCACAAAGAACGATAGATAATGTTTGTGGGATCTCCATTGTATTTTTCAGGATAAGATGGTTTATATTTTCCTTTATATGACATCTAAATACTTACAACAAGAAACTCATAATAGGTATTTAGAGTGGCGCTACCACGCAGAATATCAGATATTAAACCATTATTCACCAACCTCGCACAAACTTCTCACTATGAGGTGAAGTTTGGTGGACTTCCTAATGAATTAGTAAATTATTTGGGAACAAGAGGAGTGTCATCAAGATTTATTGCTGAAGATGCTGGTCTATTGTGTCATAATGCAGTGCTTCCAACAACACAACTTGCAACTGTAGATGTTGCTGGAAATTATATTGGTATTACTGAAACTTTTGCTCATAGAAGAATCTATCAAGATATAAGTCTGGAATTTTATGTTGATAATAATTATAATACATTAAAATTCTTAGAGCATTGGATGGAGTTTATTGCAAGTGGATCGTCAAACCCAATCAATGGAAATAATCTAGCAATTAACAGCAATGTTGATCGAGGTTATTTCATAAGAATGCAGTATCCTGAATATTACAAATCAAATCGAACAAGTATTATCAAATTTGATCGTGACTATCGAAGAGAAATAGAATATACTTTTGTTGGTTTATATCCATATAATATTGCATCTATACCAGTTTCTTATGGTCAATCTGATGTATTAAAGATGCAAGTAACATTTAAGATTGATCGATATGTAATTGGTAAATCTTATAGTGTAGATTATAATAGAAATAATGATAATAATAAACTTCCTTCTCAACCCCAACCTCAACCAGTTTCTCAACCAAGACCAAGATTAGTTCCAAGATCTCCTGGTTCCATACCTTCAAATGGAGTAGAACTATTTCCTTCTGGACAAACTTTAGCAGAATCTCTTTATGGATCTACAAATAACAGATAAATAATTTTATCATATTTGTAGTTGAAAATGTCATTACCTAAGATTGCAACTCCTTCTTATTCTTTAGAAATTCCATCTCTTAAAAAAGAAATTAAATATCGCCCATTTCTTGTAAAAGAAGAAAAAATTCTGATTATTGCAATGGAGAGTGAAGATCCAAAGCAAATTGCAAATGCTGTTAAAACTGTAATCAGCAATTGTATTTTAACTAGAGGAATTAAGGTTGAGCAACTTGCAACTTTTGATATTGAATATCTATTTTTAAATATTCGTGGAAAGTCTGTTGGGGAAACAGTTGATGTTTTAATCACTTGCCCTGATGATGGACAAACTCAAGTTCCTGTAAGTATTAATCTTGATGATATCCAAATTAGTGTGAATGAAAATCATTCAAGAGACATTAAACTTGATGATAATTTAACTTTGAGAATGAAGTATCCATCAATGAATGAGTTTATTAAATCTAATTTTGGAAATGAATTCAATATGAGTGTTGATGATACATTCAATCTTATTATTTCTTGTATGGAGCAAGTATACAATGAAGAAGAGTCCTGGTCTGCATCTGATTGTACACAGAAAGAATTATCAGAATTTATTGAACAATTAACTTCAAAGCAATTTAAAGAAGTTGAAAACTTCTTTTCTACAATGCCAAAACTTTCACATATTGTTAAAATTAAAAATCCAAACACAAAAGTTGAAAGTGAAGTTTTATTGGAGGGACTTTCAAGTTTTTTCGCCTAGGAATGGCTCACGAATCTCTTGAGTCATATTATAAGACAAACTTTTCTCTAGTTCAGCATCATAAATACTCTTTGACAGAGATAGAAAATATGTTACCTTGGGAGAGAGAAATTTATATTGCTCTTCTCAAACAATATATTGAAGAAGAAAATTTAAAGAACCAATCAAATGGCTGAGTTAGATCCCGAAAAAGTTGGTAGATCTGGTGTCGATCCAGTTACGGGATCTCCTTTGTCTCAAGAAGTCCGAACTGCTCTTTTAAGAAAGTCTACTATTGATACATCAGTTTTTCAAAATATTGAAAGTAGAAGGGCGCAAACTGACGCACAAAATGCAGAATTATCTAAAGGACAAAATGAAGCTCTCTTAGGATTTAATTCAACTCTTCAAGCAATAAGAACCGATATTGTAAAATTAGGAACTGGTCTTTCTGGTATTGCACTTCTTTTACAGCAAGATGCAGTAGAAGATCAGAATAAAGTTAGAGTAGATCGGGAAAAAGAAAGAAGATTATCGGAGCGTCAAATTAGAATTGGAAAAGAGAATGAAATAGAACAAAAAATTCAAAATGCAGTTACCGAACCTGTACAAAGATTAGTTCCAAAAGTAAATGATATTTTTGGTAGGATCGGTGCAGCTCTTGGAATTCTATTTGGTGGATGGTTAACAAATCAAACTGTTCAAGCAATAAAGGCATCTGAAGAAGGAAATACAAAATTATTCAATGAAATTCGATTTAATATTCTTAAAAATGTTGGAATAGCAGTTGGTGGATTATTTGCAATCAGGGCAGGATTTTCATTAATTACAAGAACAATTGGAGCAATTGCTTCAGGATTAACTAAACTTTTAATTGCAAAACCTCTAGCACTTGCTGCTGGATTAATTCCTGGTCTTGGTGGAAGAAATGTTCCTACTCCTGGTAGAGGTTCTGGTGGGGGAGGAAAACCATCTGGTGGAAAAGGTCCTGGAATTTTTGGATCTCTTTTTGCAGGAATTAATGCTTTTATGAATGCAAAAAATGGAGAATATGTAGATACTGCAATGATTGCATTAAGTTTATTTGGCCCTGGAAAATTTGTAAAAGGTTTGATGGGAATTGGATTTGCTGCAGATCAAATTGCAGAAATATTTGGAATGAATATTTTTGGTAAAAATCCAAATTATGAAAAGCAAGCAGCAACTGTTGTAGAAGAAGCTTTAAAACAAAAAGAAACTAAATCAGAACAAAGTGCATCATCATCAAAATCAGCAACACCAGTACCTTCTTCTGCAACACCATCGGCACCTTCTACAACACCTGCAACACCTGCAACATCATCAACACCTTCTACAGTACAACCTCAAACGCCAATGATGGGTGAACAAAAACCATCAACTTCTGCTCCGTCTCCTGAAATGGAAAAGAACTTTGAACAAGCATGGCAATATCGCAATAATCCTATGGCAAGAGGAAGAATTGAAGATGCCTGGAATAAAATGACCCCAGATCAACAACAGCAAGCAAAAACCTGGGCATCATCAAAAGGGTATGATTGGAGTGAGATGAAATTGAAAGATTCTGCTAATATGAATCAAACAACAAAACCTGAAAGTGCAGAAATAACTCCTGCACAAATGTCAACACCACCAAAAGAACCTCAACAGGTTGGAGAATTACCAGAACCAAAACCATCTTTAACCATGATTAAAACATCAAGTGCTCAACAGCAACAACCAAATCCTCCATTAACAAATGGTCCTTTGTCTGATGTTCCTTTAATTAATTCTGCAAATCCTGACAACTTTTATGTCTTATATTCACAATTAAATTATAATGTGGTGATTTAATATGGCAACAGTAGCAGAGGTTCTTCGTAAATCAACTATTAATATTCAAAATATTTCTCAAACTTTATCTGAGACTAAAAAAAGTACTTCAGCAGTAAATAATTCTGTAGAAAATATTTCAAGAATTGTTGCTACAAATACTAGAGTTAAAAGAGAATTATTTGAAAGATCTGATATTTTAAGTTCTAGAAGAGAAGAGGCATCTAAAAGACAAGAACTTGAAGATCAAATTGAATCCACAAAAGTATCAACATCTCCACAAGCAGGACTTGCATTTGCATCTAGAAGTGAAAAGGGACCTTTAGCAAGATTATTGGGGTTTTTAGGATTTACATTTGCTGGATGGATTGTAGAGAATTTACCCACTTGGATTTTCATGGGTCAAGAATTCATATCCAGGATTAACTCTTTTGGAAGATCCATGTATAATATGGTCTATAATATACAAAATATAATCAAATATTTTGGTGATACTTTAGGATATTCTCTAAACTCAATTCTTCGTTTAGACTTTGATGAGTTTGTTGGAGAAGGAACTGTTGCAAAATCTTTTGAAGAGTTAAATCTTGCAGTTCAAGACCTAGGAACTAATATTACAGACACTTTTAAACTTTTTACAACACCACTCACAGAATCATTAGAAACTGGTGAGCAAGCACCTGGTCTTGGGGAAATGAGACCAGATACAATGTTTCCCGGTATTCAACAAGAAACTGCAGAGTCTCCCATATCTTCTTATAGTGGACAAGAAACTACTGCTGGTGGAAAAGTTTTAAATCCACAA